>Ga0209636_10009077_pt1 | contig 10134 bp, 10 predicted proteins | sample DeeMarSWOR152_54_FD_187464 | JGI IMG/M metagenome (GOLD analysis project Ga0209636, IMG submission 187464) | Marine sediment microbial communities from White Oak River estuary, North Carolina - WOR-1-52-54 (SPAdes) (version 2) | ecosystem: Environmental > Aquatic > Marine > Intertidal zone >... | reverse complement strand
GGAAATAAAGAAAATAGAAGGTGATAGAAGGGAAATCTTAATAAGTTTAATTGAGTTAAAAATTGGTGAATATGAAACAGCGTACAATAGATTATCAAAGGTTAAGCAAACTGATGAAGTAAAATTTCTTAGATATATTGCATCATTACGTAGTAGAAATTATGATCTTTCCTTAAAATTACTTTCAAATATTGACATAAATCCAGATTTGAAAAATAAATTTATGTCCGGAATTTTAAAAGAATCTATTAGTGAATACTCATCTATTCATCCTATTATAAGGAGGTAAATTTTATGGATGAACAGCAAAATGATATAGAAATATTGATAAAGGGTTTACAGCAGTTCAACCAACAGAGACATGAAGACCATTATCAACTACAGTCTCTTCTAGAACAAAAACTTAATCAAATAAATTCATCTGTTGATGGATTTCAGAAGGATTTAAGCAAAAATATTAATGAAAATCTTGATAAATTGAGTGAGAGTTTAGTTAACTCTATAAAAGAATTATACCCAAATATTGAAGAAAACTTCCAGAAAACTAATGAAAGAATGCAAACTATAGAAGAATCAATATGTTCAAAACTAGATAGTATGATAGAAATAATAAAAACATTGGATGTAAATTTATCTGAAGCTTTAAAAAACACTACAAATTCAATAAAGGAAACTCTCTCATCCTTGGGCGAAATTCTTAATAACTCAATGGGAAAGCTTTCTAATGTTTCAGAAAATTTAGGGAAGTTTGTGGAGGAATTCAGTGAAGAAAGAAAAGAATTTGAAAAGCTGAGGAGAAAAGAAGAAGCCAAAATACTAAACGATACAGCTGTCAAGCATTTCCACGCTGGGAGAAGTAATCTTGCTATTCTGAAGTTGGAAAAAGCTAGTAAGTTGGATAATTCATCTCTTGAAATATTAACAAATCTTGGAATAATTCTCTCAATTGAAAAAAGAAATGAAGAAGCTCGTGAGATATTTAGTAATGTATTATCAAAAGACCCCAATATGGCTGCGGCAATCAGTGGGATGGGTTTAATTATGTTCAACGAGGGAAATTTGGAAGGCGCAATAAATATATTCAAAAAAGCAATTGATAAAGATGCAGGTATAGCTTTTACTTACGCTAATTTAGGATTTGCTTACAAAGAAAAAGAAGAAATTAACAAAGCTATTGAAAATTGGGAAAAAGCTCTTGAATTAGATCCAAATCTTAGCGATGTTAAAGAAGCTCTTAGTCTATATAAAGATAGGAGGGTAGATGGAACAGGAGAAATCCCCATTTGAAGAAATTTTTAAAAGAGAAGAGAAAAGGAAGGAGAAGAAGAAAGAAGATGAAGGGATTCTTGGTGCTCTAGAAAAAGAAGAGAAAAATATTTTTAAAGAATCCAGTGATGAAAACACTGTGGGAGAAGAAGAAAAATATCACACACTAATAATGGATCTTCTTGAGCATCACTATTTTGATGAAGTTATTTCAATAATTGAAGAGATGAAAGAGAAGTTTGGCAGCTAAGAACTTTAATGTAATTTATGCCTCATATTTCTAAAAGTGACACTGTATTTGTCGTATCTGATACACATTTTAACAATAAAAATAAAACCAAAGATATAAAAGATTTTTTTTTCTTTCTGGAAAAGGTAAGAGAAGAAGGAAGTAAGTTATTCCTACTTGGTGACATATTCGATTTCTATTTCGAATATAAAACTGTTATTCCAAAGACTCACTTTAGAGTATTATGTGAATTTCAAAAAACTATAGATAGAGGAATTGAAATACACTATTGGGCTGGTAACCATGACCTCTGGTTGGGTGAATTCATTTATAATCTGAATATAATTACACACTTTAATCCTGAAATTTTCAATATAGATAAATATAGAATTTTAGTCGAACATGGTAATGAACTAGAATCTTCTAAACTCCTGAAGATTATTCTAAATAACAGATTATCAAAATCTCTCTTTTCCTGTATACACCCTGACCTGGGAATTAATATTGCGAGAAAGATATCAAAACTGTCCAGGATGCGCTCAGAAAAAATCTCATTTAACTTTAACAGTTTATTTAAATATGCAGAAGGAAAGTTCAGTTCTGGTGTAGATGCAATAATTATGGGACATTTTCATAGACCTTATTTGCATGAAAAGAGTGGAAAAACTCTTATTATTTTAGGTGACTGGTCAAATTACCGGTCTTTTGGAATAATTTCAAAGGGTAAAATATCAATTAAACGATTCAACCATTCTCCAAGATGATAAACCCCATATTCAAATACTATTTTAAGTATTTTCTTTCTTTCTGTATCTACTATTTCTTCCCATACACGTAATCTACCTTTTTTCAATTCATACAATAATTCCAAAAAATTATTCAATCTATAAGAGGTTTCCAGTTTACAATTTTCACAGACAGCTCCTCCCAATGTCACATCAAATAAATAAACTTCCCTGGATTCACATTTTACACATTTATTTAGCTTTGGAGGAACACCGCTTAAATGAAAAAGAGAAAGTAAAAAGTATATCAAAACCTCTTCTCTAAAATTTCTATTTAGAAAAGAGAGAGTCCTGCTTTCCAATCCAAATAGACCATCCTGAGGATCCGGGATTTTATTAGCAATCCAGAGTATCCCCCATGCAATATTTAATTTATATAAATCTTTCTTAATAGAAAGATAGGATTCTTTTATCGATGCTTCCTTCAGTAATCCCATAGTTTGTTCATTTTTAATATAGTATACAATCTGTGAGAGATTTAATGTTTCAATATTACCACCAAATCTGCTTTTAGTTCTCCTGGCTCCCTTGGCAATAAGAGAAATTCGCTCTGAATCTTCTGTTAAAACATGAATAATTTTACTAGAATTACTATAACTGTAACTTTTGAGTATTAAAGCATCTTTCCTTTTAATCATTATTTCACTAGAATTACCTATATTTAAAATAAGTTTACCAAGAAATATGTCAATAACATTATTTTTATACTTAATTCTATTTTGTTAATAAGTGAATGAGTTTATGAGGTTAAGTGTAAGATAACCTAAAAATTTTTGATATTTTTCATTATTAATACACTCATCCACCCATCCACTGATTTACTAAATTAACAACTAAATTCATGAAATAATTATCTTTGTCAGTCCCAATAAAGCAAGAAATCCAATAACATCTGTAACTGTAGTAAGGAATATACTGGAGGCATGAGCAGGATCAACTCCTAACTTTTCTAAAATCATTGGGATTAGAACACCAAATGCAGCTGCTGATATATGATTTAAAACAATTGCCAGTCCAACAACAACTCCAAAAATAGGATTGGACTTCCACATAAAAGCAATTAATGATGACCCCACTCCTACAGCAATACCGGTTAATACACCAACATTTATCTCCTTCCAGAGTAATCTTTTAACATCAGAATACTTAACCTCTCCAAGTGCCAGAGCTCTAACTATTATTGATAAGGTCTGTGTTCCAGCACCTCCCCCTACAGCAGCAACAACTGGCATAAAGATTGCAGCACCTATAAAAGCTTGAATTACATCCCCGAAATATCCAACCACATATGCAGCAAGAAGGGCTGATATCAGTTTTATATATAACCATGGAATTCTGGAAGCAAAAGATCTTCTTGCTGGGAAAAATGCCGTTTCTATCACTCTAAGTCCACCCAAATGTTGAATGTCCTCTGTTGCCTCTTCTTCCATGACATCAACCAAATCATCTATTGTAACAACACCTAATAAGCGATCAGAATTATCAACTACTGGAACTTGAAGTAAATCATAATCAATAGCTATACTTGCAACATCCTCCTGGTCGGTTTCAAGTGTTACAGATTTAATAGGCATTGATATAAATTTTAGTTTTTGATGTGGTTCTGAAGTTAAAATCTTCCATGGTGTAACATAACCTATTAATCTACCCTTATCATCAACAATATAAATATATTTATATTCTTCTGATTCTTTAACTCTTCGTAATCTTTCCTGTGCATTTAAAATATCGTCTTCTGCTCTTAAACTTAAAAATTTTATTGTCATTTTACCTGCAGCAGTTTCAGGTGCATACTTAAGTAAAGCTCTTACCTGTTCAGCATTTTTTACCTTAGAAACGACTTCATCTCTACGCCTATCTGAAACTTCAGCAACTAAATCAACTGCTTCATCTATATCCAATGTATCAACAATTTTGGAAAGAGCATTGGAATCCAACGCTTTAATAATCACTTCTAGAGAATAGTCATCAAGCTCTGTAATCAACTCTGCCTTTTCATTTATATCAAGCAAAGAAAATACAATTAATTTTTCACTTTCGGAGAGATGATCAATCAGATAAGCTTTATCCGGAATTTCAAGTGAAGAAAAATAATCTTTTAAGCCTTTATTATCACCTTCCGTTATAAATTCCATTACTTTATCTATCAATAATTCGTTATCATTCATTTAATGCCTCTTTATTAGAACTTTCTTTATTTTACGTTCAGTTGCATCAAGAATCGTCATCTCTATATTTCCTACATTTAATTTGCGCCCTTCACCAGGTATTTCTTGTAGTTTACTAATTATAAAACCAGCTATTGTATCCTCCCCTGTTTCAACACCAATTACATCAGGACTTATACTTCCATCCACAATAAAAGTACCATCTTCTCTATTTACCATCTCTAAATCTTTACCTAAAATATCAAATAGAACATCATCAATTGATACAAAACCCTCTGTCCCCCCATACTCATCTATTACAATTGCACAACCATTTTTATCACTAAGGAGTTCAGGCAATATTTCCTCGAGCCTTCTATCATCATGAATGAATTTAATTGGCCTTAAAATATCTTCAATTTTCCAATCTTTTTCCCTACTGATAATATCAACTTTAAAAATAATACCGATGATATTGTCTATTGTATCTTTATACACAGGCATCTTTGATACATTAATATTTTTAATAGTCTCTTTTATCACCTCTGTTTTATCATTGGCATTAATTGCCTTAATTTCTACTCTTGGAATCATTATATCACGAACGTCTTTTTCTGAAAATTTTGATATTGAACTTATAAAAGTGAATTGCTCTATATTTATTCCTCCTGCTGCTTTTGCTTCTTTCACTGCTATATTCATCTCCTCTTTTGTTATAATTTCTCTACTTTCACTACTTATCTTAAATAATCTCAAAATACTGTCACCTACAATTTTAACAAAGAATATTATTGGAGAGAAAAGCCAGTAGAAAAATAAGAGCGATTGAGAAGTTATAGCTGAAATTGGTTCTGGATTAATTATTACAAGGGACTTTACCAACACTTCACCTATAAGCGCAATAATAAGGGTGCTTATTATTAGTCCCCAGGTTATTCCGACCTCTCTTGTCAACAACATTGCAAACAAAACTGTCATAAGATTAATCCCGACTAGAACCGTCGAAAAGAATAAATCAGGCTTCTTACGTATCTCATTTGCTCTTTTATACCTTCCTCCATGTATAAGAGCCAAATTTGACAGTCTTGCCTCATCAGAGGATACAAGAGACATTTCAGAAGCTTCGAAATAGATTATAAAAAATAAAATTATTGATAGTATTATTATCATGTTTTTCTTTTTATCATTACCTTTATAATATGATTAAATTTAATATCCAGGATAGTAAATTCATAATTCTTGTATAAAAAACTCTCTCCTTCTCTTGGTATCCTTTCAAGGAGTGTATAAATAAAACCTGAAATTGTTCTATAATCGTTAGAAACTGGAATAGGAATTAGTCGTTGTACTTCTGTAATATCCAATGAACCAGGAATAACCCAGGTATTTTCATCTTTTTCCTCAATAACACTCTCTTCAATCTCTCCAATAAGTTCTTTCTTTATATCCTCCATATCCACAACACCTGATGTACCTCCATACTCATTTATTACAATAACCATTTTATGTGCTGTTTTTTGAAATATTTTAAGCAATTGAATAACTGGTAAATTTTCATAAACAAATATTGGAGATGAAATATAATCCTTGATAATTCCACCTTTCATATATAAATTTTTAGTCTCAAGGATTCCAACAATATTATCTCGCGTTTTTGAATAAACTGGAATTCTTTTATACCATTTCTCCATTTGGGATAATAAGTTTTTAATAGTATCATTTTGTTCTGCAAAAAAAACACTTGTTCTTGGAGACATTATATCTTTAACCTGCATTTCATTTATGTTTGATAATTTATTCAACATTAAATATTCCTGTTCACTCAAAATTCCATCTTTTCTACCTCTATGTATTATCTGCCTAAGGTCTCCAATAGTAAATCTTTTCTTATAAATTTTAAGTTTAGTTAAAGGTCTAAAAATAAGTATGACAGGATAAAAAATATATTCTGATATAATAATTAGGGGACTAAATAATCTTGCTATTGTTTTTTGTTTTGACATGGCAACTCTTTTAGGAATATATTCTCCTATTATTAGTATTATAATCGTTACTATTAGTGTTGTTAGCACAATATTTAACCGCGTGCCAACTAAATCTTCACTGAATGACGATATAGCTACATTTGAAAGAACATTTGCTATAATAACCGTAACTATGACTCTTCTAGGATTTTTCATTAAACGCATAATTAATGAATGATTTTTTCTTCTATAACTCGGTAGAGCAAAGAGTGCTGTTTCTACTGATGAATAAATAAAAGAAAATATTAAAAATACAAATATAAGAATGTACTCCATTATGAAAGATATACCTTCTCTTTTTTTCTAATTTCATTTATTTCAATTTCTTCTTTATCACTATATCCTGCAAGATGAAGTATTCCATGAATTGTAAGCAACTTTAATTCATGAAGTATATCATTTTCCTTCTGTCTATTTGCTTGTTCAATTGATATATAAATATCACCCAATAATTCAGGTATGTTAAAGGAAAACGATAAAACATCTGTTGTACCATTTCTTCCAGTATATTTTTTATTGAGTTTACTCATTATATCATCATCAACAAAAGTAATACTTAAATCACCAGAAAGACCCTCACCATTTATAACTCTTTCTGCTGTTTCTTTTATCTCCTTATTATATTGAGGTGAATTATTGACATATATTCTCATTCTGTCTCTGGATAAGTTGGGCGATAATGATATAGACCTTCAAGGGTCTGCGCAAATTGATTTGCTATTATATTTAGATCTTTAATTGAAAGTTCAGATTTACTCAATTGTCCTCTTGTGAATTGTTTATTTATCTGCTTATTTATCATATCTTTAATTTCATCCTCACTGGGATTCTCCATTGACTTAGCTGTAGCCTCAACAATATCAGCAAGCATTAAAATTCCTGTTTCTTTGCTTATTGGAAGCTCAGCATCATATTTATAATCTTCTTCATTCACATTATCCAGATGCTTCTTTGCTTTTTCATAAAATGGAACAATAAGATAAGTACCCTGATGTTGTTTTATTACGTCTATTAGCTCTCTTGGGAATTTATATTCTTTGGCAATATCAATACCATCTTGAATATGAGATTTTATAATAATAGCAGAAAGTTTTGGAGGAATAGCATCATGTGGATTACTCTTTTCTCGGAAATTTTCTGCAAAAAAATCAGGTCGAGTTAGTTTTCCAATATCATGATAGAGCCCTCCCACCTTAGAAAGCAATGCATTTGCCCCAATTGCCTGTGCTGCATTTTCTGCAAGAGTACTAACCATGAGTGAATGTTGATACGTTCCCGGAGCTTCACGGGAAAGTCTTTTAAGTATTGGATTATTAAGGTCCTGATATTCCATCCATGTAAAATTAGTCGTTACGTCAAAAACCCTCTCAAATACAAAGAGTAGTGCAAACAATAATAATATTGAAATAAAACCATTCGTTAATCCATAACCAAAACCAATTAACACATCATTCAAAGCAGACCTATTGAAGAACTCTATAGATAGAATTAAAAGTCCAGTAGTAACGGCTACAATAGTCCCAGTCCTGTACCAATCCGTTCTATTGCGTGGATCAATCAAGAAAACTCCACCAACCAAACTTCCTGTCAATACTGGAATTATTCTTGCTATTGTAAACCCTTGGTAAAGAAATATAATAAGACAACTGGATACTGCAAATAATATCCCAAATTCTAGATTAACAGCAAGGGTTAAAAACATAACAATACTCGCTAAAGGTAATAAATATAAAGGTACAAAACGATATAATAAAAGTATAAGGAACATATTTATTAGAAAAAGATATAGAAAACGATTATCTTCATATACATCTTTTTCTCTCATATACAAAAATATTAGTATGAAAAGACAAACCAGCAGAAAGTATAATTGATTCCGCAAAACTTTTGAAAATATAGTATATGGGTACTCTTTCGCTTGTTTCTGACTTAGAGAATATAGCCTTATAAATTCATCCTTTGTAATGACCTCATGCGCACCAACTATTTTTTCACCTTTTCTGACGTATCCTATTGAGTCTTTAACCGTATTTCTAGCTTCTTCCTGCCTTTTCTTAATCTCTGATTCATCTATTAATAGATTCGCAGTAATAAATGGTTGAATTGAGTTCACTATTTTTTCAGTTACATCTTTATTACCAAGAATATTTACTACTTTCTCTTCTAAATATCTCCTTGCCTCTTCTATAGTTCGTATTTTACTTTTGTGTACAAAAAGATTCGTATCTTCTTTAATAATTAAATAACTATCATTAATAAAATTAGACAGTCTACTTTTATCGGAAATTACTCCACCATCAATAATTTCAATGAAAATATTTTTTATAGAGTTCTTACTTCTTAAAATTTTCCATTTATCATTTGATTGGTATGCAATATTGTTTATTAAAGAATCAATTGATTCTATAATTAATTCCCTATCTGGAATTTCTATAAATTTAAGAACTGGTGGTATTCTTAGCGCCTCCTTTTCTCTCTCTTCATTCAACTCTTCTTCAGTTTTTAAAATATTAAAAGAATACGGAGCAATAATATCTCTGGAAGCAATTTCACCTCTCCCTGGCAGAATAGTCTTACGTTCATATGGATACAATATGTTGAAAATTAATAAAAGTAAGAAAAGAAATAAAAGATGTATTTTATTTATTCTTCCCATCTTCGTATTTTTTATATGCTCGGACTATCTTTTCAACAACCGGGTGTCTGACTACATCAAATTCAGTAAGATATATGAAACAAACACCATCTATATCTTTCAAAATTGACTGGATTTCAATTAAACCCGAAGTTTTACTTGAAGGAAGATCAATCTGAGTAATATCTCCTGTGACCACGGATCTTGAGCCCTCACCCATTCTTGTTAGAAACATTTTCATCTGTATATGTGTTGTATTCTGAGCTTCATCAAGAATAATAAATGAATCATTAAGATTTCTTCCTCTCATAAAAGCAAGAGGAGCTATTTCTATAATACCATTATCCATATAACCATGTATTTTCTTCTGTGGTAACATCTCATAAATTGCATCATATAAAGGTCTTAAATATGGTTTTACCTTTTCCTCGTAATCACCGGGTAAGAAACCAAGACTCTCTCCGGCTTCAACTGCAGGTCGTGCCAATATTATTCTCATAACTTCTCCTGACAGAAGTGCTGAGATTGCAGAAGCAACTGCAAGATATGTCTTACCAGTACCTGCAGGACCAATTGCAATTGTCACCATATGTTTCTCTATCGCTTGTAGATATTTTGTCTGATTTTCTGTTCTTGGTTTAATAAGCTTATCTGGTAACACTATTATATTTTCATTCTTATTTTTTGCATAAAGATAATATTCAATATCTTTGGTAGTCAATTGTCCACCATTTTTTAGAACTTTAGTTAATTCGTTAATTATATTAATAGATTTTTTTACTCTTTCCTCTTCTCCTCTAATTGTGAGTTGTGGTCCTCTAGCAATAATTTTAACACTAAGTCGATCTTCAAGAAAGGCAAGATTTTCATCTTTAACTCCAAGTAATGCCATGGGTGGAATATCCTTTACGTTAACTTTTTGTTCAAACATAAATCTTAGAAAAATAGCCCCCTTACTCTGAGGAGAATAAGAGGGCTTTCTATCTGATCAAGGATAAATAATTATGGACGTGGAATATAGAGTTTCAAACCGGGACGTAGGAGATCA
>Ga0209636_10009076_pt1 | contig 10134 bp, 7 predicted proteins | sample DeeMarSWOR152_54_FD_187464 | JGI IMG/M metagenome (GOLD analysis project Ga0209636, IMG submission 187464) | Marine sediment microbial communities from White Oak River estuary, North Carolina - WOR-1-52-54 (SPAdes) (version 2) | ecosystem: Environmental > Aquatic > Marine > Intertidal zone >... | reverse complement strand
GATTCCACGGCTGTTTGGCTATCGCCTTAATGGCTATGGTGCCGATATCTTTCTTCTGAGCGGTATCTACGAGAAATCGAAATTCGGTATAGTCATTTGGATGAGCCGCCAAGACCCGGTTGAGAGGAAAAAGCACCGTATCAAAATCGAATCGATTAATTGCTTCTATCTGTACATATGGTCTGTGGCCAGTAATGCCGATATACCGTACCAAACCCTGGTCCCTCGCTTCCACAACTGCCTCGAGCGCACCACCTGGACCCGTAACTACATTCAGTGTCTCGGTATCGCTCACCATATGCAGTTGATATAGGTCGAAGTAGTCAGTACGCAGTCTATCGAGCGAACGCTTTATGCTTTCCCAAGCGCCAACTCTGCTTCTCTCCGTTGTCTTGCAGGCAAGGAATATCTCATTACGATACCTTTCGACCATGGGGCCTGTCCTGAGTTCTGCCTGGCCATACCTGGGGGCAATGTCAAAATGGTTCACACCGCGTTCTATTGCCATCTGGATTGCGGTGTCAGCTTCTTCTTGAGTGACATCCCATAAAGCAGCTCCACCGAAAGAGATAATAGAGCTTTCGTGTCCTGTTCTGCCCAGTCTGCGATATTGCATCGATATTTCCACTCCTCCAACAATATGTATTTAAGTTATTATACTTGTTTGTTTGTTGATGTGTTAAGTAACGAATTCAAAGGACAACGAATATGCCCTCCTTTTAGCCAAGCAAATTATACATCTGTTATGGTTCGTTAACAAGACATAATATTGCTGGGAGTATCTCATGAATGTTACTCAGCACGGGATGAAAGTAATAACCTAGCGCATTGTTCAGCTAGGTAACACTTGTCCATCCCGTTTGATATAGGAAGCCGTTTTGTTACCCTGGTATTTCGCCACTGTCACCTAATCATCCTAAGTTGTAAATAAACTCCACACGCCAGGTGGGGGTCGTTTTGTATCCTTATCTCTTGACAAACAGGCTAATTGGAGTATAATTAGGCTCATATAAGTTGAGATTTCCCCATAAACATTAAAGACCGGTAGAATTTTAATGGTAAAGAGGGGTGCTGCAACTGCTTAATGAAAGGCAGTTGTTGGCGCCCTTTTTAGCCTGAACAATAACACTATTGATAAAGGAGGTGATGGGCTTCAACAAAAATTTTCGATACCGGTTGATTCCAATATTTCAGCTGGAGGAGAAAAATGAGTAAAAAACGAATACTGACTTTGTTTGTTTTGGTGGTGCTGATAAGTGGGCTACTTGCCTGTGCAGCCCCAGCTCCAGCGCCTGCCCCAGCCCCAGCGCCTGCCCCTGCTCCCGCTCCAGCCCCAGCGCCCGCTCCTGCTCCTGCTCCTGCTCCAGCACAACCAGCTGAGGCAGAGTACGAATGGCGCTTCGGGACGGCCTGGTCCCAGGAAACGAGAAATGAGTCAATTCAGCTATTCTGTGATTTGATTAATGTCTACTCGGATGGAAGAATAGAAACGGAGTTCTACCCGGATGGTCTGCTTGGCAGTCACGATGAGATATTCCGCGCCGTACAGGAGGGGAGCGTGGAAATGGGGGTTTATGCTCCCTATGTTGATCTCGTTCCCGGGGGAATGCTTAACTGGATGAACTGGACGGTGAGTACCTTTGACGAGGCGGGCATTGCCTATGTTGCTCCGGATGGGATACTGTACCAGGTAATGGACGAAGCCTGGAAAGAGGTTGGCTTTAAGCTCTTCTGGAGCTCTTATTTTGGCCCGTATGGTTTGGCGAACAAAGTCAGACCGCTCATAAAGCCCGACGACATGAAGGACCTCAAGATGAGGGTTTCCGCATCCCTCGGTTTTGTGATGACCATGGAGAACATGGGAGAAGGCACCGGCCTGACCTTACAGACTATTCCCTGGGCTGACCTCTACAATGCCCTGGAAAGGGGAGTCGTTGACATGTGCTGGAGCTTGTGGCCTTCCTTGGTAGAAGAGAGGCACATGGAGGTGGTGAAATACTACACCGACCTTGGTTTCGGCTGGGATGCAGCCAATGTATGCATGAATAGAGAACTGTGGGATTCACTACCTGGCGACCTACAGGAGGCTATATGGAGAGCGGCTGCGATGGCAGAGCTACGTGATGCTGAGGCGCACCGCCGAGTTAACTTGGCGTATAAGAAACAGATAATGGATGCCGGCGTAGAAATCTACTATCCCACCCCAGCCGAAAAGGCAGTCTGGAGGGAAAAGGCAAACATGCCTGCCATCTGGGAAGAGCTAGCTACTCCGTGGCTTGATGAGCACTATCCTGGCCAGAATATGACACAGAAGATCCTGGATGAGCTGGATCAGATTCGGGAAACAGTCGGAGGCTAAATTGGCAGAAGAAAGGCTTTTGCCCTGAGACTATGAGGTACTTTGTCTGAGAATGGCTAGTTGTGACCTTATCTTCGGTAGCAGCAAAGCTGCCGGGGATAAGGTCACTTATAAAAGGGGTCAATTGGCCGCCTTAACTCGTTATGAAGCTTAAACCGAATAAACGTAATCTAACGTAGCATTATCGTGGAGAATAGCTCTGGTGAAGTATATTAAGTCAGCACTGAAGTGGCTGTTGCACGGAATACAGACAACACAGGGCATCATTTGCGCCGTTGGGCTACTTGCATGTACCTTTCTCATCTTTGCTCAGGTGGTTAATCGCTACTGGCTGCACTTTGAGATAATGTGGCTCAGCGACTTGGCATTATACATCTTTATCTTTTTCATGTTCGTCGCCGCCGCGATAACCACCTGGCGAGAGGGCCATGTGTCCGTAGATTTCTTCCGCGACAGAGTTACCAAGAATAAGCCCACCGCCACTGCCATTTACCGTGTTTTCTTGGTCTTTCTGTCCATTGTCGTATTATCTGTTTTTCTTCCCATAACCTATAAATTCATGTTGCGAGCTATGAAATACCCTGAATACGGCACGCTGGCGCGCTTCTTCAACGAAAGCTGGCTTCAGATTACGCTCTTTTTTGCGCTGGCTTTTGTAATGCTGCACCTGCTCATTATTGCCCGAAGAGATATCGCTGAACTGATAAGAAATCTCCTCCTTAGGTCTGGTAAGAGGTAAGGGAGACATGGAATTTGGCATCCTTATTGGGCTGGTGCTTTTTTTCCTGGGAATACTGAGCGGGCTTCCTCTGTGCTGGGTTTTCTTAGGCAGTTCTGCGGTGGCCCTAATTCTCATCGACAGCCCTCTCACCTTTATGGCCGGAACCGCTTACGCCTCCATAGACAGCTACATCCTAATGGCCATAGCCTTCTTTATCTTCGCCGGCAATTTGATGTCCGAAGCCGGGGTTGCCGACCGTCTGGTTCGTTTGGCCTATGCTCTGGTAGGAAGAATCAAGGGTGGAATGGTAGACGTTGGTATAGTAACCATTCTTTTTTTGGGTGCCCTGACCGGTTCATCAGTGCCGACTATAGCGGCTACGATTCCGTTGCTGGTTCCGCGGTTGGTGAGGTTCGGATACCAGCCAAGATATACTACCGCCGTGCTATGTTCCTCCAGTTTCTTGGGATACCTGATACCTCCCAGTGTTCCGGTACTGATTTACTGTCTTGTCGCCCAGCAATCGGTGGCGGCTGTTTTCCTGTCCACCGTCTTCCCCGGTCTTATCCTTGCCGGGGGCTATATAGTGCTAAATACCTTTATTTCCTCCGGGTACAGACAGCCTAGTGCGGAGATTCCTGAGCTACCGACCACCTTTAAAGGCTCCATAAGGGAACTGGGGTTAGCTACCTGGTTTGCGTTGCCAGCCTTAGGCACTCCCCTTGTGGTCTTGGTTGGCATTTATGCCGGCATCTTCACCCCAAATGAGGCCGGCGCGGTGGCCGCCGTATACACCTTAATAGTTGGTCTATTTATCCACCGGGAATTGAAAGCCAGGAACTTCTGGTCCGTCTGCCAGACCACACTGACGACACTGGGCATGATTACGCTACTGCTTGGCTTTGGCACCGTCTTCACCAGACTCATGATTCGGGAAGGAGTCGCCCAGGCTCTGGCCGACTTTATGATAGGGGCGTTTCAAAGCAAGTATTTGGTTTTGTTTATGATGAACATACTGTTGCTGATACTGGGCATGTTCATTGATGGCATTCCCATCCTGATAATAGCCGTGCCATTAATACTGCCATTGGTCACGCAAATAGACGTGAACCTGGTTCATCTGGGTGCTATAATCGTGGTTAATGTTGGCCTTGGCGTGGTGACACCACCATATGCTATTTCCATTTTTGTTGGTTCCAAGTTGTCCGGCGTCCCGTACGACCAATTGGTGAAGCCCATGATGATATATCTCCTCGTTGTCGGGTTACCTGTTCTATTCCTTACGACATACATTCCTCTCCTTTCGTGCTGGCTGCCCACTATGGTAGTGGGTGCAAAGATAGTAGGACCATGGTAACAAGGTAAGCCTAAAGAGTACAAAATGTTTGATATTTTGATAAAGGGCGGCATCATTATTGATGGCACAGGAAACGTTGGCTTTAAAGGCGATGTTGCCATAAAGGAAGACCGCCTAAAGATTCTGGTAGGTGACACCTCATCCGTGCCGGTGGTAAATACCGTTGATGCCTCCGGTTGCATCGTAGCTCCAGGCTTTATTGATGTGCATACCCATTCCGACCTGATTGCCCTGTCCGAACCGTTAAACGAGCCCAAGATAAGACAGGGAGTTACTACGGATATGCTGGGACTTGATGGGCTAGGCTACGCACCGCTCTCAAAGAAGAACTTGGAGATGATGTTGCTCTATTGGTCCGGAGTGAGTGGCTATCCCAGGCTGGACTATAACTGGAGCGCAGTTGCTGAATACCTGCAGCAATTTAATCATAAGACCTCAATCAATGTGGCTTACCTTATCCCCAATAGTTGCCTTAGAGCAGAAACAGTGGGCTGGGAAGACCGTCCCGCCACCAAAGCGGAAATAAGAGCCATGCAGGATATGATAAGGCAGGGAATGGCAGAAGGTGCCGTTGGCCTTTCCACCGGACTATCGTATCCTCCTGGTATGTACGCCAGTACCGAGGAACTGGTCGCTCTGTGCCAGACGGTTGCTGAGTGCGGTGGAGTCTATGTAACTCATGTGCGATACGACCTTGGTGATGGCGCTTTTGACGGATTCAGAGAAGCCGTGGAAATCGGAGCTCGCAGCGGCTGCCCGGTGCACCTCTCACATTACGCCACAACTACCATCACACGCGGGCAGGTAGCCAAAATGCTGCAAATCGTCGATGAGGCAAGAGCCAGTGACATTGACCTTACCTTTGAATCTTACCCCTGGGAAGCCGGCAGCAGCACCTTGATTACAGCTGTTCCTATGTGGGCGCATAGCGGTGGTCCGTATGAATTGTTGCGGCGATTAAAAAACAAAGATGATAGGTTCAAGATGCGCGGTAAGTCTACCAAGATAGTTGGCCCGCTAGAACAAATTGTAATCAGCGCCGTTAAAACGGAAAAGAACAAGTGGTGCGAAGGTTTAACGGTAGCGGCTGTCGCTGGTAGGCTTAATAAAGACCCCTGGGACACAATATGCGACCTGCTGGTTGAGGAAGAGCTGGAAGTAGCCTTTTATACTTTCACCGGTGACATGAACGACGTGAAAATTATCATGACCCACCCGGCACATATGTTCATAACCGATGGACTGCGAATAGGAAACATGCCTAATCCCCGAAGCTATGGTACTTATCCCAAAATACTGGGACAACTGGTAAGGGACGAGAAGGTTCTAACCATGGAGCAAGCAATCAGAAAAATGACTTCTTTCCCTGCGCAAAGGTTTGGGCTGATGGACAGAGGCATTTTGCGGGATAACATGAAGGCTGACATTGCGGTGTTCAATCCAAACACAGTGAACAACCTGGCTACCTTTGCCAATCCGAAGCAGTTTCCCTCCGGCATAGAGTATGTTTTTGTCAATGGTCAAATGGTCGTGGAAAAAGGGAAGCATACCGGTGCTCTTCCCGGAGAGCCACTAGCTATGAAAAGTTATGCTGGAGGCTGAGCTATGAAAAAGGTACTGTGGCAGGAACTACGTCGGCCTGAATTTGAAGCAGCGGCCAAGGCTGACGCGGTGGTAATCATCCCGGTCGGTTCCACCGAGCAGCATGGGAACCACCTCCCGGTAAACACCGATATGAATTGCTGTTTCACCATCGCCCAGCGCGCCGCGGAGGCCATAGACGATTTCCCGGTGCTGGTGCTGCCGCCCGTCTGGACGGGATACTCTCCTCACCACATGAAACACCCGGGCTCCATCACCCTCAAATACCACACCTTTGTGGAACTGCTGACCCAGATTGCCACCAGTGTTCATGCCCACGGGTTCAAAAAGATACTCTTCCTTAACGGCCATGGCGGGAATTCCGCCGCAATTGCTGCCCTGCGAGTCAAGCTCTCTGCCGAAGATGGAGTAGCTTCAGCAATAGGCTATGATTACTGGAATATCTCGCCCACGCCTGAGGTAATGGAAGCAGTGAGCGAAACTGATATGGGTTATATCGGTCACTCCGGTGAGGTGGAAACCTCGCTGCAACTTTACCTTCAGCCGGAACTGGTGAACATGAAAGCAGCTACCTGGGTTCCGGGCGTCAGTGGTGACCCAACGGCGGGGAGCCGCGAGAAGGGGGAGCGCATCGTTAACGCTGCGGTAGATGCTCTGGTAAAGACACTGCGCGACTATCACAGCGGCAAACTCCAGGAGGACTTGGACTCATGGCGTCCCCGGTTTGATGCCAAGGTAAAAGACCAGTCCAGATTCCCCAGCTACAATCCAGAGCGCTGATATACTGCCAAGGTATTATCTTGAGGTTTCCTGGGTCACGTTCGGGGCAAATAGGAAAGAGAGAATCTGTCATGGCGAGAAGCAAGGTCTCTATCGTAAAGACATCAGGAAATCCCGACTATGAACAAATACACGCGGCTGTTGCCAGGGCGCTCGATTTTCTTGGTGGTATCTGGCAAATTGTGAAGCCGGGGCAGAAAGTTCTGCTCAATCCCAGTTTGGTAAACGCGCGGACCAAGCGAGAACAGGCGACGATCACGCTGCCAGAGGTGACTCGTGCCGTAGCTGATGAGGTAAAGAGGGCGGGAGCACGACCGATTATCGCCGAATCCTCAGCCATTGGCATCGATACCGAAAAGGTGATTTCAGAGTCCGGATATCAGCAGCTCCGGGAGATGGGCTATGAAGTAATCGACCTTAAAAAATCAAAGGCTATAACATTGCCGGTTAAAAATGGCCATATCTTTTCCGAAATACAAACCTATGAACTGGTGAAAGAAGCCGATGTCATCATACCGGTGGCGAAGCTAAAGACCCATGACCAAGCGGAACTAACGCTCTCCATTAAGAAACTGAAGGGCTTGCTCACCGACAAGTATAAGCGTGAATTCCATCAACAGGGAGTTTTTGAGGGCTGTGTAGACTGGTTCAGTGCTTTGAGGCCACAGCTGGCAATATTGGACGCGATTTACTGCCAAGAGGGGCTGGGACCCGTGTTCGGCAAACCTGTGGAGATGGACTTGATTATCGCGGGCAGTGACATGGTCGCCGTGGACGCAGTGTGCGGCTATATTACTGGCTTTGAGCCGGAGGAAGTGCCCATAACCGCCGAGGCGGCCAGGAGAGGACTTGGGGTTAGTGACAGGAAAGATATCGATATATTGGGTGAACCTATTGAAGCGGTATCTCATCGATTCATGAGAATGTTGGAAGATGAACGGTTGAAGGTTGAAGGGCTTAATTTGGTTCACGGAGGTATTACCTGCTCGGGATGCCGTATGGGCATAATGAGTTCCTTATTTGACATGAAGGAGGCCAACCAGCTGAATTACCTCAAAGGCATCACTATTATCACCGGCGATCCGGACCTGCCGGAAGATATCCGTGAAGATAACACGGTTACCGTGGGCCGGTGTGTCCCACCGGAGAAAAGGAGCCGGCGCCATGTTCCTGGCTGCCCGCCCAATAACCTGGATATTGTACAGGCCATCATCGGTGAGCGGGCCAGGGCCGAGCGCCACTGGGAATAAACAATGACAAATAAGCATAATTCATTATGTAAATCTAGTGCTTTTTACGGTTTTAACCATACATCCTGTAATGATTAAGGAAAAGGAGAACGCAATGGGTGCGGAACAAAAATTAAAGGAATTAGGATTAGCACTGCCACAGCCACCCAAACCAGTGGCAAATTATGTCCCCGCCGTCAAAACAGGTAATCTGCTCTTTGTCTCCGGACACGGCCCCTACAATGACGGAAGTACCAAGATATCGGGGAAAGTGGGCCGGGAACTGACCGTTGAAGAGGGGTACCAGGCCGCCCGCACTGTCGCGCTTAATTGTCTGGCAACGATTAAAGACACGCTCGGCGACCTGGATAAAGTCAAAGGGTTCGTCAAACTGCTGGGCATGGTTAACTGCACCGAGGACTTCAAAGACCAGCCCAAGGTCATCAATGGATGTTCCGACTTGCTGGTCGCTATATTCGGTGATAAGGGAAAACACGCGAGGTCAGCCGTGGGCATGCAGGCGCTGCCCAACCAGATTCCTGTAGAGATTGAGATGGTTCTGGAAGTATAATTACCTGTAGCAAGGGTTTTGAAGAAGGTATCCTGGGAGACCTTGCCGAGCCTTTCCGGAATACAACAGCTGGATAGAGCAGTTATTGGGCAGGCTGATTGACCTGCTGGTTCCGTTCAGAAACTTCGATTATTATCACCCGGCTCAAAAGGGGTGCGCTTCACTCAGGGCTGTTAAAGGAGCTGTGCAGTAGCTTAGGAGCTCAAGCAATGAAACGTATTATGAAACACTGCACATTAATGTCAATAATTTTCTGAGGTACACAATCTGGCGAAATGTTACTCTTTTTCCCACAATCTCCCTATAAATTGTCGTGACTATATTTCGCGGTTCTAATATTAGTCACCGTTTAGAGCTATAGGACTGAATTTGCCCTCCTAAATTCCCTCACATTAACCCCACATAGGGGGTGCTTTCGTTGCTGTAAGCTAATCAGGAAGAACTCAAAGCTGGGAATGAAGCTGAGGGAGTGGCTGTTCGCTAGTACTTTAGTCCACCTCACTTTGGTTAAGCTACTTTAGTTTTACTTGACGGCTTCCCCATTCGGGGTAATAATTAGCTTTAAGATGAATATCTACGCTTTAATTCCTTTAATTGCGGTACTTGCCTATGTCCCGCTGCTTATCAGTACTATCAACAGCCGCCCATGGCATGCGCGGCATAAGCTATTCATCCTGTTTCTCATCGCCGCCATGAGCTGGAGTCTCACCGACGTCTTCTTACGCAGCAACCTCTTCCCGCAGTATAATCATCCTTTGCTGGAACTCATCCTCATTACTTATACTTGGACGGCAGTGCAATTCTACACCTTTGTTTCTTCTTTCTACCCCCCTGGCCAGGGGCGGTGGTTACCACTTGCCTACATTTCGTTGATTATAGTTAGCGTTTTGGTGTTGCTTGGCTATGTGGCGGAAGGGGTCACTACCGAAGGCGACAAGCTCTACCTTAATTATGGAAGGGGTACCATCTTTCTCGCCCTGCCTCTGCTGACTTTAGCGGCCAGGATCACGTATGTTTTTAGTAAACAACTGAGGATTTTAGATGACCCGGTACCCCGTAATCAAATTATGTCTCTGCTGCTCAGCCTATTTGTTCTGATATTTTTCACTTTACTGACCCTGCTCCCCTGGGGAAGGGAGTATGCCATAACTCATTTTGGCAGCATTATTATTGCCTTTATTCTTAGTTCGGCCACCATCAGGCATAAATTAGTGGACATCAGGATTATTTTGCAGCGTGGCTTATCGTGGGGTAGCCTGGGTATTATCGGAGCTATTAGCTACGGACTTTTGCTTGTCATCCTTGGTACCTTCCTCGACTTTCGACTAGACTTTACCGTTGTATCCATAGCCACCGTGATCGCTGCCTTAATTGCCGCATTTAGTTACAAACTGCGAGGCTATCTCTTCATCACTGTGGGCAAAGCTCTGCAGGGACAGAGCTATGATTACCGTCAGCGGCTCTCTGAATTTGCCGATAAAATACACAATGTTTTCAGTCTAAAAGAACAGGGTG
>Ga0209636_10009075_pt1 | contig 10134 bp, 7 predicted proteins | sample DeeMarSWOR152_54_FD_187464 | JGI IMG/M metagenome (GOLD analysis project Ga0209636, IMG submission 187464) | Marine sediment microbial communities from White Oak River estuary, North Carolina - WOR-1-52-54 (SPAdes) (version 2) | ecosystem: Environmental > Aquatic > Marine > Intertidal zone >... | reverse complement strand
ATTCAGCTCCTGTAAAATCGTATCCAGTTTTGCAATTGTCTTTTGACATATTCAAGAAGCTGAAATATCAGCTTTAAACCTTCGATCTTTAGATTTCTTGTGGAAGCAGTTGGAAGACAGATACAAAAATGAGTTGCTGACTTTCCTTAGGCTTTTCAATAGGAATGAGATTCTTGGTTTTTCCTACGAACAAAAAGATGACAAATGGATACTTTTCATCCATCTTTCATATGGTGTGATTCAGATTAGCGGCGACAAGAAACACAAGCCAAAGGACGCAGTCTATGTCTCTCCAATAATCGAAACAGTTCCATAGCAGAAAGAACCGTTGCTGGAGTAAACATTAATTACGCTTATTTTCCCAGAAAGAAATCACTAAGCTTTTTCAGAGTCTTGAGAAGTTTGTTCCACTACCTAAAGGCGACCTTTATCCAATGTTGGTCGCACACCTTGGAAAGAAATGTATCTTGAGCTAGACTGGAAAGATTTTGAACAAAACAAAATCGAGAGAGAAAGGCATTTACAAACGACAACATGGAAACCGGAAATTAGAAAAAGAACATGTGTAAGTTATTTGTAAGTTATTTATTGATATAATGCCCAAGTTCCCAAGTGATTTTTGAAAGTCTATTCTTGGCTTGGTTACGCACACGAAATGGGGAGTTTTTTAGAAGATGTTCAAAAAGTATGGTTTTAATCTTTCAAAAATCCTGACTTCTTCTTCTATCTTTCTCTCCACGTTCATAGTATCTAGTTCTAACGTTTCTTTTACGAAAGTAGCAACTCTTCCAATCCAGAGTATTCTGAAAGCATCCAACAGTCTTTCCTTTTCAAAGCGTTTTCCATTTTTGAAGCTGGCACAAAACATGTATACTATTTTTGCCCAAGTTTCTACAGAAAAAGCAAGCTCTATTTCTTTCAGTTTTCTTAGTGCTTTAACCTCTTTGAACAAGTCCTTTCTCAAGACTACTTGATAAATACGTTTATTTTCGTCGAATCCTTCCTTGTAAGCTGTCATGAGACTTTTTAAGTCAACGCGAATTATTTCCGGTTCCCCTGCATATGTCTGTTCGCCGACGATTTCCACCTCTCGGCAGCCACGGATTTTATTCCAAACTTTCTCATATCGTTCAATACAGGTAAATAATGATGCAGTTACTTGTCTAAACATTGGCGCCAAATGCTTATACGGATCCTTTACTTCATGAACTTTCTTTCCTAGAAAGGCCTGTTTTACATTGAAGTTCTTAGCCAACGCAGTGTGCGTCTCAAATATATCTATGCCAAAACGTCGAACATAACGCATTTGCCATAAAGGTGATTCTAAGAGTTCTTTGACAAGTTCTATTGAAAGCCCAAAATCTCCTCCTATAGGTTGTCTAATTTTTTTGCCGTAGAGAGAAGAAGTAACAGGATAACACAAAAAGTTCGTAATGGTGCCATCATACTTGTGTCTAACATAGAATGGTGTTACAAGGCCAGTACTGTTAAGTGTAGGTGAAATTAATTGTGTAATCCATTCGGGAGATATGCTGCGTAAATCGGAATCAACGAGGGCTACTGCCTTGACTTCAAGGAATTTTGCAGCTTCGAAAATAGCCTTCACAGCTGACCCTTTTCCTGAAACACCCATATAGGTGGCGGGAATGAGACTTACTTGAAAAGGAAGATGCATAGCCTTCACTGTTTCCAGAGTCCCATCAGTTGAATTTCCATCAGAAACAAAAATCGCTGCTTTCATGTTGGAAAAATGATTTCGGAGTCCCTTTGCAGATTGGTATACAACATAATTGACAGTGTGAGCGTTGTTGCAAGATGGAATTCCCACAAGGACGTCAGCTGTCCTTACTTTTTTCAGCTGTTTCCAAGCTTGTGGCGATAAGGCACAACTTGCATTTTTCTTCATATATATCGCCTCAGAGGGACAATTGTAGCAAGGATTTACACATTGTATGTTAAATATTTTTTAGTATCATTCACATCTAAGGAATTTAAGTCCTAACTGATTTAGGAGGTAGTTGAAACGTCTAAGCTAGGAATTGTGCATTATACTGCACCACCGAGGAAAATTGCAGGAGTAGAAGTTGTAATCGATTATCACTCACGGTTTCTGACTAGACAAGGCTACAGTGTTCGTCTAGTCTTTGGGAAGGGAGGAGGAGCAAATTACGAAAACGTAGAGGAATGTGAAGTTCCTCTCCTTTCACCAGAAAATTCTCGAGTTCAATCTGTACAAAAAGAGATTCTTGAAAAACACGAAAAAACTGAAAAATTTGGAAAATTGAAGTGTGACATTAAAAAAGAGTTGAAGCCACTTTTTTCAAATCTCAATTCTTGCATAATTCATAACATCCCTTCTATGCCATTCAATTTTGCAGCTACTGCAGCGATTAATGAACTTGCAGATGAGTTGAAGACGCATTTTATCTTTTGGTTACACGATACGATTCTTGTAAGAGAAGAATGGGCAGACTCTTTTGATAAGTTTCCTATAACGTTGCTAAATCATAAAAATGATAAGATAACCTTTGTCACTCCCACTTCATTCAGGGCGAAACAATTTGCTTCTCTCAAGGAACCCTATAGAATCCCTAGAATGAAGGTAATTCCGAATGGTATCAGCGTTGAGGAATACTTGAAGATAGATGAAATCACCAAGGAGTTGATGAAGCGCCTCGGTCTCTCATTTGATGATTTCATCATAGTCACACCGGTTAGAGTGTTGCCCAGAAAAAATATCGAGTTAGCCCTTAACGTGGTTTCTGAACTTGTTCACATCTCTGGAAGAAAAAAGATAAAACTTCTAATCACAGGTCCTCCAAGTATTGATACTGAATCGGTTAGTTATGAAGCTAAGCTAAGAAACATTATTAGAATGCGAAGACTGCAAGACACAGTTATTTTCTGTCATGATTTAATCAGTTTTAGGCGGCAGTTTTCCAACGACAAAATAGTGAAATGGAGCGTTGCAGATGTTTATAATATAGCTGATCTAGTTTTTATACCCAGCAAAGAAGAAGGATTTGGACTACCGGTAATAGAAGCAGGCGCAGCTAGAAAGCCAATTTTCTGTTCAAGAATCCCCCCTTTCCAAGAACTGATTAGAGAAGACATTGAAGGTTACATGTTCGATTTGAAAAACCCACCCGAGGACATTGCATTTAGGATCTATCGAATGTTACTAGAGAACACTGTGGATAACAATTTTGACCAAGTGATAAGGAAATACGACTGGGAATCTATTGTTACCAAAAAGATAGCACCACTGCTATAAAATTAACATTCAAAAATTTGAGGCATGATAGTGCAAATTCTAGTAGTCATACCCACTTATTGGTCGTCAATTAATCCCAAGATTCAAGATCAAACGCCAGATACAATCTATGACCATCCAAATCCCCTTGAATCAACTAGTACTCTGCCAAGACTGTTAAACAGTTTGAAAGAAGCAGATTTACCAAAAAAATCTACAAAAATAGCTGTAATTGTTGCAGTAACCCATAAAATATTGGAGGAAAAAGCAGAAGAAAAAACAAAAGAAATACTAAAAGGCTACAAAAACTATTTTGACATCAAACCATTTTCCATGTCCACTTTGAAAAGAATATGTTCAGCAGATTCAAACTTGGTTAGACTTCTCAGTCTCTATGGATACGCTAATGTTCGTAACATAGGTCTGGTAATAGCGCAGATATTGAAGTCTGACGTTATTGTCTTCTTGGATGATGATGTTGTAGTCAACGATCCAAAGTATTTTCGCAAAGCGAGAGAGCATATTGGAAGTATCAGAGACGGTAAATTGCTGGGAGGCATAGCAGGTTATTATATTGATGAAGATGGCAGTTACTATTTACGTGTTGATCCGAAATCATGGTGGAAACTTTGCTGGCCTAAAGAAAAGATGATGAACGAAGCCTTCAGAGTTATAGAGAATGAACAACGGCTTATGGAAGCCAGCTTCGCCTTCGGCGGAAACATGCTTCTTCATTGGAACATGTTTGAAAAGGTTCCTTTCGATCCCTACATAACTCGTGGAGAAGACATGGACTTGCTTGTTAACGCTAGGATGTTTGGATTTAAATTTCTGTTGGATACTGAGTTAAGAGTATTGCATCTTCCGGGAGAAGGGAAAAGGCGATGGTCTGAAATGAGACAAGACTTGTACAGATTTCTGTATATGAGACAAAAATTGTTTTTGCAGAAAAACATAAGAACCATCAAGCGTGATTCAATAGGCTCACTGGAACCATATCCAGGTCATTTCCTACACTTTGGAGTTTCTTTCAAATTTTTGGTATCTAGTTGTCTAAACAGCTTACATTCAGTTCAGAAAAAGAATTTCGAAAGCTTCAGAGAATTTATATGCAACGCGTTTCAGATTCCTTCGGCACTTAACTTTTCCAAAAGCCATCGCGTAGACTATTTTCAGTTTCAGAGAAAATGGGAGAGTTATTTGCCTAAAATTAGAGATGATGCGGTTTTAAGAAATGTCCTAGAGAGTTCATCCTAATTTTGCTTCTTCTATGCGTGTAAAAGCTTGCAATCTCTCAATCGTGACCATGTACTCTGGTTGGTTCTTCGCCTAAGCATCTCTTTAAGAGCGAAATAGTTTCTAGTCCTCTCACTTATTCTTCTCCAAGAAGGAAGAGTGAGATAACGTGGTCTCTTTTCTTTTGATCTTCCTGCTAGGACATCTTGGATAGCCTTTTGGAATAGCTGAATTTTCTCCAGATCGTTTTCCTGAGAATAGACGATGTTTTCTCCTCTTTTCTTAAGGTTTGACGCTGTTTTTTCATATTCATTAATAAGCTTATCAACATTTTCTTTGTATGAGAGAATGAATTGTTCTTTTTCTTCGTTTGTTAACGATCTGCCCAGTTTTTCGTCAATCACCCGAAAAGCTGAGTCTACTATCTGGTATGCCATTGGTTCTAAGTTTTCAAATAGTTTCCCAATGTGCCGATATATGTCTAAGTTAAGCTGAGCCATTGATAAAGGCCCAACTAAATCGTATGTTTGGAAAAGCAGAGAAGTTTCTACTGCGAAGGTGTTCGGAAAACTCATTTGCTCTGATATGTCGCGGGAAACCGCGAATTCTCCTGCTAAAGGATATTTTATACTCTCCAGACCAAGATAGAGCTTGAAAATTTCTGTAATGGATTTCAAAATTGGAACTGCGAGGAGACGACAGATACGTCCCCCTAAAACAGGTATTTGAGAATTTGTTTCGGTGATAGTTACTCTGCTGTAATATGCTTTCACAAATTTTATGGCTGCTTCTTGAACTTTCCAAGAGTAGATGATTGGATGGCAAAGTCCAGTGACGTATTCTTTTTTGAAGTCTATAATGTCAGCGTCAACAAAGCATAAGATGTCTCCTCGTGCCAAAGGAACTGAAAGCCAAAGCCCAGAGCCTTTGCCTGGAGGTATGCCGAAATTGCCAGTAGCGCCAAATACTCCGTATCCGGCTAGTAGCTTTGATAAGTTTGTATCAAATTGGTGAATCACTTTCAGGAAGAAGTCTATGAGTCCTCTTTTCGCTTTTTCGTTCTGACTTCTATACTTGTTAAGCAGGTCAACTTGTTCTTTGAAAAGGCCGAGTTCTTCGTACGCAATTCTCACCACATTTTGAAGTACGCCAAAATCTGGTTTTCCTTCTGCGTCTTGCGTAGCACCCATAATTATTATTTCATCCAGATAACCAGCATCAACCAACTCGCTACATTGGGCTAGAATTCTTTGCAGTGTATCTTCTTCGATTTCCAAAATACCTTCAGGCTCAAATTTTGTGGGAATGACTAGAGAAATAGATAAAGGAGAAGATAAGCCTCCTTCATCCAGCACAAAAGTGTTAGATTTTTCTTTTACACATTCTCCAAATTTGAATCTTTGATAATCGCCCATATCTAACACTTTACTTTCTTTCGAAAACATTGTTATATCATTGAAAACTAAATGTCGAAATTGTATAAAAAGTCTTTCAACCACTCTATTAGATCATGAAAATCTGTCCGGATTACCGCGTCTGACGCTCGTATTATGGACTTATCTTTGGGTCTAAAAGCAATTCCTACACGAGCTTTTTTAATCACACAGAAATCACTTTGAGAATCGCCTACAGCAAGTGTCTTATTGTCTTGAATTTGGTATAGCTTCATTAGATTATTCATCGCATGGAGTTTGCAAACAGCTTTTCTTTGACAGTTCTTTTGTTTCTCTTCTTCCCATCCGAGTGGCATGGTTATCTTGCCTGTTAAGATTCCATTAACTAACTCCAACATGTTTCCTTTGACCGCGTCTATGTCTAGTTTTTGAGCAAGCTTGGACGCCAGAAAGACGTAAGAGTCAGTTACTATGGCAGTCACGAAATCTCTTGACTTAAGATAGTTAATGAAGTCCTTTGCACCTTTTACATGAGTTATTGTATCAAATATTGTTTCTAGTCTTGATGCTTCTATGCCTGTAAACAACTCGGCAATTTCTGCACTGACTTCATAAGCATCCATAGATTTGGATTTTCTATCAATTTCCATTAGCCTTTCAGTTAAACCCAATTTTTCACATAGTACATCAACTGTACGCCGTTCCAAGAGGGTTCCATCCATATCCAAAATAGCCAACCATCTCATGAAAGAGCCTCATAATAAACATGTAATGTTTGTTGTGCAGCCTTATCCCAAGAAAAAAGGCGTAAGACTCTATCTCTTCCCCTTAATCCCATGTGAGCGCGTCGTTCCTTATCCAACAGGAGAGAAACTATTGCTTCTGCAAGTGCTTCAACATTTTTTCGTTCTACCAACAACCCTGTGCGACCGTTCTTGATCACCTCGGGAATGGCACAATTATTGAACGCAACTACTGGTTTCCCACACGCCTGTGCTTCTGCAGGTGTCAGTCCAAACCCTTCCCAAAGACTAGGATAACAGAAAACGTCACAGGCATTGTAGAGCCTAGGAACTTCGCGATCAGAAACATATCCCGTGAAGACAACAGAGTCTTTCACGTTTAAGCTTTTTATCAATTGATTCAAATCCGCTACATCGTAACGTACAGCCCCACCTATCAAAAACTTGGTGTCAGGCACCTCTTTTAAAATACTTGGAATTGCTTTGATTAGGAACTGCAAACCTTTATATGAACTTAACCTACCAAAATACAAAACGATGGGGCAATCTCTCAATTTATAAAGCTTTTTTATGCTATCGCCACTCAAATTTGGATTAAATCGTTCCGCGTCAACACCATTATAGACAACTTGGATTTTGTCTTTCTTAACAAAATATTTTTGCATTAACTCTTCTTCTAAAAAGTGACTCACAGTAATTATTTTGTCTATTTTTGAATGAAGGGCTAGAAAGGTTCCTAATCTGTGATCTATCATCTTCAGTTTCTGTTTGTAGTTTCGCCAAACCCTTATTGGAGCGAAACCGTGATAGGTGAATACATGTGGTTTTTTCAAAAACTTGGTTGCTGCATTACCCGCAAAGATACTTGGATGATATTGAGTGTGTATTAGATCAAATTTCTTCAAAGTACTTAGACTATTGAAAGGGAAAATCAGATTTCTCAAGAAGGGGATATCCTCCCCAGCAAAATTTAACTTGTACATTGGAAAATCGTTCATCTTGATTTCAGTTTCACGAGAAATTATAGCAACATCGTTCCCTGCACGCCTCACCCTTCCCGCAATTTCCATTATATGATTAACTAATCCAGAACCAGTGTGTAATGAGGAACGAACATACGCTATTCGCAAATTATAACACATAATAACATCAGTACATGCGAATATAAATTTCCTTGAGCTAAAACTCCCTAAAAGATAATTACTTTGCTTAGCCTATCTTCTCTCACAGATTCACCTAGATGTGAACTCCTTCATGTTTGAGCGTTTACTGCTTCAATATCCCCAGAAACAAGATGACCTTGAACTCAAAAAGAAAGAAGCACGCTCTATAACATTTGTGATAATAACAAAAGACCGCCCTGAAAGGATAAAACAGCTCATAAGATCCATCCTTAAGACACAATTAATTTATCGTTCTATAGTTTTAATAGACGACAGTAACACTGACAATTTCATCAAAACTAGAAGCTTCCTTCAATCCCACTTGATAGAATTTAAACAGTTAAGTTCTTCACAAGCTGGAAAGCTAGTCGAAAAAAACTTGAAAAAAACGAACTTGACTACTGATGAAAAGAAGTTCATAAGAAAATGTACCGGATTGAAATCTCCATTTTGTGGTTATGCAGAACCATTTCTTGAACCAAGTAAATCCGAGCTAGATCTTAGCACCTGCCTACAATTTGCCCCTTATTCTCCTGCCAGGAACTTAGGCATCTACAGCGCAGTAAAATTCTTCAATCCAGATATTATAATCTTCTTGGATGACGACTGCTTGATTCTCTATCCAGAAAAACTGTGTAACCAGCTTCAATTAATCGAAGCTAAGTTGAATCAAAAGACCATAGTTGCAGTAGCTGGGCTTTATAAAGACCTATTTGCACGTCTGTTTTCCGAAGACAAGAATCTAGAGAAAATCCTCAGTATTCTTCGAGGAATGGATATATTTCTCAAGGAATCCTTTACAGTTGGAAAGACGCGATTCAAGAAAATGCCTCCTCACATGTTGGGAGGTGCTCTTATTCTTCACAAGCGGGTTTTTTCTGTCGTTCCATTTGATCCATATATATCGAGAGGCGAAGATCACGCGTATGCATGGGATCTAAAAAAGTTTCTGACTAAAAACGAAATCGCAATTCGAGACAACCACTTCATAATCGACCACCAAAAGCAAACCTCCAAAAATACATGCGCAAAAAAGCATATAGAACTCAACGTTCTTAGAGACATTTTCCGATTTGTATACTCCCGCACCAAAACTGGACGTTCATTTATACCACTATTTCCAGTTAGATGGGCATTGACATCTTTGTGTAACTTATTTCTCAATCCTTCAAACTATATGCAATACAAAAACGAATTATTGACGTTGCTATTCATCGCACCTAAATATGCAAAAGAGAATGGTTCCAATTTCAGACAAAGCATTAAAGCATGGAACAAGTTTTTTGTCAATAAAAATGGGAATTACTGCGTGCGCTACTGAAAAAAAAACCCAACTTTCAGTTGTCATACGTACATACCGAATAAAAAGAAGGTTTATAAATTCTCACGAGAACATAGAAAAACTGTTACCTTTAATCTGGTTAACACAGACTTGCGTTATGTATGCACGCTTGTCTGAAGAGAAAATAAGAAGGCCAATAAACGAATGGCATAACTTCACGAAGAGCGTACGTGACTGCCAATATTGCCTTGAAAACAGCTTCATAGCCTGTTGAGGGTACTAATCTAAATCAATTAGCAATAGGTGAAACTAATGGAATCTAGTCTAGCGGAACTACTTCAAAATTATTTTAATCTTGGTGAATTAGAAAGCGAAATCACTGCTGCCGTGATTATTTTTGCGCTTTCAATAATTGTAGGTTGGATAATCTATCTGGTTTTCCGGAGATATTTTTCTCGATGGGCGAAGAGAACAAAAACTAAGATTGATGATGAGATACTGCGCAATATAAAAGCTCCTGTACTTCTTCTCGCTACCCTTCTAGGATTATTTTATGCTTTGAATTCTGTCACCTTTCTAACATCCTACTCACACATCCTAGAAATCATATTTACAGTTGCTCAGATTTTGATTGTCACTTTCATTATAACTCGAGTCATTAATGTTTTCGCAAACTGGTTTGTGGAACGCGCAACACGTGAAAAGAGGGCTAGTAAACACATTCTCTTTGTTTTGAAACAAGCCATTAAAGCAGTTGTCTATATATTTGCATTTCTTGCTATCTTGGCTGCGTCTAATGTTGACTTATCTGGCCTGATTGTTGGTCTCGGCGTAGGAGGCATAGCCATCGCGTTAGCATTGCAAAGCGTTTTGAGTGACGTCTTCAGTGCATTTTCCATTTTTTTTGATAGACCATTTGAAGTGGGAGATTTCATAGTGATTGGTGATTATGCTGGAACCGTGAAAAAGATAGGAATCAAATCCACTCGATTACAGCTTCTGCAGGGCGAGGAACTTGTAATATCAAATAGAGAGCTCACGACAACTAGTTTAAGAAACTTTA
>Ga0209636_10009074_pt1 | contig 10134 bp, 5 predicted proteins | sample DeeMarSWOR152_54_FD_187464 | JGI IMG/M metagenome (GOLD analysis project Ga0209636, IMG submission 187464) | Marine sediment microbial communities from White Oak River estuary, North Carolina - WOR-1-52-54 (SPAdes) (version 2) | ecosystem: Environmental > Aquatic > Marine > Intertidal zone >... | reverse complement strand
GTCCTGCTGGAAAAAAAAATAGGTGAAACGGTCAATTATAAATTCATTCATTCTCATGGTGGCAAAGCTGTTTTCTGTTTCTATGGTGAATTTTCCATAGCTGCCAAGTCCGCTGTAAATGTTGGGATATGGCACCCTGTCATTAACCAGACCACCCATGAGTGTAAACCTTGTATCTCCCAGCGATTTTGTGATAAATGATTTGGCGATTTTTGCTTCCAACTTCAGGTAATTGTATTCTCCCTGCATCCATTCCAAACCTTTGATAAGGTTTATATAAAGAATGGGATAGTTAGTTCCGACAGAAATCCTGTTGCCTGCCGGTGTTTCTATAAATTTCTCCCTGTAGGCATATCTGGAGCGCAATCCTATTTCTGTAAACAGGTAACTGCCAGATGGAGTTGGATCTGCATCCTCACCGGAGTACCTGTATTCTGTTGTGACCTGTTTTGCACATTGATTAAGAAACAGGTTGAAACTGAAATACCTGACAAGTGAGGAACCGAGTGATATCTCTAATTCTTTTGTAATATCTTTATTATCAATTAAAAAGCTTCTAAAATTCTCCGATGATGTGACTGGAATATCGTCAAGGTATCTGATACCTGCCGATTCTGTAACATCGTTATTATATCTCAGTTTAATATATGTCATACTGGGTGGATCAAGGAAAATTTTCAGATGACCTCCATATTTTATGGCCCTGTCTTTTATGCCATAGGCAAACTTTCCTCCTATATTAAACCAGGGGGAGATTTTCTGATTGGTTTGTAAACCTATACCAAATCTGAATCCCTCGTAACGGTTATAATGAATAAAACTCCTGTAGTCAATATCAAGAAATTTCCATGGGATATATCCGGATACAAATGTTTCAATAATTTTAAGAGAACGATCAAGATTGGCTTCTTCTCCGATACTATCGATCAGTTTATAGGTATTGGTATCTTTTAACGTTAACGGAGTCATCCTGTATTGGCTCCAGTAATCATTGCTCTGTTTATGTGCGTTGTCATCAACCCTGAGTTTGATATTATTAAATCCTCTTTTTTCCAGATCAGGATTAAGCCTGATATCACTAAGGTAGCTTTTTCCAACTCCGACAAGACTGAAAGGAATATGTTCTGTTTTCATCATATCAGTATTGAGAATAATATTGGTATTCAGCTCCACCGGGAACCATTGCTGGTTTTCAATCCATTCATATTTCTGTTGGATGCGGATCCGGAACATACCTTTCTGTTCAGCGGCTTCTGCAATAACATCCTGGATAGCATACCTGTTAGAGTTAATATGGAGGATACCCTCGAGGCCGTCAAAATTCTTTCCACGAAGAGGCCTGAAAGAGATTACGAACAGTGTGTCATGTTGATCAGTAAACATGGTATCTTCGAGAATAAAAAGGTATTTACCGGTACTTCCCCGGCTTACAGGATTCAGGTATTTTTTATCCCAGATAAGTATCAGGTCGTCATAGAAAGCGAACGACTGGATCTGGGTTGCAAGCAAGGTAAAGGATGGGTCTTTAAGTCCTGAGATACGTGATGCAGTCACAATTTCTTTATTTCTATCAGGGTGAAGAAACTCTCTTTCACTCACGAATTCCATCAAAAACAGGTGCTGTTTATCAATGAAATCCATGACTTCGGAAAGCGAGGTATCAGGATTTTCATCTTGTGAACCGATGGTTATCTGTACACTGGTTTTATGGGATAGGGTATCCGGCTTAGTGGATTCAGAAATGGTATCAAACTGAAGGGTGAAGTACATTTTATTGTAGGAGCGGTAGGAGAAAGATTGCATTTTTTCAGGATCATTCAGGTCCCTGTTTTCAACAGCTTTATGAATAATCCGGTGGGCAGGATTAATACCTGGAATCACCATAACTTCTTTAATATCATATATTTTGGGATCGAGTTTTATGACCAGGTCTTTTGTGGAAACTGCCGTTTCAAGATCGATCCATTGAGTATGATACCCTACAAAACTGAATTTAAGGAATTCCACATCTGATCTCTGTTCAATACTGAATTTTCCATCAATATTTGATACAATACCATAACCCCTGTTGTTATAAACAATATTAACAAAGGCCAGTGATTCTTTTGTTTTGGAATCAATGATCCTGCCTGTGATATATTCCTGGGGGAGAACCGGAAGAAAAAATAAGGATATTATTGATGCAATCAGAAGGTTCTTCATCACTCATTACTCGTATGCATTCATTTTTAGCATGTTAATCTCTTTTTCTGTCAGAAATCTCCATTGTCCGCGCTGAAGCCCCTTTTTTGTCAGACCTGCAAAATAAACCCTGTCCAGTTTTCTGATACGATAACCGAGTGTTTCAAAGATCCTTCTGACGATCCTGGTTCTTCCGGAATGTAATTCGATTCCTACCTGAGTTTTATCGTTTTCATCCACAAATTGAATTGCATCTGGTTTAATAAAACCATCATCCAGATCGATTCCGTTAGCAATCCTGCTCAGGTCTGAACGTGTAAGATTCTTGTTAAGAAAGACGTGATAAATTTTCTTTTTGGTGTAAGAAGGATGAGTTAACCTGAGTGTGAGTTCTCCGTCATTTGTAAGCAACAGGACACCGGTGGTATTCCGGTCGAGACGACCTACAGGATAAATCCTCTCTGAAATGTTTTTACCGATCAGATCAAGGACAGTCTTCTTTGCACCAGGGTCATCAACCGTTGTGATACAATCCTTCGGCTTATTCATCAGGATATATACTTTCTTCTCATTTTTAAGGATCTTTCCGTTAAACCTGACAACGTCTCCCGGATATACCCTGATTCCCAATTTATTGATAATTTTTCCGTTCACCGAAACAAGTCCTGCAGTGATATATTGGTCTGCTTCCCGTCTGGAACAAATACCGGTATTGGCTATGTAACGGTTCAGACGGATCTCTGACTGCTCAGCAGGTGATTTTGAACCAGCTTTTTGTGGCTTTTTATATCTTCTTTTTTCAGGCATTTCGTGAGTTATGACTTTTTACCGGCTGAATGGTAACAACACAGATTCATTGCAAAAATAGTGCATTTCGGGATTATTTAGAAACCAGCTTTGGCATACTGCAAGTCGATACAATAATAAATCAATTTCCCAAACTGCCTCATTTAATTATTGTTAACCTCTTGTGCTATTAAAGACGATGATATTTATTATTAGGTTTATATATAGCCGCGCCAACGGCGCGGCTATATATAAAAGTCTCATATTTAACAACTTTTATTATTTAGTAGCACAACGCGTTATTGTTAATGCTTTATCGCAGAAAGCTTAATATTAATATGATATGATATATTGATAAATTTTAATAATACGTTAAACCTTTACAGATTAAAGTTATCTAAATAAAAATTAATGAATAAAAGATCATATGGTCATCTTTATATAATTTTTTATCGCCCGGAACAATTAGATGTATTATTTTTGATTTTTTTTTAAATGATAAGAAATCACACAGATGACACTTATTAAATCAATTTCAGGCATAAGGGGTACGATAGGAGGAGAACCGGGCAGGAATCTTACACCTCAGGATATTGTCAGATTTATTTCGGCTTATGGATTATGGCTGAAAGGGGAAATTAATACAGGCAAAATTAAGGTTGTTGTAGGAAGGGATGCAAGGATATCGGGAGCAATGGTTAACGACTTGGTTACAGCTACCTTTCTCAGTCAGGGTATTGATGTTATTCAGCTTGGGCTTGCGGCTACTCCAACCATTGAAATGGCTGTGATTGAAACTAAAGCAGATGGAGGTGTGATACTTTCTGCAAGTCATAATCCTGAAGATTGGAATGGTCTTAAATTGCTGAATAATATGGGTGAATTCCTTACAACCAGGGAAGGTGGTGAAGTAATCAGGATTGCTGACCATAAGCAATTTTCATATAATGATGTCCATTCCCTGGGGGAGATCTATTATGATACCAAAGCCAGCCAGAAACATATAGACAGGATTCTGGATCTGGATCTTGTAAATCCGGAATCTATTCAAAGATCTTGTCTGAGTATTGCAGTAGATGGCATCAACTCTGTAGGCGGCATTGTTGTACCTGAATTGTTGAGGCAGTTGGGTGTGAAAAAAATTATTGAGCTGAACTGTGAACCTGACGGCCATTTCAGACATAACCCGGAACCGTTACCGGAATATTTAAATGAACTGGCAGAAATTGTTGTTAAAGAAAAGGCAAACGCTGGATTTGCTGTTGATCCGGATGCTGACAGGCTTGTAATTGTAAATGAAGATGGTACAATGTTTGGGGAAGAATATACACTGGTAGCAATAGCAGATTATATATTAAAACATAAGCCCGGAAATACTGTTTCGAATCTTTCATCGACAAGGGCATTGAAGGACCTGACATTAAAATATGACATGGATTATTTTGCTACTGCTGTTGGTGAGGTTCATGTTGTGGAAAAGATGAAAGAAGTCAATGCGGTAATAGGTGGAGAAGGTAATGGAGGTGTTATCTATCCGGAGTTACATTACGGAAGGGATGCTTTGGTTGGAATAGCACTATTCTTATCTTACCTTACAAAAGATAAAAGAAGATGCTCGGAGATCAGAAGGGATTATCCGGATTATTTTAACAGCAAGCATAAAATATTATTGGAAAATGATGTAGTTTTTGAAAAGATTTTAACCAGGATAAAAGAACAAAACACTGAATTTGCCATCAATGAAGAAGATGGGTTACGGATTGATTATCCGGATGGTTGGGTTCATTTGAGGAAATCGAACACTGAACCTGTAATCAGGATTATATCTGAAAGTAATTCTGAAGAGAAGGCAGTTCATCTGGCTGAAAGAATTATCGAACTTGTTAAACAGGGATAAAAAGGTGAGAAGTTTTGACATTTTTTAACATTTCTTTGAGATTAATTGATTCATAAAATGGTTTTCTTTGCATTCTGAAAAAAAATAATATTATGAAACGCAGTATTTTAATTATGATTATTGTTATTGTAGCAGTGATTGCTTCGCTTGTCATTTATTCTATTTTTTCAAAGGATAAAGCCATAAAACCTCTTGAGGCAGAAGTTCAAAAAGGGACCTTTGAAATTGTGGTATCGGTAACCGGGGAACTGCAGGCATTACGTTCTACCGAGATTATGGCGCCCATGGAACTTCGAAGCCGTGAGCTGAGATTCAGAAGCATCCAGATACAGGACCTTATCCCGGAGGGGACTATTGTGGATTCGGGAGATTATGTAGCCACTCTTGACCGATCAGAAGCAGACAATACCTATAAAGATATTTTGGATCAGCTCGAGGTGATTCAGTCCCAATATACAAAGACAAAACTGGATACTACTATGAGGTTAAGCAGTTTAAGGGACCAGATCATTAATCTTAAATACAACGTGGAGGAAGCAGAGATCACCCTGGAACAGTCCCAGTTTGAACCCCCTGCTACGATACGCCAGGCCAGGATTAATCTTGATAAGACCAAAAGAGCTTTAGAACAGGCTGTGGAAAACTATGAACTTGAAGTTCAGCAGGCCAGAGCTGATATGACTGAAGCCACTATTAATATGGCCAAACAGATCAGAAAAAAGGAAGAAATAGAAAAGGTTATGCAGAGCTTTGTTATCAGAGCCCCCGCATCAGGTATGGTCATCTACAAAAGGGAGTGGGATGGTCAGAAAAGAACCGTCGGAACAGAGATCAGAACGTTTGATCTCGCAGTTGCAGAACTGCCCGATATGTCAACCATGATTTCCAAGACTTATGTAAATGAAATTGACATCAGTAAAGTTAAAAGAAGCCAGAAAGTGAGAATAGGTATAGATGCATTCCCGGATAAGAGTTTTACCGGAATGGTTACTGAAGTGGCAAATGTTGGTGAGCAGTTACCAAATACCGATGCAAAAGTATTCGAAGTAATCATTAAGTTGGATGAAGTTGATCCGATCATGAGACCCTCTATGACCACAAGCAATTTAATTATCACACAGACTTTTAATGATGTATTGTTCATTCCGCTTGAAACAGTACACACCAATGATAGTTTGCCATTTGTATATAAAAAGAATGGTATCAGACAGGTTGTAGTACTGGGTGAATCGAATGAAAACCAGATCATTGTGGAGGCAGGATTATCGGAAGGTGAAAATATTATGCTTTCAGTTCCAGAAGAACCTGAAAAATTCAGGTTTGAAGGCCTGGAACTTGCAGAGATAATTCGGGAGAAAGAACTGGAAAGAATAAAACTGGAAGAGGAACAGAAAGAATTATATGAGCAACGGATAAACCGCAGGCCCAACGGAACAGTGATGAATCCAGGCAGCAGACCTGCGGGACAAATGGATATGCCATCCGGATTCAGGAGAGATACAACCGGCAGGTTCCCCGGTCAAATGGAAAGGTCAGGTCAATTCAGAAGAGATACGGCCGCCAGAGGGGATCAGCAGGTGAGAGGAATGACTGAGAGATAGTCATGATCTTATAAGAAGTCAGATTAACAGGCTTAGCAAAGCTATTTTTAATCAGGAATTTGGTTGTTTATCATTGCAAAAGATAATACTGTAATCGAAGTCATACACTGTTCTCAGGACTCACCCCCCCTATCCCCCCTCTCTCGCGAGAGAAGGGGGGAATCAAAAGAGGGGTAAGTCCTTAATACACAATGCTATCCTTACGCTGTACCTGACAAAATGCATTAAAAGATAGTTATGACACAGACCCAAAAACATACCATAATTTTATTTATTAACGAAATCAATTTCAAAACGCATACATAATAATCAATTCATATGATAGACAGATATCTTCATGATGTAATCATAGCCATGGAATCCATCCTGGCAAACAAACTGAAATCCATACTTACTGGACTGGGTATCATATTTGGTGTGGCAGCGGTTATCAGCATGCTGGCTATCGGGAATGGTGCACGTCAGGAGATACTGGAACAAATAAAAATGGTTGGAGTAAATAATATCCTGATCACACCTATTGTAACACCTGAGGAGGAAACTTCAAACAGTGAAGATGCCGGTGAAGATAGGGAGAAAGCTAAATTTTCGCCGGGACTATCACTGGCTGACGCTGAAGCCATCAATGATATACTTCCCACAATTAAAAGAATAAGTCCTGAAGTATCACTGAATTCCTATATTTTACAAAAAGGGAAGCGGGAACAGGCTAAGCTGGTGGGAGTAACCAATGAATATTTTGACATTTATAACCTGAAACTTCAACAGGGAACATTTTTCAATGATTACCATGAGGAGAATGGCATTCCAATTTGTGTGATTGGAGCCAATATTGATAGTAAATTCTTCCCTAAAGAAAGTGCAGTTGGCAAATATATCAAATTTGACGTTATATGGCTGAAGGTGATTGGTGTCCTGGAAAAGAATGAGATTAACCTGACTGCCTTCGAAAATACAGGTGTTAATGTTTTTAATGACAATGTTTATGTACCGACCAAAACGTTGCTTTTACGTTTTCAGAACCGTGCCCTGGTCAGTTCCAGAATTAAACAGACACAATCATCTTTCAGGGGGGGTGGACCGCGTTTTTTCAGGATCAGTATCAATCCCAGCCAGAATACCAATACGAATTATCACCAGCTGGATAAAATTATTGTCCAGGTAAATGAATCGGAAGAACTGACACCATCAACCGAGATTGTCAGCAGAATGTTGTTTCGTCGGCACCAGGAGGTAAAGGATTATGAAATTACTGTTCCTGAATTACTGTTAAAACAGGAACAGCGAACTAAAGATATATTCAATATTGTTCTTGGAGCCATTGCAAGTATTTCCCTGCTTGTTGGAGGAATTGGTATCATGAACATCATGTTCGCCTCTGTTATGGAGAGGATAAAGGAAATTGGCACAAGGATGGCAATCGGAGCAAAGAAAATGGATATCATTGTCCAGTTTCTCTCAGAAGCCGTATTGATAAGTGTCACAGGAGGATTGATCGGTGTTGTGATTGGAATCATTCTGGCAAAACTAATAAACCAGTTTGCCGGAATCCTTACCATTGTTTCGCCTTTTTCCGTCCTTATTGCATTCTTTGTATCCGCATCGATAGGTATCATCTTTGGATACAGTCCGGCGAAAAGAGCTTCAGAAAAAGATCCAATTGAATCATTACGGTATGAATAATCCAAATCCCATGAAAAAAATTCTTATCCAGGTTCTTATCATTCTATTAATCATTCCCCAGTATCTGTTTTCTCAGCAAAGTACTTTAAGTTTATCACTGGAGGAGGTGATACAGCTTGCTAAAGACCAGTCTCCAATGGCCATTATGTCCAGGCACAGGTTTCGGGGCAGTTACTGGGAATACAGGACACATGTGGCAAAATTTCGTCCGGGTCTGACATTAAGTTCAGTCATTCCAGAACTGACCAGGTCCATTGAAAGAATCACAAAACAGGATGGCAGCGATGATTTTGTTTATAGGAATTTGATGAATTCTTCTGTGGATGTCTCACTTGTGCAAAATATTTCACCCACAGGAGGAAGTATTTTTATAAGTTCAGGGTTGCAACGCAACGACGATTTTAATGCGGATTCAAATTCTGTTTCCTATCTCTCGACTCCTATCAGTATTGGTTTCAGGCAGCCGATTAAAGCCCATAACAGTTTCAGATGGGAGAAAAAAATTGAACCCCTGAAATATGAGGAAGCCCAGAAAACCTATATTGATGCAATGGAATCAGTCAGTCAACGGGCAGTGAATAATTTTTTTAACCTGATCCTGGCCCAGGTCAACCTGCAGATTGCATTGACTAATTATGCCAATAATGACACACTGTACAGGATTGCCCAGGGCCGGTACAATATCGGGACCATTGCTGAGAATGAGCTGCTGCAGATGGAACTGGCTTTTCTGAATGCAGGAACAGCATTGAATGAAGCAAAAATTCAGATTGAGATAAGTAAATACCGGTTGAGATCATTTCTTGGCTTTAATGAAACCGTGGATATTGAATTAATAATTCCGAAAGACATACCTGAATTTGAGGTCGATGTTGTAAAAGCTCTTCAGGAGGCAAAGCAAAATTCCCCTGATATTATTTCTCTCCAGAGGCAATTGCTGGAGGCCGACCAAAGTGTGGCACAAGCCAGGGCTGAGAAAGGTCTGACAGCAGATTTGTACGCTTCCTACGGAATACAACCCAGACAGAAAGAATATACGATTTCGGAAGCATACCAGAATTTCCAGGACCAGGAGAGAATCAGGATCGGAATTGAAATTCCCATCCTAGACTGGGGACTGGCGAAAGGACGCTACAGGATGGCTCAATCGAACCAGGAGGTTGTCAGGACCACTGTTCAGCAGTCAGAAATTGATTTCGAACAGGAAGTTATGCTTCAGGTTATGCAGTTCAACCTTCAGGACGATCAGGTTAGAATAGCCGCTAAAGCCGACACTATAGCGCAGAGCAGGTATGAGGTGACAAAACAGAGGTTTTTTATTGGAAATGTTGATGTGACTGATCTGAATATTGCCTTAACAGAAAAAGATGCCGCCAAACGCAGTTTTCTTTCTGCATTAAATAATTATTGGTCTTATTATTACAATATCCGGCAACTGACACTTTATGATTTTGAGAAGCAGGCTCCCCTGGTAGAAGATTTTGAGACTTTATTACAGTGATGATATCCTAAAACATTTGCTACCTTATTCTTTATTACTAAATTTGTTTGAATACGAAACTTTAAAAACAAATTTAATATGGACAAAATTACAGTCATAGGAGCAGGAAATGTTGGTGCAACCTGCGCAAATGTCATTGCTCAAAGAAATCTCACAAACGAAGTGGTTTTGGTGGATATCAAAGAAGGCCTTGCTGAAGGGAAGGCTCTTGATATCTGGCAGAGTTCGTCAATTCTCAACTTCAACACCAGGATTGTTGGTGTCACGAACGATTACAGTAGAACAAAAGGCTCCGGGATCATTGTTATTACTTCCGGACTACCCAGAAAACCAGGAATGTCAAGGGATGACCTGATCAAAACCAATGCTTTGATCGTTAAGGAAGTTACGGAGAAATCAGTTAAACATTCTCCCGATGCCCTTCTACTGGTTGTTTCGAATCCACTTGATGTGATGACCTATACAGCGGCGCTTACCTCCGGGAA
>Ga0209636_10009073_pt1 | contig 10135 bp, 8 predicted proteins | sample DeeMarSWOR152_54_FD_187464 | JGI IMG/M metagenome (GOLD analysis project Ga0209636, IMG submission 187464) | Marine sediment microbial communities from White Oak River estuary, North Carolina - WOR-1-52-54 (SPAdes) (version 2) | ecosystem: Environmental > Aquatic > Marine > Intertidal zone >... | reverse complement strand
CCCCTAATGAAGAAAGCCTCTGTATCTCTTCCTTACTCAGGCCTAATTCCTCTTCGAAGATTCGAGCGTTGTCTTCGCCAATCAAAGGTGCACGCCTCCACTGTCTTAGCGGTGTGGTACTGAACTTGTGAGGGAAGCCTGGATATTCAAAGGATGCGCCAATCTCAGGATGGCGCGTGGCTATGAAAAAACCGCGGGCCATCAGCTGAGGGCTTTGGATAACCTCTCTTGGAGTGTGAACCGGGGCCCACGGAAGGCGCATGAGCTGTCCCATCTCAAAGAGCTCACCCGTCGTATGGGTTCGTGTCCATTTCCTCACGGCTTCAATGATATGATCACGGTTTTGCCGGCGGTATTCTTCATCATTCCACTTCTCATCCGTTAAATCCTCTGCCATGCTGTCGCTCGCCATCCACTCGACAAGGGTCTTCCACTGCTGAAATAGGGTTACCAGAACAAAACCATCCTTGGAGGGTAAGATGCAAAAGTCGTTGTTCCAAGAAAGGCCGCCTTGTCTCTGAGGTATTACGTGATCGTAAAAATAGCGGATCATAACATGATCCAGGCCCGAGATCACAGCTTCTTGCAGGGAGATATCAAGATGTGCCCCTTCTCCACTCTGGTTTCTCTTTCGAACGGCAAGGAGCGCACCGATAGCGGCAAAAAGAGAAGCGGCATAATATGATTGTTCTCCAAAGGGTTTCAAGGGAAATGTGGAGGGAGAACCAGAGACGTACATCTGACCGCCCATCGCAGAGGCCACCAAGTCACAGGATTTATAATGGCGCCGGGGACCGCGCTGTCCAAAACCTGTCACTGATACGAGAATGATTCTGGGATTTAGTTCGGATAATACCTCAAAGCCCAACCTGAGCTTGTCGAGGTATCCGGGAGGGAAGGTCTCTACCGCGATGTCAGCTTTTTTGATGAGTCTGCAAAATATTTCCTTTCCAGCGCTTTTTTCTAGATTGAGGGTTATACCCAGCTTGTTGGTGTTGTGATACCAGAAAAAGAGACTTCTTTCCGGGTGTGGCGAGTCTTTCCAGAAGGGACCTCTGTCTCGAGATGGGTCACCCCCTGGCTTTTCTATCTTAATGACCTCCGCTCCCATGTCAGCCAAGAGCCTTGAGCAAAAGCTCGCCTTCTCATCAGCCAGATCCAGGACCCGGATGCCCTTCAGAGGGCCGTCGTTTTGAGCTCCAGCCTTCATTTCTCAAACCTCTTCTTTGAGAATGACGTCTATGAGAATTCCGCTTTGTTCTAAACCCAAGGGGATGTTGACCCCGAAGGGTTTTTTTGTCAATTTCCGTGCCCCTCTGATCTGGAGTCTCAGGTTTTCGGAGGCATCACCCTGTCTTTCCATTCCCGCAAACGGGCTGATGATACCCAATGCTCCAGCATTGGAAACCGCTGCAGCAAGTTCAGCATCTGCGAGCCATAGCATACCCCCCTGGATAATTGGGTATCGGATTTCTAAGAGATCGCTCACCCGTGTTCTTTTCACCAGAATGCCTCACGTTTGGGACTTTGCCTTAAGATTTAGCTGACTTCTTTATCATCCTCATCCTGTCAAGCACAATGGCTTTGTTAAGGCGAGCCCTTTCATACTGGGAGTTCAGCTTCATAGCCATATCATAGTTCTTCAAAGCCTTGCTGTAATCGCCTTTCTCAAAACACTCGTTACCCTGGCTGTGGTAAATATCGGCTACCAGTTCTCTATCTCCCCATAGAGTCCTGGACGGATCCTTGAGATGTCCCTGATAATCAAACCCATGCATGAGGATATTCTCAATGTCTATTGTGGAATAGTTAGTCTTAAGAAGGGTGAGCACGTGAGGGCCTCTTCCGAAGGCATTTTCCAGGTGTAATGCCCCTGCTTCTATGCCCGCTCTTCGAAGAAGACAATTATAAAGAAGGGTAAGGCCCAGACAGTTTCCCACTGACCGGCTGTCTTTTCTCAGCTGGGAATCTACTGCTTCGGTGAGCCTGAAATGGCCATGAGGTTCATACCGAGCCGGCTTCTTTGACCAGAGCCGATCGAAAAGGGCTTTCGCAATGGTCAATGCCCCATGTAGGTGGTTCATCTCCTCGATGAATTGCTGATGCAGGTGATACATCTTTTCTATGTAGTCAGCAACACCTTCATCTTCTTTCACTCCTGAGGCGAGCAAGGCCTCTCTCACGAGATCAAACGACATGGGATGATTATATCGCAGTTCTCTTCATAGAGCACGCAAAAATAGGGGTCTCTAGCCGAATGGGCTCGAGGTCAAAAGAGGAGACTGGTTTTGAGGCATACAGGGCATGCTAGAGAAAGACAGCGTCTTTTTCCAAGATCCCCTCGAAGGCCTGAGGGAAATCCTTAAGCATTTGGCCCTGCTGATAGTGGAAAAAGATTCCCGTGGGCATCGGTATATTAATCAGATGAGGGGAGCGGTCTCGGTTCCTGAACCACCATTTCCTTATCGCAGCATACTGGGTTACCTTCACCTGCTTTGGTACAGAGGACTTCGGCACCACATTCCGCGCAGCGATATCGCTTACCGAGTTGACTCATTGTCTGTCACCTCCAGATATCCTCTCATTGAATGTTGAACAGAGCTATTTCTTGAGTTCCATCGGCTGACCGCAGCACAAAAGGGTGCCTTTACCGCCACGAGTTACGATGAACTCTGCCCCACACTTTGTGCAAATGTATCTCTTTCCAACCTGAGATGCCATGTTTTTCATCCTTCCTGTATTGTTTTGAGATCAGGAGTCAGGTTTGTCCATACCGATCTCGGAGTTCTTTCTTTAACACTTTGCCCATTTCATTTCGTGGCAGATAATCAACAAAGATTACTGACCTGGGTCGTTTGAACCCGGCCAACCTTGAGCGGCAGTATTCTATAATCTCCGCGGGTGTGGCACTTTCCCCAGTCTTCAGTACCACAATGGCCCGGGGTTCCTGTCCCCATTCGGGATCAAAGACGCCAATGACCGCCGCCTCCTCAACTTTGGGATGGGCATGAAGAACATCTTCAACCTCCTCAGGCGAGATATTTTCCCCTCCCCGAATGATCATGTCGTCCCCGCGGCCAGCTAGGTAAATATACCCTTCATCATCGATCCAGCCCATGTCACCCGTGCGCAGCCACCCATCAGGGGTGATCACCTCTGAGGTTTTTTGCTCATCACCCCAATACCCGGTCATGACCCGGGAGCCTCTGACTACTATTTCACCGACCTCTCCGCCTGACAGTGCTTTTCCATCTTCGTCAACCGTCTTCACTTCCACATCAGGCAATGGTCTGCCGATAGAGGAGCTCAGTCGTTTAAGCTTTTTCTCCCGCTCCTCTTGAGTCCCCTCAATAATATGGTCTTCTGGGCCGAGAGCCGCTATGGTGGAGGCAGTTTCCGTTTGCCCAAAGGCATTGATAAACCTGACTGAGGGCATAACCTGGATAGCCTTTCTTATGACTTCAAAGGGCATGGGTGCAGCGCCATATGTAATGACCCTCAGGCTTTTCAGATTGTAGTTTTCGAACTCTGGATCATCAATGACCCTCTTGAGCATGGTCGGAACCAACATGGCCCGCGTAGCCTGCTCCCTCTCAACCGTCTGCATCCACTCCTTAACTTCAAATTGTCTCATCATTATTAATGTTCGTCCCCCGTATACAGCTGCCAGCATGGCCTGAATCCCAGCCACGTGATAGAGGGGGACGGTGAGCAGGTTCCGCTCCTCTATGTCCGGGTTGGCAGGTTCTACATTATCCAGGACATAAGAGGCAAGCCCGTTGTGGGTCAAGGGCACCCCCTTGGGGCGTCCGGTAGTGCCTGCGGTGTACATCAGGACGGTGACGTCTTCATCTAGGATTTCACCACAACATTCATCAGAAGACGCCGAACTGAGGAGATCTTCGTAAAATAGCTTGCCCTTGCTATGAGCATCAAGAGAAACGCATTCTGTAAGCGTAGGTAACTCAGGTAGCAGACCGTCTACCATATCTAGATACCTGCTTCCAACAAAAAGGATCTCGGCCGCTGCGTTACCTATCATATAGCCTAGTTCATCAGCCTTCGTTCTAAAATTGAGAGGAACAAAGATGGCCCCCAGCTTGGCGGCAGCGAAATAGCATTCGATATATTGATTGCAGTTCACCTGTAGCATCCCGATCCGATCGCCTTTGTTAACTCCAAGGTTACCTAACGCGTTTGCAAGTCTATTGATTCGCTCATTGGTTTGGGAATACGTCCATTTTGCTCCTTCGAAAATGATGAAATCCCTCTCAGGACAGATTGCAGTAGCGATGCTCAGAAAATCGGTAGTGTTCATTTTCCTGTTTCGAGGTGGTGAACAGTAGAGGACCTATTAACGGCTCACGCTATCAGCGCTTCTGGCTAGCCATTGCTGTGACCTCAAGGGCAAGCCTTTTTTCCAAATCCAGGCCTTCCCTGAGGGGTAAATCTAATCCCCTGGTCACTGCCTGTTTGGCATTCCTGACCGCAAGTGGATCATAAGAGGAGATCTTCCGCGCCATTTCCTCCACGGTCTGGAGCAGTTTGTACCTGGGAACCAAATGATTTACGAGTCCAATCCGGTAGGCCTCTTCACCGGTAATCCAGCGGTTGGTGAGAAGCATTTCAAGCGCCTTGGCGCGTCCGATTGTGCGAGGAAGTGTCTGGGTGCCACCAGCAGCCGGTATGATACCCAATCCAACCTCAGGCAGGCCGAATTGGGCATCCTCTGAGGCTATTCGTATGTCACAACAGAGCGATATTTCAATGCCTGAGCCCAACACGTAGCCGTGAACCGCAGCAATCAGGGGCTGGGGGATGCTCAAAAAAAGCCCCCACACATCCCGTTCCCAGCGCACCTGCCGAGCCTGTGCAGGCGGAGGTGCGGTAAGAAACTCGCTCAGGTCTGCTCCCGCGCAGAATGCCTTTTCTCCTGACCCCTTAAAAATGGCAACCCTTACTTCAGGGTCATCCTTTATGGCACTCAGAATCTGAAACAGATCATCTCGCATCTGAATGTTGTAAACGTTAAGTGCCTTGGGACGATTAAGGGTCACATACGCGACAGCATCCTTCTTTTCATAAAGCAATGTTTTGAAAGCATTCATTATGATAAAACCTCCACGCCAAGGCGCTATCTTCCCTCAAACCGAGGAGCTCTCTTTTCCTGAAAAGCTCTGATGCCCTCTGTACGATCCCTAGTTGTATGGAGCAGAAAGTAGAGATCAGCCTCCAGTCGCAATCCCTCTTCCAGACTCATATCCATACCCTTATAAATCGCCTCTTTAGCATACCTCAGTGCAATCGGACCTTTGGCCGCCATTTCCTCTGCCATATCCATCGCTGCCTTCATGAGCTCTTCTTTGGAAACAACTCTATTTACCAATCCAATTCGAAAAGCCTCCTGAGCATCGATCATTTCCCCGGTAAGAATCATTTCCAGAGCTCTTCCTCTCCCTACCAACCGTGACAACCTTTGGGTTCCCCCATCCCAAGGTATATGGCCTTCTTCAATATGAGGGAATCCAAAACGAGATTTCTCTGAAGCAATTCTGATATCACAGGCTAACACGAATTCTAGACCTTGCCCAATCGCATCTCCATTAACAGCAGCAATCACTGGTCGATCAAGTCTGGCAATAGGTTCAGCAAGGGACCAAAGTTTTTCCCATGGCTCACCCTTGGCCTCTGACGCTTGCATAATCAAATCTGTCCCCATAGAAAAGACGTTATCTCCAGATCCCTTCAGAATAATTGCCCGTGTTTCTTCATCATTGGTGATTTCTTCGCAAAGTTCAGTAAGTTCATCTGACAATCGAACTATTTTTGACTGGTTGCCCTCAGCATTAATAATATCAATCAACATTACATAACCTATCTTTTGATGATCGAGGGTTTGACAAAACATCTAATCTATTTACCTCTTTCTTAGACAGTCAACATAATAAGAGCACTTTAAATGAGATGCCTAATGAAACAAAATCTATTTTAACATATTGAGGCCATTTTCATAGAATAACCCAAGATACCCCCTGTCCAATACTTTAGAAGCATCTTAGGCTTTCAAGATTTCATGAGCTATTCTATTGAGACAGATTTGTGTTGTGCCGCCACCCATGGACCATCCTCGAACATCTCGATAGTATCTCTCCACTTCATAATCAATTGTATATCCATAACTACCAAGCAACTGAATCGCCTTATCACATACCCAAATTGCCATTTCATTAGCAAATTTTTTCGCCATAGCAGCCTCTTTGGCAACGACCTCTCCTTTTTTCTCTAACTTAACCACAGCATCATACACGAGAAGGCGAGCCGCTTGTATTTGGATAGCCATTTCAGCCAAGGTCCAACGGATTCCTTGAAAACTAGCGATCGGCTCCCCGAATTGAACACGTTCTTTGCAGTACCTTAGTGCCCGTTCATACGCTCCTTGGGCAAAGCCTACGCAAAAGGCTGAATTCCCGCAGCGTTCCCCGTTGAACTCAATCATCATTTCCTTGAATCCACTAGTTCCTGCGGGAATCAGAAGATTCTCCTCGGGCACCCTAACATCCTCAAAGATAATCTCATCTAGACTAGAGCAATGGCGTCCCATCAGCTGTTCAGTCTTACCTACGGAGACTCCTGGTGTATCTCGATCAACGATAAACATAGCAATTCCTCTTGAGGGTTTTGCCAGATTTCTCTCCGTTTTCGCTAAGACGACAAATACGCTGGCCATTTTCCCATTAGATATGAATATCTTATGTCCGTTAAGGAGGTAGTACCCATCTTTCTTTTCGGCAAAGGAGGACATAGCGCCCGAGTCTGATCCAGCTCCAGGCTCAGTTTGACAGTAAGCCGCAATCTTCTTCCCAGACGCTAGAGCAGGTAAATATCTTCTTTTTTGATCCTCATTGCCTTGATTTACTATTGCACGGCAGCACGCGGAAAGATGCGTTAAAGGAAACGAAACTCCAACTCTTCCTAACTCCTCACAGAGTATCACAAGATCAATCATAGAACCCCCTGATCCACCATATTCCTCTGGAACTAAAAGACCCATAAACCCCATTTGTGAAAGCTTTCCATAATATTCTTTGGGGTATTGTCCCTCTTCCTCCCATTTCCTGACATTAGGCGCTATTTCTTTGTCGGCAAATTTTCTCACGGTTTTTTTAAATATTTTTCTCTCTTCATCTAAAAGCATTTCAATCATCAAATAACCTCCGTAATATTTCAACCTTTTTATAAGGCCTAAGAATTTAAAGATTCTCTATTTAGAACCTTAAACAAACAGTCTTCGCTTCTTAAGCTAGAGATAAGATTTATCCAAAGAAACCAATAACATCTTTTTTGGCGAATTCTGTGTATGCATAGTTCATGGCTCCAACAGTAATCTGGCATCGACAACTAAAGCACCTTTGCTATAAGCAAATATAGGATTGAGATCAAGCTCCTTTATCTCTGGATACTTTTCTACAAAGTCGGAAACTTTCATGATCAGTTCTTCCAGAAAAGGAAGATCAACAAGGTCTCCACCTCGATAGCCCTTTAACAAGGGATATCCCTTTATCTCTCTAATCATTTCTGTCGCATCTTTCCTGCTTATTGGTACAATACGAAAAGAGACATCTTTCAATATTTCAACCATGATGCCTCCCAACCCAAACATTAACAGGGGCCCAAATTGTGGGTCCTTGGTCATACCGATGATTACCTCTACTCCAGGTGGAGCCATTCTCTGTACCGAGATCCCTTCAATTTTGGCTTGCGGAAATTCCTCCTTCATTGAGGCTATTATTTCAGTATAGGCCTTACCCGCCTGAGTAGAATTCCTTAAACCTAGCCTCACCCCTCCAGCATCGCTTTTATGAATAATATCTGAAGAGATGATTTTCAATGCAACCGGAAATCCTATCTCTCTACTTAAAGAAATGACCTCTTTCTTACTGCGAGCGACTTTAGTCTGAACTACAGGAATGCCAGCGTCACTAAGAATGGTCTTCGCCTCCATCTCCGTCAACGCTGTTCTCTTCTCCGTTTTCAACAGGCTCCATAATTCACTGGCAATCATGTAAACATCCTTTTTGAAATCTGTTTTGGTCTTCTTCCTTACTTCCCGACACATTCAGGACAGTTTAAACTTCTTTTAAAGGCAACCTCATCAAGTTTTTGTTGAATCTTTTCACTTCAAAGAATTTCTTGCTCCCTGGATGGATTTCAATACTCTTTCAGGAGTTAAGGGCAGGTCCTTTATCCTTATTCCCGTGGCATCGTAAAAGGCATTCCCCAACGCTGCTAATACAGGCACCGACACCATTTCTCCCATACCTTTGGCTCCATACGGCCCCTCTTGATGTGGGGTTGGCGCTATTATGGCTTTGATGTTCCCTACCGTTGGAACCCTATTCATCGAGGTCATCTTATAATCGGTGAAGTTGGGATTAAGTATCTTCCCGTTATCCGTTATTACCTCTTCATATAAAGCATGACTAATGCCCCAACCTATTCCACCTTCTATTTGTTGCTCACACATTTTTGGATTAATAGGTTGGATATCAAAACATCCAGCAATTCGTATTATCTTTATTTCTCCTGTTTCTACATTAGCTGCTACTTCAGCCCCATGGGCTCCATAAGAATAGTAAGCAACCCACCTCTCTGATTGTCCTGTCTCGAGGTCCTCCAGTTCTGAATAGAAGTCGAATTGACCTCTGCCTAGTATTTCGGTGACCATCGGCATATACCCGACTGCAGAAACAAAAAGATCGCTGATGGTGACGGATTTATCAGGTTTGCTTCTACTCCATATCGTCCCATCCCTAATTTCAAGAGCTTCATCACTCATTCCCAACTTTCGGCCTGCTAGCTCAAATAGTTGTTGTTTAGCATCCTGACAGGCCCGATATATAGCATTCCCCAGGTAAAAAGTGCTTCGACTGGATGCCGACCAGACATCATAAGGAGTAACAGCGGTATCCCCCCGTACCACTTTCACATCTTTGATAGAGACACCAAATTCTTCAGCCACAATTTGCGCTGCAACCGTATTAATACCCTGCCCAAGTTCATCTAGGCTATGAAGGACTTCTATTATTCCGTCCCTATATACCTTAACACAAGCAAAGGAAGGAGTATCAGCCACAGTAAACTGATTACCCACGGCAAGTCCTTTTCCTACTTTCCATGGACCTTCACTTAATTTCCCTTTTTTACCCCATTCTATCCATTCCGCAACTTTGTTGAGGCATTCCTCGGCACCTATACTGTGTGTCGTTTGTCCTAAGCAGTTTTTTTCCCCCTCTTTGAGGAAGTTTTTCTTTCTTATCTCTATTGGATCAATCCCGAGTTTTTCCGCTATGACATCCATCTGTTGTTCTACTGCCCACACTAGTTCCGGGCATGTAACACCACGAAGGCTACCTATCTTGGGAAGATTCGTATAAACCCCGTAGGAGTGCATCCTGAAATTTGGAAGCCGATACTGTCCTATGGCTGAGCGAACACCCGACCTCACTAAAATGACAGCAAAATCTGAATATGCCCCAGCATCAAGAATTGTGGTAATTTCTCTGGCTAATATAGTACCATCTTTTCTAACCCCATCCTTGATATATATAACCTCCCCTGGTTTATGAGAAATGTTCATAAAACACTCTTCCCTAGTAAACGATAATCTAATGGGCCTTTGGCTTTTTAGGAGTAGGAGAATAGCAACAAGTTCAGGCCATGGGGTTAATGTCTCTCCGAAAGCTCCTCCGATATAGCTTGTCAAAACTCTTATCTTCGATACGGGCAGGTTGTAAACCGACGCTATTTGGGCCCTTAACGGATGTATTCCCTGCTTTTTCGTCCTTATGGTTATTCCTCCGTCGGGCTCCAACCAAGCATCAATATTGTATCGCTCAAGACTGCTATGTTGAACCCGGGGCGTTACAAATTTGTCCTCTATAATGAAATCAGCTTCTTTAAATCCCTTTTCTACATCTCCCTGATAACCTCTCCAGAACTGAAATACATTGGGTCTCTCTGGTATGAATCGGTGATGAAACTTGCCCACCATTTTAGTATACTTAGGGAGATCTGGGTGGATTACAACAGAGGGATTCACTTTCATGGCTTCCTCTGGATCAAATATGGCAGGTAG
>Ga0209636_10009072_pt1 | contig 10135 bp, 6 predicted proteins | sample DeeMarSWOR152_54_FD_187464 | JGI IMG/M metagenome (GOLD analysis project Ga0209636, IMG submission 187464) | Marine sediment microbial communities from White Oak River estuary, North Carolina - WOR-1-52-54 (SPAdes) (version 2) | ecosystem: Environmental > Aquatic > Marine > Intertidal zone >... | reverse complement strand
GTAACGCATAGAGCCCCGGTAATGATGGATGAGAAGAGATGGGTGACGTGAATCTTCCCATCCCTTAGTGGCTCGATAAACCATGGCCTGTTGGAATAGTCTTCGTGGAGGCCAACCTTCTCATATTTAGCCTTATCCACGGCCTGGGTAATGTTCTTCGTGATCTTTTTCCCCTCGAGATCGGTTACATACGCAAACTGAATAAAAGGGTAATCGTCGACAGCGGATTGTAAAACGGGCTCGATCTGCTTGGATCTCAAGGTTTTAATAAAGAGATTGTCCAAGAGATCCTCGCAGATGTGGGCTGCCATTTCGTGGGCCCTGGCCTTGAGAATATCGAATTCGGAAACGAAAATATGGGGGAGATAGGTACGAACCATCCGCTCCATTTCCTCGTCGGAAATGGCCGTAGTCCTTCCCTCTTGATACTGCCTGTTCACCCATTTGTTGAGCTTCGCGATGCCCGGGTGCTCCTTATCCACCCTCTCCCCTCTAGTCAGGGCGAAATGGGAATTAACCCACTGGGCAATCCCTGCTAGACCGGATTTATCATTAATACATATCCCAATGGGGCGATTCAAAATTTTTTCGGTATTGAAGATCGTATAGATCTCCTCATTCTTGAGCATTCCATCGGCATGTATCCCCGCACTAGTCGTATTAAAATTAGCCCCGACAAAGGGAAGATTGGGCGGGATAGAGACCCCGATTTCCCTTTCGAAGTAGTTCCTTATATCTGTGATGACCTTGGCATCGATCCCGTTCGATGTTCCCATCAAGCTCATATATTCGATGATGAGCGCCTCTACTGGGGCGTTTCCCGTCCTTTCCCCAAATCCCAACAAGGCCCCATTGACAGCAGCGCAACCGTAGAGCCATGCCATAGTGGAATTGATGAGTACCTTGTGAAAGTCGTTATGCCCATGCCATTCAAGCTGAGACGAAGGAACGCCGGCATCATCGACCATAGCCCGCACGATCTTCGGGACAGATCGGGGCAAGGAAGCCCCGGGATACGTTACCCCAAATCCCATGGTATCGCACAATCTAATCTTGATGGGGAGACCGCTTTCCTCGGATAACCTCATCAACTCCTGGGCAAAGGGTATGCAGAATCCATAAATATCGGCGCGGGTCACATCCTCAAAATGGCACCTGGGTATAATCCCCTTTTCCAGGGACATACTCACAACTCCACAGTAATCAGACATGGCCCTCCTTCTATCCTTTTTCAATTTTAGAAAAATATGGTAATCCGATACGGACGTTAGGATGCCCGTCTCTCTTATGCCCACCTCCCTTATCAGATCAAAATCACCCTTGGCTGCCCTTATCCACCCCGTTACCTCCGGATAATCGAAGTTCATAGCCAGACACTTCTCCACCGCCTCCCTATCCCGATCGCTATACAGAAAGAATTCGGATTGTCGAATAATGCCGTTCGGGCCACCTAATCTGTGAAGCATCTCGAAGAGATCCACAACCTGCTTCACGGTATATGGGGGCCTGGCCTGTTGGCCGTCCCGGAAGGTGGTATCTGTGATGAATATCTCCTCTGGGGGATCCATAAGGACATCCGTATGGTCGAATTCAACCTTGCAGACCTGCTCGTAGGGATAGATATTCCGATAGAGGTTCGGCTCAGTTACTTCGTGAAGGTTAAATCTTTCTGAGGAGATCCTCCGGCGGTCTAAAAAGCCCATTCCTTTTCTTGGCATCTTTCCAGCTCCCTATCTCCATTATTGATGGCTTCGTAAAAAGTCCAACTCCCATTCGACAAGCCGTTCGACAAGCTCACGGTCCTGAGCAAGGTCGAAGGACTCACGGTCCTGAGCAAAGCCGAAGGGCTGCGTTGCACTGCATCCCCTGCCCTGTTAAATTGAAGGCAACCATATCAAAAGATATGTGGTATAGAAGGTGCTTGAAAACAGTAACATCAAACAAAGAAAATAGTTTACAGGGTAAATCACTGCAGCGTACGGTAAGTACGCCTCATTCCTCAGGATTTGTGCGCCTTGAATTTGGAGCTTTTTCCTTTGCCATCGAATTTTTACCGGGAAGTGCCCCGCAAGCCCCGCCCTGTGGGGGGGAGCTTCACTTTTTAAGGGATCATCATTATTGAATATCATCACGGGTTCATCGGGGAACTTTATGGATCGAAAACCTTAGCGTATCGGCTTCACCTTGATGGAGAGTTCATTCAGTTGTTTCGGATCAACCTCCGTAGGGGCCTCCGTTAAGGGACACGTGGCTTTCTGCGTCTTTGGGAAAGCGATCACTTCGCGAATAGACTCCGAGCCGCTCAGGATCATGACGATTCGGTCGAAACCGAAGGCGATCCCACCATGGGGTGGGGGGCCATACTTTAGGGCCTCCATCAAGAATCCAAATCTCTTCTTCGCCTCCTCTTCGCCGATACCCAAGTTCCTGAAAACCATGGATTGGACTTCCATGAGGTGATTTCGAATACTCCCTCCCCCAATCTCGACCCCGTTCAAAACCAAATCATATGATTTGGCCCTCACGTCCTCCGGATGATCTTCCAACATTTGGATATCCTCGTCCCTGGGTGCGGTAAAGGGGTGGTGAACTGCCACGAACCTGCCCTCCTCGTCGCTGTATTCGAAGAGGGGAAAATCCCGAATCCAGACGAATCGATGCGCATCGGATGAAATCAATCCCAACTTCTCTCCTAGATGGAGACGGAGATTTGCCAGGGCATGATTAACAACCTCTTGGCCACCCACCACGAAGAGGATTAGGTCCCCTTTCTCAGCACCCATCCTCTCTGTAATGGCATTTCTTAAGGATTCGTCGAAGAATTTGGCGATAGGAGATTGCCACCCCTCCGAAATCATCTTTACCCAGCTCATGCCCTGGGCCCCATATTCTTGGGCGAAGGCCACTAATTCATCCACCTCCTTCCGCGAAAGGCTGGCGCCTCCCTTCACGGTTATCCCCTTGGCGATACCTCCTTCTCCGATTACTTCTCTCAATATCTCGAACGTGGATTCCCCGGCCATAGTGGAAATTTCCACCAGCTCCAAGCCAAATCGGATATCCGGCTTGTCCGTTCCATAACGGTCCAACGCCTCATTATAACTGAGAATGGGAAAGGAAATCGGAAGATCTCTTTCGAGGATTTCTTGGAAGATGGAAGCCATCATCCCCTCCGTCATCCTCTGAATATCCTCCACGCCAACGAATGACATCTCTATATCGATTTGAGTGAACTCGGGTTGGCGATCCATTCGGAGGTCTTCGTCCCTAAAACACTTGACAATCTGAAAATACCGATCGAACCCCGAAACCATGAGGAGCTGCTTAAAGAGCTGAGGGGACTGGGGAAGCGCATAGAAACGCCCCGGGTTGACCCGACTGGGGACCAGGTAGTCCCGCGCACCCTCAGGGGTGCTTCTGGTCAAGACGGGAGTTTCGATCTCGAGAAACCCCTGACCGTCTAGATACGCCCTCACTGCCTTGGCCACCTTGTGTCGCAGGATTAAATTCCTCTGAAGCCTCGGCCTTCTCAAGTCGAGATACCGATACCTCAGACGGACATTCTCCGATATCTCCTCGTTATCCTCGATCAAGAAGGGGGGGTTTTCAGAAACACTTAAGATTCTCAGTTCCCTCGTCAGCACCTCGATCTTCCCCGTATCGAGATCCGGATTGATACTTTCCGGGGGACGCAGTGCAACATTACCCTTAACCGCTAAGACGTATTCGTTTCGAACCTTGTGAGCCTTGGTATGAACCTCGAGATTGATTTCCGGATTGAAGACGACCTGGACAATTCCTTCCCTATCCCTCAAATCGACGAAAATGACACCACCGTGGTCCCTGCGCCTTTGAACCCAACCCATCAGAACAACTTCCCTGCCCACATCTGATGGCCTCAGGTTTCCGCAATAGTCTGTCCTTTTCAAATTCCCCAGAAAATCAACCAATTAAGGGTCCTCCGATCTCAATTTGGCCCAAAAATTATACCTGAAATGGTACTGTAGTCAAGAACCACCTTTCTCAGCCACCGTTTACCCCACCTTTGGCCATCTGCACCATGGAAGGCCGGACCTACGAACATTTTACCTATTTTATCGAAATTTTTTCTGTTGAGCCGCATTAGTAAATCGAAATATCCGATTGTTTATGGTTTTAACCAATGAAATCGCATAATATACCGATAAAATAATCCTTTTGGTACGATTTTTGCCCATTCTTCAGTACCAATAAAATGAGCCCCATCGAGAAGGGCATAGCAAACCTCTGTATCACGAAAGACATGAAGAAGATAGCGTTATCATTATTGTTTTTGCTCATGGCTATCATATTGAAGCCTTCGATTCCCATGCCCCATGGACATGACGGGTATGGTTCACTTCCACCGGGTAAAGAAACCCCTCCCTTTCCGTATGTTCCGGGAGAGGTCTTGGTGAAATGGAAGGGAAACGTATCGATTCATTCCATTCATCATGTTAAGTATACCACGGGCCTTACGGCAACGAGGGCTTTCCATACCATTGGAGTCGAACAGTTAAGACTCCCCCCTTTTCTGCATACTGAGGAAGCCTTGGCAAGACTCAGGCGGAACCCATCGGTGGAATATGCTGAACCAAATTATATTATCCGTGCCTTAGTCATACCTAATGATCCTCAATTTGATCAACTGTGGGGATTGGATAATATAAATGATACGGATATCGATGCCCCTGAAACTTGGGATATCCATACAGGCTCATCGAATGTAGTTATCGCCGTGATCGATACAGGGGTTGCATATAACCACCCTGATCTTGATGATGGAACAAAGAACAATATCTGGACCAACGATATGGAGCTGAATGGGACTCCCGGTGTCGATGATGATGGGAACGGCTATGTCGATGACATCCATGGGTGGGATTTCGTGGGAGAGGATAACGAACCAACGGACTACCATTTCCATGGGACCCATGTATCGGGGACCATCGCCGCTCTCGGGAATAATGGTACAGGCATAACCGGAGTGAATTGGTATGCCAGTATGATGCCTTTGCGAATCTTCGGTGCCGCCGGATACGGGGATACAGCGAAAGCCATTGAGGCCATTACGTACGCTGCCGATAATGGAGCCAGGGTTATCAACGCCAGCTGGGGTGGCGAAGATTTCTCCCAGGCCCTCTATGACGCCATATCCTATGCAAACGATACGGGATGTCTCTTTGTGGCCGCGGACGGCAATGGAGGCGACGATAACGATCAGGACCCTTTCTATCCAGCCAGCTATGATCTTCCCAATATCATATCGGTAGCGGCTACGGATCAGGATGATAACCTGGCCTCCTTCTCCAACTACGGGTCGATCTCCGTAGATGTTGGGGCACCGGGGGTTAATATCTTCAGCTCCATCATTTTCCGTGGGATGGATCCGACGATCAATACCCTCTTCACTGAAGATTTCGAATCCTGTCTTGCGAATTGGACATCGTGGGGAAATAACGATATGTGGGGGATATCAGGTAAATATTATACCAGTTCCTCCAATAGCCTGGCCGATAGCCCTTTGGGAAATTACCTGGATGATACGGATTCCTATATTACCTACAATACGTCCTTTAATCTCGTCGATAAATTCGTATCGATGGATATTCAACTCAAATACGACCTCGAACCCTCTGTTGATTTTCTCTTCATCGGTGGTGACTTAGGCGGTGGGAATGGATTCCTCCCTGTTTACCTCTTCCATGGGGAGGGATGGTTCAGCGGTAGTTCACTCGGCTCCTTCAATCAATATACCATTAATCTCTCTCCACTGGGGGATCTCTCAAACGCCATCAATCTCGGGTTCAATTTGTACTCCGATCCTTCCAATAACGATGACGGAGTGTATATCGATGATGTGGTGGTAACAACTCAGGATTGGGTCATAACCACATACAGTTATTGGCCATTCTCGGGTACATCAATGGCCGCCCCCCATGTCTCCGGCTTGGCCGGCCTTATTCTGGCACGTTACCCCGGGATAACCCTGAATGAACTGAAAGATCGCATACTCAATGGGGTAGATATTGTAGCCGGTTTAAACGGAAAGGTAGTAACGAATGGCAGGATAAATGGTTATAAATCCCTCGGTCTTCCCGTTGGGCCAACTAATTTAACCGCGATGGAAGCCTCTTCTACGCAAATCAACCTCAATTGGTCTGATAACTCCGATCCCGCATTTAACGAGGAGGAATTCAGGATAGAACGAAGAAAGGGGGCATCGGGGAGTTACGTTGAAATAGGCACCGTTGAGCAGGACATGACCACATATAGCGATATTTTGAGTGAGGGAGGAACCTATTACTATCGAGTCAGGGCTTATAATAGCTCGGGAAATTCCTCTTATTCCAATGAAGCTACTCCGTTTCTGGTCGTTGAAGGAGATGACGGGAAATGTTTCATCGCCACGGCGGCATTCGGTTCACCCCTTGGACGTCACGTTCAGGTGCTGCGGGATTTTAGGAATAGATATTTACTGGATAACTCCACCGGAAAGGGCTTTGTTTCCCTCTACTATAGATTCGGCCCATTCATGGCCGATTTCATCGTGAAAAACGTTGCGCTGAGAGCTGCTGCAAGGGTTTGTCTCTATCCTGCGTTTGTTGGGCTCAGGTATATCGCACCCCAATCCTCACGTGCTGGAAATATCATGGCTATTCTGGGTGTAGTGTCGATCATGGTAGGCATGATCCATGTGCTTATAAAAAGGAAGCAATCTACGGTGGCAAAGGGAGCCTATTCCAGCCGATCGGAAAATTTTTCCCATAGGTAATCTCATATCTCCATACATGAGGTGATGGTAAAGAGGATTCAATTAATCTTCAGTCGATCACCCCTTCTGTTCCTCGCTTTCCCTTCATTATCGCGCGGCTTTCCTCTCCTTTCCCTCGCCTCGGCGATGATCTTTCTTAACTCCCGGTGGAACTGCCTCTGGAAGAGGATAAATTTAGCCTGCTGCCTCGGTGAAAGGACTCCTCTGAGCTCCTTACGTTGTTGACGAACTAAATCGCACTCGGCGAGGGCGTTTTTTTCCATATTCTCCATCGCCGCTTCGATCTCCTCATCCGAAGTTGCCACATTCTCCAGAGCCTTTTTCAACCCTTTCATGATATTATGATGCTCCTTTTGTAATTCCATCCGCTTTTCATCGTATTTATGAAGTATCGGAAAGAGCTTCGCCCCCGTTTCCTCGGTTAAATCCAGCTCCTCGGTCAACTTCCACATTCTGATGAGTTCAATCCGTTTCCGGATTTCCTCCCTCTTCTTAAGGGGCGGGGGATGTTCTTCACCCTCAAATTGAGGGCCACCCGGCCCTACGGTTTCCCCTTCGCCTGGAGGTTGGGAGAGACACGGTAAACTTGACCCCAAGATAAATAGTATCGATACAATGGTAAATACTATTGAAGAAACCACCTTGCCTTTCATATCACGCCCTCCTTCCATAATACCCACCTTCAACTCATTGACATGGGGAGAGATGTGCTGGATTTGAGGTATTGCGTCTTCAGTATTTCGTAAACGAAGTCCAATTCCGAGGAATTGAGCCCCTCCAGTTGGGTGAAGACCTCTTGGCTGTTGAGGAATCCATTCCCCCTTATGCCCTCCTCCATCGAATCTCCCATGCGATCGAACCATCCTACCAAACCTTTGGAAATTTCATCTAATTCATATAATGAGAGGTCCTCCAATGATCCAAGGGTAAAAGCCGAAACAACCGTCTCGATCCCTGCGTAATAACTCTCCAGGGTTTCCTCCCCTATATCCCTCGATCCCGTCCAAAACCACCCAGCCTTGTAAAAGAGCAACCCGGCGATGACCAGGACAATTGTTGCAATCGATACTGCTGCACTAACCGCTTTGGCGGAGGGAAACCACTTGGTGGTCCCATAAATCCCTTCCCATACCCTCAGGAGGATTGGAACTCGAATGGGCCTTCTTTCCTCGAAAAAGGCCTTTCCCACCCTTTTGGGGAAATCCCCCCAGAAGGCCTCTCCCGGGTCGGGAAGGCGTTGGGACTTCAACCCGCCTATAACCTTCTCAATCGAACTCAGTTCCTCCCTGCAAACGGGACATATCCCCAGATGACCTCTAATCTGCTCGGTATCTCTTCGTTCGAGTTGGTTCTCGTAGAATTCAATCAATTGATCCTGCACTTCTCGACAATTCATGGTTCACCATCCCTCAACCTCTTATGATCTCCCTCAATTTTTTAACGCCAAAGTGAAAATTTGCCTTCGCAGTCCCTTCTGAGCATCCGGTTATTTCGGCGATCTCCCGATATCTTAGACCTTGATACACTTTGAGGATAACCGTATGCCTCTGTTTTTCCGGAAGCTTGTTCAAGGCTAAAGATAAGCATAATCTCTCCTGCTCCGATATGATATGGTCCAAAGGATTTGATTTATCGACGAAAATCATCCCCTCGATATTCACTTCTCTCCGCCTCGGGTTATCCCTAAAATGGTTCTTACACACGTTCATGGCAATCCGATAAAGCCACGTTTTGAAATTGGATCGGCGATCGAAACTCCCGATATTCCGGAAGGCATTGATAAAGGTCTTTTGCGATAAGTCTGCTGCATCCGCTTCATCCCAAACCATCCGAAGGATTAAGAAGAAGATGGATTTTTGATATTTCGATACAATCTCCTCAACGGCACCTTGATCTCCGTCGTTAAACCGATCCAGAAGGTCGAAATCCGATGTCATAACTACCCTTAAGACACCCAAAAAGGAGAAATCGTTTAAACCGTACGTTTTACTTTACAATGATAAGCATCTCTGGGGGAAAAGAGCTATCACGAGAAAAAGAAGCGGCCTCAATGGCCTCTTTCTGGGCTCTCTCATCGAGAACCCGAGGATGAATATCCGCATCCCATTTTCCTTCCCTAAGGGCTCTTTGATTAGTACGAGCAATTCAACCGGCACGCAATAACATTCTTGCCTGTTCATTCCGGGGGATTTGTTAATTGGCTAGGAGCACATCTGGGAAAGCATTCTCTGTGAAAGTTACTTCGACAATATTCCCTTTGCGGGAGAATCTTTTGTGGGAAAATATATACAGACCCTATTTCGCCCCTTGCCCTTAGCCTCATAGAGTGCTGTATCCGCACATTTGGTCAACTCCTCCTTGGATTTGGGCCAAATGGCGGGAATTGCCGCAATGCCGAGGCTAACGGTGAGGGTGACCTTTTTGTGGCCCACGGAAAGCGGTGTTGCTTCGATGGATCGGCGAATACGCTCGGCGATCACCAATGCATCTTTCATTATCGTCTTGGGAAGGACCACCAAAAATTCCTCTCCCCCAAATCTGGCAACGATATCGTGCTTCCGCAGGGATTGCTTCAGGAGGGAAGATATATGGAGGAGGGCCTTGTCGCCTTCATCATGCCCATATTGGTCATTAATGGCTTTAAAATGATCGATGTCTACCATAATGATGGAGAGGGGTTGTTTTGAACTCCAGGAATTCCTGAATTCCTCCTCCAATACTTGGTCGATGCGCCTGCGGTTGTACAAATGGGTCAGTGAATCATAAATGGCCATATCCTTCATCGAGCTGAAGACTTGAGAGTGCTTCATGGATGAAGCTATTTGATAGGTGATGAGCGAGAAAAATTGAAGGGCTTGGGCATCGAAGGCATTTGTTTGGTCGCTATTTAACGAGGCACATCCCAATACCTTTCCCTCATTGATCAAAGGAAGGCTGATATGGGATTTCAGCCTACCATCCGAGGGCCCTCTCCTCAGAAGCTCAAACCCCCTCTTCTCTATGTGGGTATGAATCTGTTCGGGGGCGAGACTTTCTCCGGTAATAAAGGAAAGGGTTTTGATTGTATTCTTGGCTACCTCGTCGACAAAAAGGCGACTGCTTGATTCGTCGCAATAGATGTAGAGGTTTAAATTCTCCTTCAAGAGGATGGAAAATGCCAGGATATCGAACAAATGGGAAATTTTTGATCCAGCCGCCTCGATAATATCCGTTAGTTCATCATTGGTATTGATGGCATTGATAATTGACCAGAGAGTCCTCAGATTCTTGAATATGATCCGCACGTACCTTCTCCTCGTTTAGCGGCTAATCATCTTCTCCGCCTCCCGCAGTTTAGGAAGA
>Ga0209636_10009071_pt1 | contig 10135 bp, 12 predicted proteins | sample DeeMarSWOR152_54_FD_187464 | JGI IMG/M metagenome (GOLD analysis project Ga0209636, IMG submission 187464) | Marine sediment microbial communities from White Oak River estuary, North Carolina - WOR-1-52-54 (SPAdes) (version 2) | ecosystem: Environmental > Aquatic > Marine > Intertidal zone >... | reverse complement strand
GTTATTCCAGGATCTGCTCTTCTTAACATCGGTGTCAAGAATCTGTTGGAGACCATTGATCAGACAATTCCGTTTCCCATGGAGAGAGGGAAGGTCAAGGGACACAAGATTGATAGCGAGGAGGAGGTGGAATTTGATGCCGCCGATGAGGCCCCCTTCTCAGCTCTCGTTTTCAAGACTCTGGCAGACCCATTTGCGGGCAAACTCAATATTTTCAAGGTTATGTCAGGGAAGATCGCCTCAGAATCCACGGTGTTCAATGCAACAAAGGGGAAAAAGGAGAAATTGGGCCAGTTGTTGTTAATTGAAGGCAAAAAACAAACCCCGGTGGATACGGTGGGCGCCGGCGATGTCGCAGCCGTAGCGAAGCTCAAGGAGACTAGCACGGGGGATACCTTCTGCACGGAGGGCAATCCCGTCGTGTATGATCTAACCGAGCCCTTTGCGCCAAGCATTTCCTTTGCCATCGAGGCAGCTGCAAAGGAGAACGAGGACAAGGTATACTCCTCCCTGGCCAGACTGATGGATGAGGATCCGACCCTTAGGGTGGATAGAGATCAGTCAACCTCTGAAATTATTCTCTCTGGAACAGGCCAGGTTCACCTTGAGAATACAAGGGATAAATTAAAGCGGAAATTTGGGGTGGAAATCAACCTGAAGACCCCCAAAGTTCCGTATCGGGAGACGATTAGAAACGCGAGGCAGAAGATAATTTACCGACACAAGAAGCAGACGGGAGGACGGGGCCAGTTTGCCGAGGTGCATTTCGATATCTCCCCGCTCGACAGGGGGCAGGGGTTTGTGTTCGAAGAGGCGTTGGTTGGCATGAATGTTCCGAGGAATTTTGTGCCGGCCGTTGAGAAGGGAATACAGGAGGCAATGAGGAATGGCGTTTTGGCTGGATACCCCGTTGTTGACTTGAAAATCCGTTTTTACGATGGAAAATCCCATGAGGTTGACTCCTCTGAAATGGCCTTCAAGATCGCTGCATCGATGTGTTTCAAGAAGGCGGTTCAAGAGGCCACACCGATTCTCCTCGAACCGATTGTGAAGATGGAAATTAGGGTCCCAGAAGAAGTCATGGGAGACGTCATAGGCGATATTAACGGTAGGAGAGGAAGGGTTCTCGGTATGGACAGCGAGGGAAAGTACCAGGTAATAAGGACTGAGGTGCCTCTTGCCGAGGTTTTGAGATACGCCTTTGATCTAACGTCAATGACCGGTGGGAGGGGAAGCTTTGACATGGAACACTCACATTATGAAGAGCTTCCGGCGCAACTGGCGGAGAGGGTAATAGCTTCAGCTAAACAAGCATAGGAGAGGGGTCGACTACTGATGATCAAGGCCGGGGTGCTCACCATAAGCAATAAGGGATTTAGGGGGCAGAGAGATAATGAATCCGGTGCCGTCGTTGTCGATTTGCTGTCCAAGGCCGGTTACCGTGTTGAAAAGCAGGATATTGTCCCTGATGACCAAGAGAGGATCGCGAGGTGTTTGATCGACTGGGTTGACCAAGACGGTCTCAGGTTGATTGTTACAACTGGAGGAACTGGCGTCAGCCCAACTGATGTAACTCCTGAAGCCATGCTCAGTGTGATCGACTATCAGATACCCGGTATGGCCGAAGCTATGAGGGCTGCAAGCTTGAAGAAAACACCCCATGCTATGCTTTCCCGGGCAATTGCCGGGGTGCGGGGAACCAGTCTCATAGTAAATCTGCCGGGGAGCCCGGATGGAGCAAGGGATAACCTGTCCGTTATTTTGCCGGCTTTGAGTCATGGACTGGCGAAGGTTGGTGGCGATCCGAGCGATTGCGTCTAGGTTTTCAGTATCGTTTAAAACTGTTGGCATAATCCCACAGTGCTTTGGCCACCTGTGAGCGATTAGGTGTGTCAAGTCACACCCATTGTCTCAAGCCGGCATCTATTGGCAACTTCCCTAGCCTGAGTGACCTGCTTTTACAAACCTAGAGCCATAAAGCCTACCCGGACATTGGATTTTGGAGTACATTCGTCGGTGCCCTGTCGAAGGCAGACGGACCAACCAATACCTTCGACGGGGCAATAATGCTGAGAGAGGACTATAAGCTCTGGAGTCCCTGGGCGACGAGGATCTCCGCATGGGTAGTAAGGGCCTTGCTGATTATGGTGATAATGCAGAAGCGGCTTTCCTTCTGAAAGAATAGAATGGTTTTGGGAGATTTGATGGAGCTCAGGAAATGCCAACCATCCTCGGGCAGTTTAGCTGTAAAGAAGTTCATGAGGGATTCTGGATCGACCCTTCCGGAAAAGGTGAGCAACCCAGCGGTGAACTCCGTTGTTTGGAAGACAAACGACTTATCACGTCTGATTTCCATTTCCCTTGGAATAGGCACATCCTCGAAATCGTAATAGACAGCAGTCACCGGTCGCGAAGCTTCTTGAATAGGTTGAGGCTCATCGGCAGTCGTTGTCTGTTCAGAGATAGTGCTTGTGGCACAGCTGGTGATAGCTGTGGAGATGAGGACGGTGAGGAATTGTGCCATGCGGGCTCTGAGCCACCTGATATCTCTCATCTTCTAACCACCTCCTGTTTTGGTTCTGTATAACATAAACAAAAGGTGAGATCTATTGTATTCTTGAATACTTGTGCTGCGGTAATTTCTTCTTGACTCATAGTACCCTCATGCCTATACTTCGAGCGACCTTAAGGCGTGAACTGAGGCAGGACATGGCCGCACGATGTGGGGAGCGTGCTGCACCTATTGTGCGCCCGGAAATTTGGCACGACTGCTAGGTCAAGCGGAATGGTTGCTCCGCATTAGTCTACGGAGTTAAGGCAATAATCCTCTCGGCAATTCTCTGTGGGGCACATTGATGAAGTGGAAAAGCTTGATTCTTTTTTTGCTCGTTTTCCTCGCGCTGTCCTTGCCCGTCTTTGCAGCCGGACATTCTCATGAAGAAGGTAGCGAACACGCCAATTTAGGTGAGATTCTCTCCCTTTCCAGCACCCTCCCATTTGTCGGGATCTTGCTCTCAATTGCCCTGTTCCCACTTTTTGTGCCCGCGTTCTGGCACCACAACTTTGGAAAAATTTCAGCCTTTTGGGCCCTCACAATAGCGATCCCCCTGTTGATTATCCATAAGGGAGCAGCGTTGCACGGTTTTCTTCATATTATGATCGCAGATTACGTCCCCTTTATTATCCTGCTATGGGGGCTCTTCACTGTTTCGGGCGGAATACTGCTGAGGGGAAGCCTTCGGGGTACACCGCTGGTGAATACGGTCATGATTGTCATAGGGACTATCTTGGCATCGTGGATGGGAACGACGGGAGCCGCAATGTTACTCATTAGGCCATTCCTGAGGGCCAACAGTTATCGAAAAAACAGGGCATTCATGGTGGTATTCTTCATCTTTCTTGTGGCAAACGTCGGCGGAGCATTGACGCCAGTCGGTGATCCACCACTTTTTTTGGGCTTCTTACACGGTGTTCCCTTTTTTTGGACATTTCACATATTGCCACACATGCTCTTGACTGTTTTCATCTTGGTGGGCATCTACTTTGCCTTGGACTTCTACTACTATAAGAAGGAAGGGCATGATGCTAAGGAGTTCGAAGATGAGGAGAAGGAGCCGCTCAGCCTAGCCGGTGCCTACAATTTCATATTCCTAGCCGGGATCGTCTGCTCGGTTATCCTGAGCGGGCTTGTGCATTGGGGAGAGGTAACTACGTTCGGTGTGACCAGAAATGTCCAGGAGTGGGTAAGGGATGGATTCATTATTTTCATGGGTGTTCTATCGTTGGTTTTTACCCGCTCCGAGATACGGGAGGAAAATGAATTTACCTGGTTTCCCATCAAAGAGGTAGCTTACCTTTTTGCCGGCATATTTATAACGATGACACCGTGCCTCCTCATCCTCCTGGCAGGAAGCGAAGGGGCGCTCGGTTTTGTTATTGAGTCGGTAAAGGAACCCTTTCACTACTTCTGGGTTACCGGCATGCTCTCGAGCTTCCTCGATAATGCCCCTACCTATTTAACGTTCTTCACGAGCGCACTGGGGAAGTTCTGCCCCGGAACACCTGAGCCGATAGCTGTCTGCAATTTGATTGGGGAGAATCAGGTATATCTGATGGCTATTTCTGCGGGTGCAGTTTTCTTTGGCGCCAATACCTATATCGGCAATGCACCCAATTTTATGGTGAGGTCTATTGCGGAGGAGGCTGGCACACCAATGCCGAGCTTCTTCGGATATATGATCAAATATTCCGTCGTTTTCCTTGTGCCCATTTTCGTTGTTGTGACATTGGTTTTTTTCTAAGCCGCATCGGGCTCGTGTTCCGGACCTTTCACCTTTCTCAGGACCCTGATATCGGAAATCAGGGTCGATGGATATTGGCCGCTCTCATCCTTCTCGAGGTACTTAACCATATCCCACAGGGTTACCAGGGCTACTGAGGCACCCACGAGGGCCTCCATTTCCACCCCGGTCATGGCTTCTGCCTTCACGAGACAACTGGCCTCAACATAGTCCTTTCCCAGTGAAAAGCTCAGCTCGACGGCATTGAGCGGAATCTGATGACAATGGGGAATTAAGCGAGATGTTTCCTTAGCTGCATTTATCGCAGCTACCTCAGCAACTACTCTGGGATCCCCTTTTTTGACACTGTTCTCCCTTATCCTTCTAATCGTTTCCTGGGAAAGCTGTATTCGGCCAGAGGCCAACGCCTCTCTCACAATAGGTTTCTTCCCGGTGATATCAACCATTCCCATAACAGCGCAGATGTATCTTGTGATAGGTTGTTAGAAAGCGGTTTTCCGAGGAGAGAAAAGTAGCCTCAGGCGTGCACAGAGCTCATTAGTCTTCATCATCTCGCGGCTTAAGAAACGGGAGCTTGAAGAACTTGACGCCCTCTTCCTTAAGCGTCTCTTCTTCGTCGGCTGTTGCTGATCCCCGTATATCCCTTTTTTCCGTAACGCCATAGTGCATCTTCAGGGCCTCTTTCGTAAAGGCCGTTCCGACGTCCTCAAAGTTATCCCTAATATACTGCATCAAGCCCATGGCGAGTTTTCGATAGTCAGGCTTAGTTTCCCCTGACTTTTCCTCAGTCTTTCCGCTCTTAATGGCTACTGGAGAAAGTTCCCTGGTTACCTTGTTGCTGTTGCAAACAGGGCATGTGACCATTCCCTTGGAATTTTGATTCTCAAAGGATTCAAGGTCCTGAAACCAGCCCTCAAAGGCATGTCCATTTAAGCATCGCAAATCAAATGCAATCATTGTGTCACCAGCTACTGAACCCCTCTCTTCATTCAGCGTAAAGCACAGCCAGTATTCTTGTCGTCTCTTTACCCTGGCACTTTACCAGATGGGGAACTGTGGAATCATAGTATATCGCATCGCCGGGTTGGAGGAGATGAACCTCTTCCCCCAGCCGGACTTCCATGGAGCCCTCAAGTACATAGATAAATTCCTGGCCGTCATGAGTTGATCGTTCCTCTTCAATATCCGTTGGTTCCAATTTGACAATAAAGGGCTCCATATGTCGATTTTTCTTATAGGGAGCTAGTGATGTAAATTCATAGCCGTATTTGTCGCTCCTCTGAGCGTCATATCGGGATACAAGCTTGCGGTCATTTTTCCGCACAATGGTGTACGGCAGATCTTCATGGCCAGAGATGAAATAACCCATCTTCATCTCTAGGGCTTTTGCCAGTTTAATGATCGTCCCGAGGGGTGGAGACATTTCCCCTTTCTCTATTTCAGCTAAGCTGTCAACCTCTAAGCCAGTTCTTTGGGATATATCCTCCAGACTCAGCCCCTTTTTTTCTCTGATAGCTTTAACGCTCTCACCAACCTTTAAGATGATCTCCTTGTCGGTGGGTATGTAGCCAGCACTATCCACGAGATATTTTTCCTCATCCCTTGCCGAAAACTGGCTGAGGTCTTCCAAAAAATCCCGATATTGATCAGCTTTGGGGCCCCTCTCTTTATTATCCTTCATGCTCCTGTTCCTCGCTTGGCTCAGAAAAGTTACATTTATTTATTATCATCCTTTCGCCTCGGTGTCAATGATACGGCAATCGGAAACTCAGCTTTTACGAGTGGCAATAGGCCCTGGACGCTGGCAGCAATTTTCAATGATGTAGCCGTTCACCAAAACTACGGCTATGCAATGTTCGTGCCCCTTAAGCCGCACAGGAACATATTGCTTCCATCTTTGTCCCACCGTGGCCAGAGGAGTTTGTATCAAGGCCCCAGCCATTGTATTTTAGCGCGAATGTGGTAGGATTGTCTAAGGAGTGAAAACAGCAGAGCTGTTTCACGGAGGTCGGGTGCTCTGTGGCCCGATCGATAAACCGGAGTGTACCAAAGCGCCTTGGTATGGTGACAAGATGCTGAAGTTTAGTTTTCAGGTCTTGAAACTGGCTGAGATAATTACGCTGTGCGTGGCATGGAACAGGTGGGACTCTCATCGTGAAGGGTAAACCATTGCCGCATGAATTTGGCGCCGAGCGTCTGAGTGCTGATGGGGAGGAAGATAGAGAAATCCAACGCATAGCCCTCTACGCTTTTCTTATCAACATTGCACTGATGGGGATCAAGATTATCTTGACGTATTCCTCTGCTAGCCTTGCCGTTGCAGCGAGTGCCATTGACTCCGCCACTGATGCCGCTGCCTCGCTGGCTGTTATTGGTGGCCTCAAGTTATCCACCTATAAGACGGCCACATTTCCATACGGGCTCTACAAGGTTGAAAATGTTATCTCAGTTGTCGTTGCCATTTTTATCTTCGTTGCCGGGTATGAAGTCGCCACCAGGGCTTTTTCCCCGGCAGAGCAGTTGCCCGTGATCACACCGGGGATTATCGGCTGGTTAGTTGCTGGAGCTCTTGTAAATTTAGTATTTGGCCAATATGTCATGCGGGTGGGCAGGAGAACGGGGTCCCCCGCCTTGAGAGCGGAAGGTCGCCATCGACAAGTTGACCTCATTTCATCGTCAGTTGTGGTGGTTGCCGTAGCGCTGAGCTATGTCGGGCTGAAAATCGATACTCATGGAATTACCATAGATCATATTGGGGCAGCTGTTGTTGTTATTTTCATTGCCTATGCCGGCTACGAGCTGCTCTCTGACGGAATGCGGGTGTTGCTCGATGCTTCAATTGACCCCGTTACCATGAAACAAGTACGGCAGATCATTGAATCTGAGCCCACAGTAAGGGAAGTTCGGTGGCTTACGGGACGTAACGCAGGTCGTTATCGCTTTATCGATAGCTTTATTGTGATGCGAACTGGCGATCTTAACAAGGCTCACGCAATCAGCGACCGTATTGAAAGAATGATCCGCGAGCAGGTACCTCACGTAGAGCGAGTAGTGATCCACTACGAGCCCCAGGCACCTCGGGAAATGGTGCTTGCGGTTCCACTCGCGGACATGAGGGGCCGAATTAGTAGCCACCTTGGAGAGTCGCCATATTTTGCCATTGTGCGCCTGCGCTTGGCAGATGGAAAGATCGATCGCCAGGAGGTGATCGCTAACCCGCACACTGCTGTCCAAAGGGCTAAAGGCATACGCGTGGCCGAATGGCTGGTCGATCAGAAAATTGATGCAGTGGCCATGAGGGAGGACGTAGGAAAGAAAGGACCTGGGTACGTGTTTGCCGACGCCGGGATTGAGGTTCACCTCTCAGGGGAGGAAAACTTGGATCAGCTGCTCGCCTCTTTTCCGCACCTGGGCAAGTCTGTCAAACATGGGGAACACTCACAAGGGAAAGACGGCGCTCTGCGGAGGCCTAAGGCCCGAAACTGATCTTTTGCTTCAGCAAGGTTTGCGTGCTCTTGCTGACTGGAAGCTCATCGAGCTCGTGGCGATCGATCCAGCGTGCCTCTGATACATCACTTTCGGGATGTGGGTCGCCGCTGATATAGTCAGCGAGAAGATCGACAATCACATAGTGGAAACGGATGCATCCCTGGTTGTCGCGTTCAATTACCTCAAAGGTGTAGGCAGGATTTCGAGCCCTGATAATTACCCCCGTTTCCTCTCTGACCTCTCGTTCGGCTGCCTCTTGCAGGGTCTCCCCCAGCTCGAGCCGTCCGCCCGGGATGGCCCATAGACCTTTGCCAGGCGGTTTATTGCGCTTGACCAGCAGGACTTTATTTTCTCTGAACACCACCGCCCCCACACCAATTCGAGGGACTGCTGGGTACTCGTCTCGTGTCATAGCGAAGTATTTGCTTCCCCTGGTTGTTCAAAGGATGTCGGAAGGCTCACCCCCCGGTGTGAAGGAGTGTTGCCCCGAGGGCCATAGGCATTAACATCCTCAGCTCAAGCAAGGGCGTTTCCCAAGGTACTTTAAGCATTGCACCGGTGATTGTCTCACGGTGGGGTGAAAAACAGTGAGAATAACCAAACCATAAATGATATGGAAATCAGCGAGAAAACGAAGCTGGCGACAAGGAATTGATTTACAATGGCCCTGTTTCCTCCCGACCGCTCGGTAACAAGTGGGACAGCAGTCACAGGTGGTATCGCGCTTTGCAGGATAAGAAGCAGAGCAATGTGATATGGCGGACGAATGATCAGCAGGATTCCAAGGAAAACAAGAGGGAAGACGATGTTTTTGATGATGACGAATTTTGCGATTTCCACGAATTGCAACTGACCCTTGTGCTGAAAATCCATGTAGATGTTGCCGCCTAGTATAATCATGAGAAGGGGTATGGTCATACCACCTACCAGGGTTAAGATTGAGAGAACGAAGTCAGGGATAGCATGCTGGAAACCAGCCAGCCGAATAAAAACTGCCAAGACCGTCACGATGAGCACGGGGTGAATTATCTTTCTCCAATCCAAGGCCTTTCTCTCCATTTCCTTGAAGAAAAACCGATAGGTGCTGAAGAAGAAGGCCGGATAAAAGATAGTAAACAAGAACAGAAAAACGAGATACGGCGAATCCTCCCCGTATATACCTGCCAGTATTGCCAAGGGGAAAAATATGGCATTCTGATAGTAGAGGCTGATTGCGAATTCTCGCCTCGTTTCCCTCTTTGTTACTAACGTGGAGGCTAGCGTCAAGATGGCCGCACATGCCATAAAGAAGAAACACCACAGCGGCAGCTGCCACCAATCTGGCGAGGCGCTCGGTGAGAAGTCCTTGATTATTCTTACAAAAATAAGACAGGGTAGGGCGATATCAAGGGCGAGCGGGGAGAGTAAGCCAAGTATGTCCCCGGGAAGGATTCGTTTTCTGATAATCCAGAACCCAATAATTCCTAAACCCAGCAGAACTGCAACTGATTCGAAGGTGCTTATGAATACGTTCATGGAGGTCTCGTCCCTTCATATTCAGGAGGTCTCGCCGATAATCGCGCAACCTTTGTGTGACCTCGGCACCGCCGTAGTTTCCCAAGTATTGGGGTGGCGGGTCAAGAGAAAAACTAATGTGATTATTGCCTTGATTCCGTAAAACAATGCCAAGCATGTATTTTGATGTACATATCCCTGTTGAGAATACAGTTACGGAGTTAGGGCAATAATCCTGAAACTAATTTCATGTTCCGAGGGTAAAACCAGAAACAGCTTAGCTGTTGTGCTGGGCCGGTCTATACCACAGGGAGCTTGGGAAGGGCAAACACATCAACTGCCATCTGGCCGTCTGGCCACCGCTGGGATATTAGAATCTGGTTTGGTAGACTACCCTGTTACGGTATAATCTATTGTATTATCCCGTATGGCGAGCTGAAGATGAATCGCGAGTAACACGGATGGACACTAAAGCGAGTAAAAGATCGGCCTTGGTTATCGCCACCTTAAGCGCCTTAATTACGCCCTTTTTGGGCTCTGCTGTGAACATTGCCCTCCCATCAATCCAAAGGTAACTCCGTGTTGACGCAATTGTGCTAAGCTGGGTTGCTACCTCCTATCTGCTGGCTGCAGCAACATCACTGGTTCCCTTTGGGAGGTTGGCGGATATAGGTGGGAGAAAAAGGGTCTTCACGTACGGCATGGTTATCTTTACCGTTTCATCATTTCTGTCAGCCATTTCAGCTAATGCTTCCATGCTTATTGTGTTTAGGGTTGTCCAAGGCATGGGAAGCTCAATGGTGTTTGCCACGGGAATAGCGATTCTCACGTCAGTCTTTCCTCCTCATGAA
>Ga0209636_10009070_pt1 | contig 10136 bp, 4 predicted proteins | sample DeeMarSWOR152_54_FD_187464 | JGI IMG/M metagenome (GOLD analysis project Ga0209636, IMG submission 187464) | Marine sediment microbial communities from White Oak River estuary, North Carolina - WOR-1-52-54 (SPAdes) (version 2) | ecosystem: Environmental > Aquatic > Marine > Intertidal zone >... | reverse complement strand
TGCGCGATCGCAGGAATAGCAGGACTGATCGCAGGTCGCGTAGGCGCGATCCAAGTAACGTCTGCCCCAATACCTGATCTCGGCACGACAGCGTTGTGCCGATGCTTCGGGGCCCGTGTGAATCGCCCGCGCTGGTCTCGCCAAATCCGCGTACGTCGGGCAGACATACGGCGCAACCGGCTTCAAGCCAGGTCGAGACGGCGTGCGACCGGGCGGTAAGGAATTTCTGCTTTCCCGAATCCGCAATAGCAATCACGACCGGCAAAGGGGTGGAGCGTTCATCACGGCCCTGCATCAGGACCAACGGAACGACGATGCCCGGCTCGACTTCAAGCACGATTCGTTCAACAGCGACACCGTTCGTCTCGTCGCGTTCTACAGCCCTGACTATCGGATTCGTAGTGGGCGTAATATTTCCCAATAATCTCGACCATCCTTCGCGCAGGATTTTCCGACACGAGGCCAGATCCACCGACCTTAAGGCCTTACGCGCTCCGGCAATTCGCTCATCAGCCAGCTTCCTGGCGAGCTTGTAGACGGGTTGTGGATCGAGCCTTTCCGCAACCGCCGGCGTGATGCACAGTAGTTTCTCGACGTCGCGCCGATTCTGATACTCCTCAACTGGCGGCTGCATATCGAACCAGCGTTCAAGATGCGGATACAATTGTCGCCGATGAACAACGCCGACGTTATTGCAGTGTGTACTCTCCGGCGGCTGGCCTTTCAAATGGCCTCGTCCCGTCGCCACGGCAAGATGATTGCGCGCGTCGTAGAAGCTGAACACCTTCTCCAGCCGAGGCCAGACCGGATCACGGGCTCGATCCCAGGCGAATTCGTGCGAATAGATTAAGCGCCGCGGAGCGGCAGACGCGGCGATTACCCAATGTGCAAATCCATCGCGCCCTCCCAGACGCAGGCATCGCGTTGTCTCCCAGTAGGCAACGCCAAAGTAATAGAACTCCTTTTCCGCGTCCTGTGGAATCGGATAGTCCGGCTGGGGTCCGCCAAAATTGAACGGCGCGACTGCAGTAATGCGCGGGTCAAGCGCCGCCGCCACAGCTGCCGGATCCCCACCGCCGGCAACAGAACCTATCAAGATGATGCGGTCCTCATCGACGCCCTCGCGAGAACACAATAAGTCCACTCCGCGCATCAGGTCCCACACCATCCAGCCCATCAAGCTCTCGCTAACCAGCTGCAGTTGAAGCCCTACGTTGTAGCGAAAGCAATAATCCTGACGTCCCAGACGGAATGTTTTCGGATACTGATCGCTGCTGACAAATGGATGTTGCCGCCTCTCTCCGTGGCCAAGGTGATCCATTACCAGCACGAGCCAACCCTGGCGCGCCCAGGTCATACCCATGTCCTGAAGCTCGCCTTGAGCCTTTGGATTGTGATGGCTGTGCGAGAATAGAACGGCGGGCATCAATCCTGTCGGCTTGGCCGGCAGGTACAAATTAGCCGTGACCCATAAACCGGGACGACTCTCAAAGACGATGTTTTCGATTCGATAACCGTTGCCCTCGATGCGTCCGGTCGTCTTGACATTCAGGTCTTTGGGTGGCTGCGGAAACTGACCAAGCGATTCGCGCAGAGCGTTGAGCCTTAGGTCACGAATTCGCTCCCAATCGTCGCGAGACTTGACTTTGGACCAAGCCGTGTTTTCCCTTTGGATCGCGAGCAGCCGACGACGCTCGATGTCGCGAGAGATCATCCCTGCTAATTCCTGACGTTCATCGTTCGACAGAACAGTCACATCCAAATCCCGAAGTGTGCCGACTAAGTTGCCAGCATGCGCTGGTCTGATACACGAGACAGCAAATAGGAGGAAAACTATCGTCATCACCGCATGTTTTACGCTCAATATCAGCATCCATTTCCTGGGTGCCGTACGCTGTCCTGATTCGGTGACCGATCGCATCATAATCCGGCAGGTACTGCGTAACCTGAACCATTTAGGTTGGTTACAACACCTGGTTTCACTGAAGTTATAATTACATTTAGCCCGGGACGCCATAATGGATGAGTATATTGTTATCTATAAAGATAGCAAGAAAACAGAAGCGTGTAATAGTACATCAAGGCGAAAAGGAAAGAAATCTGAGCAACGGACAGGCAAGCCGTTGCTCACGCATGGAGTGATCAATGGCGGTTTTCATCACATTTGCGGGAATTTTCCTCTCTTGATATAATAGACGCCAACGGACTTTATTTAATCTTTGTCGCTCAAACGACTTGGCTTAATATGCAGGAGGATATGATATGAGCAGAATGTCCAGAAGACGTTATATTCATCTGACTGTTTTACTGGTATTTCTTCTTTCAACTCTCGCGTATAACTTCTGCGATTTCACCAAGGCCGCTGAGACGGAAACGAATTCTCCTCAATCCACGCAACGTGTTGAGAAATACGTTTACAAGCAGACGCCACAGGGTGAACTGGCGATGTATGTCCATTTCCCTAAAGACTGGACAGAAAATGACAAATGGGCGGCAATCGTTTTCTTCTTCGGCGGCGCCTGGCGTACAGGAAATGTAGAGCAATTTGTACCGCAAGCGGAATACCTGGCTGATCGTGGTATGGTAACTGCCCGAGCCGATTACCGGGTGGAGGACAGGCACGGCACAACGCCGGACAAATGTGTTGAAGACGGCAAGAGCGCTGTTCGATGGCTGCGAGCCAATGCCGCCAAACTTGGTATCGACCCCAACCGAATCGTTGCCTCGGGCCACTCATGCGGGGGCCACATAGCTGCCTGCACCTCCACGATTAAAGGCCTGGATTTCCAGGGAGAAGACCTGTCGGTCTCCTCCAAACCAAATCTGCTGGTACTGTTTGAGGCAGCCGCCCTTCGCTATGTTCCAGGTATGATTCGGAGTCTTGAACCCGAAATGGCAGTCAAAATATCACCATATCATACGCTGAGCAAAGAAGTTCCTCCCGCGTTCTTGTACTACGGTACGGATGACTCAGGTCTGGTGGCTGGGATTGAGTTCATAGAAAAATCCAAGAAACTGGGAGGTATTGCAGAACTATACATAGCAGAAGGACAAAGGCACTGGTCTTTCAAGAAATCGCCATGGCGTGAAAGAACGATTTATCTGGCGGATAAGTTCCTAGCAAGGTATGGATATACCCAGGGCGAACCCACTGTCAGACTGCCCGAAGGGAAAGTCGAGATTGAAAACATGTCCGATATTGATCTCAACGCATACGCAGAGAATAGGTTGGGTCATACACCTCTGCATCGCGCAGCCCGCCACGGCGACAAGGAACTGGTCGAATTCCTTATTGCCCAAGGAGCCAATGTGAATGCTAAGGATTGCCTGGGTTGTACGGCGCTAGGCTTTGCAGGACTCAAAGATGTCGCGGAAATACTTCTTGCCAAAGGCGCGGATGTGAATGCTAAGAATAAGGGCGGATATACACTGCTGCATCTCGCAGCACGCAGCGGCAGCAAGGAACGGGCCAAGTTTCTCATATCCCACGGCGCTGATGTCAACGCTACAAACAGTTCAGGCTTGACGCCTTTGCTTTTAGCCTACGAGAGAGGCGACAAGGAGGTTACAGAGCTGCTTATTGACGAAGGGGCCAACATCGAGGTAAGGGACACGTGGGGCAGAACGCCACTGCATATTGCTGCTAAAAATGGTCAAAAAGACTATGTAGAACTGTTTATCGCTAAAAGAGCCGACGTCAATGCACCAAACAATAAGGGCCGGACACCTTTATGGTATGCCCAAAACGAAGGCCACACCGAAATCGCCGAACTGCTGCGTAAGCACGGAGCGAAGGAATAATAACAAACACAGATCTGAAATAAAGTAGATCTCTATCCAGCCCCTACCTGATTCCTGATCATCGCCTGCAAAAATTGCAGGCGCTCTTCACAAGAAGCATCCGCGTTTCCGAGCGGTCTATGAAGTCTCAGGAAGCTCCGAGCGCAATAGCGCCTGACAAACACCCGCAAACACAATCCCGAAAAGTGTAGATGGAAAGTGTATGTGGGCGCAACCTCAGACCTTTGATTTGCTCAAAACGTTTCCGTGTTGTGATGCTAAAGGACTTCAGAATCCTCCGACAATATTCAGCAGAGAATAGTTTGAAACCTGTAAGGTTCTCCGGTATTATAACTTATGTAGCGGTAGACGATACGGCTGACGAGTGTCAGGCCTAGAATGTATCTTGGGTTTAACTGACAAAATGGAGGGCCAGACCCATGAAATCGTGGCGCATCACATGTTTAATTCTGGCAGCTTGTTTAGTCACAGAGGCATTCTGCGCTCATTCAGATGAGCATTGGCCGCAGTACAAGTATGATTGCCGACATTCGGGAAATGTGCCTGAGAGGAACGTAACCACACCTCTGGGTTTGATCGGTGCGGTCCCATTGACGGACGCCATCTTCACAGCACCGGTGGTCGCAGATGGACGTATTTACGTGGTTGATGGGTCCGCCGTTGCCTTTTGCTTCAATGCTACCACATTAGGAGTCGAGTGGAGATCTGAAACGGACGGTGCCAGCGCAAACTGCAACAATGTATCATCGCCAGCAATCGCAGAAGGTTATCTTCACTTCGGCACTATGGCTGGTTCCTACTATGTGCTGAACGCAAGCAGCGGGGCCGTCGTAAAACAGATCGCCTGCGGTGAGCCGGTTTTCAGCTCACCGGTCGTAGCCAATAGCAGGGTATATTTCGCCACACTGGGCTCACGCGTCTATGCCCTTGAGCCTGATGGCACTGTGTGCTGGATCTGGGACTTCGTCAAAGAGAAACTTGGTTTTACTGGAAATCGCTGGAGCGGCTATGATTGGCTTCAAGCAAAGGTATCCCGAGTGACACCGAATGATCAGTTTTGCTGTTCCAGGGACTTTGCGGTATATAACAAGACGCTCATTATCCCCGCTGGCGGTTCAGTCGTGTGGTTGGAAGACCTTGGAGATAAAGCGGAGGTTCTGGCAATGCAGGAGCCCCGCAATACTACCCTTGGACTGAGCATCGACGAAGATGGAACGGTTTATCGTCAGTGGACTCTCTTGGACAACGGTGGGAGGGTAGACATGTTGCGACTTGGTGACGGCAAAGTACAAGCTGACTATGTTCGCGGCACGAGGACGAGCACGCAAGGCGGGCTACTAAGTTTCTGTTCAGTCAGTTTGCGAGGCCAAGATGTTTATAGATGCCGACCGGAAGAGGGTTTCGGTCTCTGCAAGCATGCTCCGGGCCAAGAGCAACCTCAATATCTTGGAGGTTATCCATCTATTGCCTCGCCGATTCTGCTTGGCGGTTCTGTTGTCTTTGGTGGACTGGACGGAAATCTCTACGTGGTCCCACTGTCCGGTCCCGGCAAGGTATGGTCGTTTAAGACCGCGTTCGGCAAGGCGATCTCAGCTCCTGCTGCCGTGTGTAATGGTCGAATTTACGTTGGTTGCGAAGATGGTCACCTGTATGTCCTGGGCCCCAGAGGTACAGCTCCACTGCCGTCAAAAGACCTTCAACTTTGGAAGATTCGAAGCCCACTAACTACCGGACTTGCGGATCCGGAGCACGATCGATTTACCAGTTTTGTCAACTGGAAAAACACAAACGTTGATGCTCAGGGCATAGCTCCACCATTTAAGATAAACTGGATTCGTCGGTACGAAGGAACAACGAAGCACTTTTCTACCTTCGGCGGGGGCCGCATGTACACCCATACCGCAGAGGGACAGATATTTGCCGTCGAGCAGGAAACCGGACGTCTGCTGTGGCGGCGTTATTTTCCCGGAGTCCACATTTGCTACACATCCCCTCTGTACTGCAAGGAGCGTCTGTTGGTTCCTCAAGCCGGGCTTGCGAGCTGCCGCTTGCGTTGCCTGGATGCAGCCACGGGAAAGCTGCTGTGGGAAGCCCCTTTCTCAGGATCACCAAGCTGGAACAGACAGTCACCTCCTATTGTATACAAAAACATGGCCATCTACATGTTTGGCACGGGTAAGTACGGCAAGTACGCTCCAAAGCAGGAGCAGCAAAAGATAAACTGGCTCTTCGAACATCAGAACAACCCAACTTTTCCCAGAAGTCACAGACCTTTGCTGCGCGCATACAATATGGACAGCGGCGAAGAGATGTGGACTCGGGACTTCTCCCAGTTCGGCTCTGGCGGCGATGATGCGGGCATATGTCTGATGGATGGTACGCTGTACTACTCTTGTTATTTTGGCCATTCTGCGAAAAACAGGAGAGGTATTCCAAGCGCGAAAGGTCTCACAGCAGCCATCGAACCGGAGACTGGCCAGGTCATTTGGCTGACGACCCGGTACTTCATTCACGGCGGTTGCACAATTTCTGGAGAAAACGGGCGCTTGTACCTGGGCGGGTACAACAAGCTTGAAGGTGATAATAGCTTTGTGTGGTGCGTAGATGCCCGGGACGGATCAATGATCTGGAAGTCCGAGCCTGTTCGTGAGGCGATCCAAGTTGTGACTATAGGCCCCGAATTCTTGTTCGTTCATGCCCAATATAGAAATGGTTTTTTGTTAGACAAGAACACCGGCAAGATCTTAACGACGCTCACCCAAGGCTATAAGTGCACACGGTTTACCTTTTCAGAGCCATATCTGCTTGGCTCCAATATGGATGTATATGATCTGTCTGATCTGAATAACATCAGGACGATATCCACGGGACCTCGCCTCGATCCAAGTGAATGTGTCGGTGCGGTCGTATCGAATGGCCGGGTCTTTTACACGTGCCATGGGGGTGGGTTACAGGTTTGCAAGGTCTGTGGGATGGAAGCGGTTTCCGGCGTTCCCCCGTGGCAGGATACGGCGCATGAATAAGCGGCTTGTTAGAAGAGACAACCCGGCCGCTCTTGACTAATCGGCATCGGATGAATGCCACGTCCTGCCGACAGACACATCGCAGTCGTACAGAAGTGTTTCCCACTTGCGCACCCATCTACAGGTTGCCGCCTCCGGAAAACAACGACTCCAGCCCCAACCACCCCTCGCCCCGATCCGCGACAGCCGGGAGGTGGTTTGGTGAAAAACCTGGAGCCGTGGCCCTGGACTGCCGAAGATTGTATTTTGTGCAACTTGGGCTGCTGCGATGAGCCGTTGCCTACTATGCCAGCAAGAAAATGATCAAACCTCTCCTGCGGCAAGGCCACCACTTGGTGAGCCGGGTGCGAATCACCACGCGGGCCTACCACAAGGCGCCGCCCGCCAAGCAAAATAAAAGAGGACGCCCCAAGTTTTACGGGAAAAAGGTTCTGCTCAGGAATTACTTCGAACACTTGGAGGATTTCGTGACCGCTCCCAGCCCCGTCTATGGAGAGAGCAACGTCTCCATTCAATACCTCTATATGGATCTGCTGTGGCGCCCCATAGGACAGCTGGTTCGCTTTGTCCCGGTCAAGTACCCCAGCCGAGGACACATGATCCTGATGACCACGCAGGTCTTACTGAACACTCTCGATATCATTCGCATCTACGGATATCGCTTCAAGATTGAGGTGAGTTTCAAGCAAGCACTTCACACCCTGGGCACCTATCGGTACGACTTCTGGATGAAAGGTAATGCCTCCTCTTCGAAAGAGAAGCGGTAATCAATATCTGCATCGGGCGACGGAAGAATACCGACAGCAGATCAGAAGAAAGATGGCTGCTTACCACCGTTACGTGCAACTCGGGTGCATCGCTCAGGGGCTGCTGCAATATTGCCCATTGCCCTGGCCTCCTGTTGACTCTATAAATAAGGATACTTGTAGAAAACTGTGTCATATCAGAATAATAATGAAGGGACTACTTCATCTGGGAGACACATCCCTGAATCCCTCCTCGAGAATCTCTTGCCTCATGTCATACCTCTCCCTACTAATCCTAACCGCATACTCTCTGAGCTGTGTCCCGAAGGTTCCTTCTATGATCTGAATCGTCAAAAAGCATAGGCAGATTTAAGGAAATGCTCTTTTGTTGGATGGGGCTTGCTATCGACAAAAGAATTGATACACTATAACAGAAAACAGGGTTCAGAACCAAGGAGTTCCCATGAAATCACTGATCAAAGTAATGTTTGCAGGAATCTTTATCTCTACCGGCACTCTTGCCAACTCAGCAACGGACCTAATCAAAGACACGAATTTCAAGGGCGGACTGATCGTTCACCTCGGTTGTGGCGACGGCGAGCTTACCGCGGCACTACACGTCAGCGACAGGTGCCTCGTGCACGGGCTTGACACCGAGCCGGATGCAGTAGCCAAAGCCCGCAAGCACATCCAGAAGCTCGGCCTGTACGGGCCCGTGTCAGTCGCAACACTCGACGGCCGAGACCTGCCATATGCCGACAAGCTAGTGAACCTACTGGTCGCCGAGGACCTTGGCCAGGTACCGATGGAAGAATGCCAGCGCGTCCTCGCCCCCAACGGCGTGCTGTACGTCAAATCGTCGAACAAATGGAGCAAGACCGTCAAGCCGCGGCCGGACACGATCGATGAGTGGACACATCATCTGCACGATGCCGGCGGCAATGCCGTGGCGAACGATATAGTCGCCGGCCCGCCACAGCATCTGCAGTGGACGGCCGGGCCGCTATGGGCCCGCAGCCACGGGTGGACACCGAGCGTCAGCGCGATGGTTTCGGCCGGCGGTCGGCTGTTCTACATTTGCGACGAGACGCTTGCTTGTGTGGACGGCACCGTGCCGAGCAAGTGGTTCGTCGTCGCACGCGATGCCTTCAGCGGCGTACTGTTATGGAAATGTCCCATACCGAGGTGGGGCTCGGAGGAATTCAGCGGCACACCCAACACGGGTGAGGGAGTCGCCAGCGTAGGTCGCTTCACCATGCCAACACACACCGGCAAGCGTTTGGTTGCCGTGGCCGACACCGTTTATGTCACGCTCGGCGCCACCGCGCCGGTTACGGCCCTGGATGCGGCTACCGGCGAGGAAAAACGCACCTACTTCGAGACTGCCAACGCCGATGAGATTCTCTGCACCGATGGACGGCTCATCGTCTCGATCAATCCATCCGAAAGGCCCGCCGGTGCAACGCTGGGAAAGGGCGAGGCACCTGCCCCTGCGCCCGGAAAACACGTCTGCGCGGTCGAGGTCGAGACCGGCCGCACACTCTGGAAGCAAGGCCCGTTTTCAGCCATCCGGGCCGGCCAGACCCAGGACCCGTTCGGCAGGCTCGAATTGGCCGCTGGTGACGGCAAGGTCTTTGTCCTCACGGCAGAAGCGATCCAGTGTCTGGACGCGGACTCGGGCAAGAGTATCTGGCGGAATGATCGCCCTGCGTTGCCGGCCAGCGCCGTGCGGCGTATGGGCTTCTCGGGAATGTTTGAGTACCTCCTGACGGTGATGGTGTATCACAACGGCGTGGTCCTGCTGGCCCAGCCTGAGCCGAACACGCACCATACGTACCACACCATGCCGGGCACGCTCTACGCCTTCGCCGCCAAGGATGGCCAGCAAATGTGGAAGCATGCCTACGGCGCCTGGGGCCATTGCACACCGCCGGATGTATTCGTGGTGGACGACATGGTGTGGACCCACGTGAACGCCGAGACCGAGTTCGGTTCCGTGTGGGGCAACGGCTTCAGAGCGAAGGACCCCGGTGTGGTAGACTACCGTATCCAGGCGCTCGACCTGCGGACTGGTGAGCTCCGCAAGGAGCTTGCGACAAGAGAGATATTCAACGTCGGGCATCACCACCGCTGCTACCGGAACAAGAGCACCGAGCGATTCCTCATGTCGTGTCGGCGCGGCGTGGAGTTCGTAGACCTGGCCACAGGGGAGAACTATCAGAACCACTGGGTGCGCAGCGGCTGCCTGCTCGGATACCTGCCGTGTAACGGGTTGCTTTACGTCACTCCGCACCCATGCGAATGCTACATCACCGCCAAGCTCACCGGCTTCAACGCCCTGGCGCCGGAAAGGCCTATTTCGCAGAGATTGGCTGGCCCACGACTTGAACGCGGTCCCGCCTACAACGAGATACGAAAGACGAGATACGAAATACGAGACGACGATTGGCCTACGTACCGGCACGACCCACGGCGCAGCGGAGCCACGGAGTCTGCTGTCGGCACGGATTTACAGGTCGGCTGGCGGGCCGAGATCGGCACCCGGCCCAGCGGTTTGGTGGTCGCA
>Ga0209636_10009069_pt1 | contig 10137 bp, 8 predicted proteins | sample DeeMarSWOR152_54_FD_187464 | JGI IMG/M metagenome (GOLD analysis project Ga0209636, IMG submission 187464) | Marine sediment microbial communities from White Oak River estuary, North Carolina - WOR-1-52-54 (SPAdes) (version 2) | ecosystem: Environmental > Aquatic > Marine > Intertidal zone >... | reverse complement strand
TACTCGCTTATCCTCCGGGCGTCAAACATTTCGAAGCCCGTTGCAACGATGATGGCGCCGACTTTCAATTCCATTTCTTCTGGTTCTTGGTCGAGATTGACAGCTTCCGCTCCGCACACTTTTTCGCAGAGCCCACATTTCATACAGTTTTCTTCGTCAATGGTGTACACAAGCGGAACAGCTTGAGGTAAGGGAACATAAATTGCTTTACGAACGCCAAGACCCATATCAAACTCGTTTGGAACCTCAACTGGACAGTACTGAGCGCAGATTCCGCAGCCTGTGCACTTCTCCTCGTCAATGAACCTTGGCTTTTTAAGAATTTTGACCGTGAAGTTTCCAGCTGAACCTTCAACTTCTTGCACTTCCGAGTATGTTAATAACTTTATGTTGGGGTGGCGATAACATTCAATCATTTTGGGCGCGAGGATGCACATTGAACAGTCCATTGTTGGAAATGTTTTGTCCAGCTGCGCCATTCTTCCACCTATGCTCGGAGACTTCTCCACAAGATATACTTTCAACCCGCGGTTGGCCAGATCCAAACTCGCTTGCATTCCTGCAATTCCTGCTCCAATAATAAGAATACTTTGCGTTTCACTCATGTTAAAACCACCTTTAAACTCCAGCAGCTCGCCTCTAACTCTTCAAGATCAACATATTGCCCATGCGTGTGCTTCAAGGTATATAACCTCATGGTTCATCAACTCGTCACGGGCAAAGGCGACCTCGAAGTTCCTTAACCCATTTTTCGTACTCTCTGGAATCGAGTAGCTCTTTTATTTCTTCTTTGAGGTTTGTTGGCTCGATTTTTACGATCCACCCAGATTCGTATGGATCTTCGTTTATTACGTATGGTTCATCCATTACCCTTTTGTTCACTTCTCTTATCTCTCCGCTCATGGGTGCACTTAGAACGAACATGAACTTGGAGGTGGTTTCCAAAATTCCGAAAGGCTCCTTCTGGTCGACTTCTTGCCCAACTGCGGCAGTTTGAACCTGAACGATTGTTTTAAGCTGCTTCCCAGCGTAATCAGATAACCCGACTTTGACATTTCCTTCAAGATCGATCTTAGCCCACGTATGTTTTTGTGTGTATAATATCTGCTCATCGCGGAGGAGGAGGCTTACGTAGCTTCTACTCAGAGAAACCTCTTCTATCCGAAGACGAACAGCTTCAGAAACAAACTCGGAAATACTTGTGTACCGACCAGTTCTGAGGATTTTCTGAATTTCCTTAACAAGTTCCTTCCGAAGACTTACGGTCGTCCAATCACGCATATAATTTTCCGCCTCTAAGTATATAATTTGGAGAGGAATATAGTCAACGGACGATATAATAAATCTTTCGAATATAGTATATATACTGTATAAGGTCTTCAACCGAGACCGCGATGCGTTAAGCGTAACATAAAATTGCCAAACCGGATACATTCCAAGCTAAGTCACTAAGGCTCCCAAGCCGGACGCAAGAGAAAGTGATATGTTACGGATACCATATAAATAAAGATATATATATGGTATATATACAAGTAAATACACGTATGTGATCATTATGGAAACTCGTAAGATTATACTACTCGGAAGCTCAACGTTTGTGGTCTCTCTGCCAAAGCGTTGGATCGAATCAAATAAGTTAAAGCGTGGTGACACCCTCTTCCTAGATGCTCAGAGAGGCAGTTCGCTAACTGTTCATCCAAGCACCCCAAAAAGAGAACCGCGTGAAACTACGATTAACGTCGATAAAAATGAAGAAGAAGAAACTCTTACTCGAAAGATAATCTCTTACTACCTTAATGGCTATTTCAGTATAAGACTCCTCTCTAAAGAAATTTTTACGTTTAAGCAACGAAAGGCAATACGAGGCATTGCTGGGAAGTTATATCTAAGGGTGATGACGGCGAGTCCGCGAGAATTTCTTCTTCAAAGTCTACTTGATACGTCAAAAATCCCCACATCGACGGGAATTCGACGAATGCATGTCATTGCACTCTCTATGTGTAGGGACACGTTCAAAGCGTTTGAACAGCAAGATGCGAACCTCGCAAATGCTGTCATTTCGGTGGATGATGATGTGGATCAATTCTCATATATGTTACTTCGGTTACTTCGCAATGCCGTTCTTGATCCAACTTTAGCGGATCAGATGGGTCTCGATGTCATGGACTGTTTTGATTGCCAAACGGTGGTACAAAGGATTGAGCACGTTGCTGATAATGCTGTGAATATATCGCAGATTTTAATCTCACTAGGTCGAAGTGGAGAGAGTTTGCCATCATTCTTGCTAGAACCCATTTTAGAGGCAGGTAAAAAGGCTTGCAGAATGTATGAGGAGGCGCTTAAAGCTTACTTTATCAAAGACGCGGCATCTGCTAATAAAGTTATAGATTCACAAGCAGAGATTGAAAAATTAAATCGTGGGATAATCGAGAAGACAACAGAAGAAAAACGTGCCACCATAGTTTGTGCAACGTGCTCGATCAGAGACAGCGTTACAAGAATCGCTGACTATGCAACAGACATTGCTGAGGTAACAATTAATCAAGTATTTGGTCGTGAGTGAAATAGCGGATTTTTATTTTCCTCTCGCAGTTTCCGCGATTTCCCGTTCTCTGACCCTGGTAAATTCTTCTACTCCATTCATTACTAATCGACTGTACATAAACGCTGGTCCACCAGCCATCAAAGTTGCTACGTAGCAGGCCTCTATCAGTTCATCTTTAGTTGCACCAGCATCTAATGCACCTTTGGTGTGGAACGCTATGCACCACTTACATTTTAATGCCACTGACAAAGCAACAGAAATCAGCTCCTTAGTTTTCGTATCAAGCGCACCTTTCTCTTCAACTCTCCTCAGGAAGACCATGAAAGGTCCTGCTAACTTGGGATATGTTTTACCCATTGTTTCAACGAGACTTTCAACTTCTTTTAAGGTGTCTAGCGTACTCATATTCAACCATCTACCTTTGAAATCGATCTAGTGTTTGAAATACGTGTACTTTATTAGTATTTATAATTTGTCCATTTTCAGTTATCAGTGAAGGAAGGAAATTTTTGACCGCGATTACATCGAAGCCAAGAAATAGCGCTAGTAAACATGAGGATGGAGATTTTGGCGTTGCATTTAGGTTTCGTTAAGCGTGCACATGGGTAAGATGCAGTTTGGAATAGTTTATATAATTTATGAGTTAAGTATATACATCTCATAATTAGGAGAGGTGGGTGGCGAACCTGAGCGAAGAACTGGAACCCAGTTTCATGCATGAAGTTGCTAACACTCCAAGAGGTAAAGGTGTTCTCACGTGTATTCAATGCGGAAGGTGCTCAAGCAGCTGCCCCATCGCAAGATTAGTCGACGAGCATAACCCAAGACGACTAATGGAAATGATCATCTTAGGTTCACGAGACGAAGTCCTACACACTAAATTACCATGGTACTGCCTATCCTGTTTCACCTGTTTAGACAGATGCCCCCAAGGCGGCGACGTTGCTGAAGTCATGTTCGCCATCAGAAACCTTGCTGTGAAGGAGGGAAATGTCGCCGATGGATTTGCAGCTCAAGGGAGAAGCCTCGTTGAAACAGGACGTATTGTAAATCCCACTATGATGATGATTAAAAAAAGAGAGAAACTAGGTTTATCTAAGGGTCCTTCAACAGCGACAGAGGAGGTTCAAAAAATCTTGAAAAAGACGGCGCTTGACAAACTAATTGCCTCCAAACGGACGGTGAAAAAATGAAATACGCCATGTTTTGGGGGTGCCTCATACCTGCAAGAGAACCCAACTACGAGGTTTCGGTGAGAAAAGTTATGCCAGCTTTTGGGATTGAGCTGGTTGAAATGGAAGGAACCAGCTGCTGTGCGCCGTTTGGTATCCAGTCGCTGGACTATACGAGCTGGTTGGCACTAGCCGCAAGGAACCTTTGTATAGGGGAAGAGATGGGCCTTGACATCGTGACTCTATGCAATGACTGTTACGAGTCACTTTTGATGGTGAATAAGATGTTAAAGGCAGATCCTGAACTTAAGAATCAGGTGAATGAAATACTTGCGGAAGTTGGTAAAGAGTACAAAGGAAAGGTAGACGTGAAAAACATGGTTGACGTTCTCTATGATGACGTAGGCATAGAGAAAATTAAAGACGCTGTTAAGAACCCTTTCACGGGATTGAAGGTCGCAACACAGCCCGGATGCCACTTAACAAAACCTAGGAGAATACATTTTGGTGAAAGAGAATTTGATGTACTAGATGAACTTGTAAGGGCTACTGGCGCTGAAACGATAGATTATGACAGGAGACAGAGCTGTTGCGGAGGACCCCTACGAGGTATAAACGACGAACTCGCCAGAGATGTGGCGAGAATGAAGCTTATCAGCATGAAAAATGTGGGTGCAGAATGCATCGTTACGGTTTGTCCATTCTGCTTCCTAGAGCTTGATATGAGTCAATTGGAGATCAAGAGGCACTTTAAAGAGGAGTATAACTTACCTGTCCTGCACTTTGCAGAGCTTCTTAGGATGGCTATGGGAATGAAGTTAGATGACTGGGAAATAAAGTTGCACAGGGTTCCGTTAAATCCGCTTCTAGAGGGTCGATTGCAGGAGGGATGATGTTGGAGAAACCAGCCGTATTAATTATTGGAGGCGGAATATCAGGCATACAAGCTTCGTTTGATCTGGCAAGCCGAGGAATCAAAGCGTATCTTGTGGAGAAGTCTCCGAGCATCGGTGGAAGAATGGCGCAGCTTGACAAAACATTTCCAACAATGGACTGTTCAATGTGCATCCTCGCGCCCAAAATGATCGATTGTTCTCATCATCCAAACGTTGAATTGCTTACGTATTCTGAAGTGAAAGAAGTTAAAGGATCGGCAGGAAACTTCACGGTGAAGGTTATCAAAAAGCCCAGATACGTAGATTTAACAAAGTGCACTGGCTGTGGCATGTGCGTAGATAACTGTCCGGTCGAGGTTCCCAACGAATTCGATGAGGGACTTGGGATGCGAAAAGCAATCTACATGCCCTTCCCACAAGCGGTGCCTAGAGCGATGACCGTTGACAAAGAAAACTGCATAGAATGTGGGCTCTGCGAAAAAGTGTGCGAAGCGGAAGCAGTTGATCTCGACCAAGAACCAGAAGAAATCAAATTGAAAGTCGGCGCCATCATCGTGGCAACGGGCTTCGAAATGTTTGACGCCCGGAGGATAAGCGAGTACGGCTATGGCAGATACCAAAATGTTCTAACAAGTCTAGAGTTTGAAAGGTTGCTCTCCGCTTCAGGTCCAACCGGAGGCCACATTGTAAGGTTGACAGACGGGGGTGTTCCCCGAAGGATCGCTTTCATTCAATGCGTCGGCTCCAGAAGTCAACGAGGAGAACTTCCCTACTGCTCTAGCGTATGTTGTACGTACGCCACAAAAGAGGCCATACTAATCAAAGAACATAACCCGGAATCCGAGGTTTACATCTTTTACATCGATCTTAAAGTCTTCGGAAAAGGGTTTCAAGAGTTTGTCAACAGAGCCAAGACCGAGTATGGCGTAGAGTACATCAAAGGACACCCCGGCAAAATTGAAGAAAACCCAAAAACGGGAGATCTCATAATTCGGTATGAAAACACTATAGATGGAAAAGTAAGAGAAATAACAGTAGATTTGGTTGTACTATGTCCAGCTTTAATTCCCAGACGAGACAACGAAAGATTAGCAGAAACTCTTAAAGTGGAACTTGACGAATACGCCTTCTTTAAAGCCAAAGATCCACTGTTTGCACCCATTAACACAAACATATCAGGTGTTTTCATGTGCGGATACTGTCAAGGCCCCAAGGACATCCCTGAGTCAGTTGCACAAGCAAGCGGAGCAGCGGCCAAGGCGGCGGAGGAAATAGCGTTAACATCATCAAAGGGAGGCGTGGACAGTGGAAGTAAATGATGAAGTAAGAATCGGCGTTTTCATTTGTCACTGTGGCATCAACATAGGTGGCGTAGTTAATGTACCAGAAGTGGTGGAATACGCGAAAACTTTGCCGGGTGTGGTTTACGCCGAGGATAATCTTTACACGTGTTCCTCAGTAGGTATAAGCAAGATAAAGGAAGGCATAGTGAAGCATAATCTTAACAGGGTTATTGTGGCTTCTTGCACTCCTAGGACTCATGAGCCCCTTTTCAGATCAGCTTGCGAAGAAGCCGGACTAAACAAATACGTCTTCGAGATGGCTAACATCCGAGATCAATGCTCATGGGCGCACATGCACGAGCCCGAAAAGGCTACTGAAAAGGCTAAGGACCTCGTCCGAATGGCTGTCGCCAAGGCCCGTCTACTCAAGCCGCAAGAGGAGCCAGAAATAGATGTAACGCCTTCAGCCCTTGTTATCGGCGGTGGCATCTCAGGGATGACTGCTGCCCTCTGCCTCGCCAATCAAGGTTTTAAGGTTTACATTGTTGAGAAAGAGCCGGAACTCGGAGGTATGCTCAGACACTTATACAAGTTGTATCCAACCATGCAAGATGCTTCTGAGCGCTTAAACCAAGTCGTTAAGGCTGTGGAGTCAAACAAGGACATAGACGTGTTAACGTCAACTGTTGTTAAGCAGGTTAAAGGTTTCATAGGAAATTTTAAAGTCACCGTTGAAAAAGGGAATTCGAAGACTTTGAACCTTGATATAGGCACAATAATAGTCGCCACGGGAGCAGCCAATTTCGAGCCTATTGGAATGTATGGATATAAACAGTATGATAACGTGATTACGCAACTTCAACTGGAGCAACTCCTCAAGGCCGGTCAATTAGAGAAGCCAGAAAGAGTTGTCATGATTCAGTGCGTTGGAGCCCGAGAAGAGAAAGGGAGAACTTATTGCTCAAGAATATGTTGCATGACTGCCATCAAAAATGCTATGCTCATTAAGGAGTTGTATCCAGAGGCGGAAGTTTGCATTGTTTTCCGCGATCTTCAAACATACGGGAAAGAATATGAGAGATGTTACTTAGATGCTCGGAGTAAATTTGTCCAGTTCATTAAATATGTTCAAGAGAAACCGCCAGAGGTTATCTCTGAGCCGAACGGAAAACTGATTGTTAGGATTTATGATGCCCTCCTTGACAGTGAGATCGAGGTTCCCAGCGACTTGGTTGTATTGTCTACGCCTCTGATTCCACACGAAGATACAAAGGAGTTGTCTCAAATACTTAAGGTGTCGCTTGGTCCACACGGATTCTTTTTCGAGGCTCACGTCAAGTTAAGGCCTATCGACTTCGCAACAGATGGAATCTATGTGTGTGGCACAGCTCACAGCCCCAAGGACACCGCTGAAAGCGTATCGCAAGCGTTTGGAGTTGCTTCAAGGGCAGCTATTCCCATGGCTGTTAAACGTTTACGAACCGAGGCGATAACGGCTGTAGTAGATGAGAATCTTTGCAGCGGCTGTGGAACTTGTGTAAAACTTTGCCCGTACGGCGCCATAGAGAAAGATGAGAAAGGCGTTGCTAGGGTGACGGAGGTCGTCTGCAAGGGATGCGGAGTCTGCGCGGCGAGTTGTCCAGAAAGGGCGATTGAAATGCGTCACTTTACCAAGGAACAGGTGACCGCCCAAGCTCTCGCTGCTTTAGGGAGGGCAATAGCATGACCTTTGAGCCGAAAATAGTTGGATTCCTCTGCAACTGGTGTTCTTACGCTGGCGCTGACCTAGCGGGAGTCAGCAGGATATCCTACCCGACAAACATAAGGATAATAAGATTGATGTGCAGCGGGAGGGTTGACCCGGTTATCGTTCTGGAAACGCTTGCCCAAGGCGCCGACGGCGTCATGGTAATGGGTTGCCACCCTGGCGACTGCCACTATATAACTGGCAACCTTCAAGCTGAGCGTAAGATAAATATGTTGAAAAAACTTCTGGCGCGAACTGGTTTGGAAGCGGAACGTCTCAGACTGGAATGGGTCTCCGCATCGGAGGGCGGGCGATTCGCAGAGCTTGTTAAGGATTTTACAGATCAACTGAAAAAACTGGGTCCATCCCCCTTGGCTGGAGACAAACCAGACAAGAATATACTGGCAGGTGTACTAGCAGCCAAGGCGGCGGCGGAAGACTTTAGACTCCGACTGTTAGTGGGCAGAGAAAAAACAATGATTGACGATGGAAATGTGTATGGAGAAGAGGTCTCAGAGGAGGAGCTTGATAAAATCCTTGACGAGGTCATTGACACGGAGTACGTGCGCAACAGAATCTATCTTTTGGTTAAGGAGGAACCCTTGTCCGTCAAGGAGTTGTCTAAGCAGCTGGATTTGGATTCCCAGATGGTGCTGCGTCATATAGTGGTTATGAAGCGAAGAGGCTTGATCACGGTTGACAGAGTCGAGGGAACGTCCCCGCTATATGCTGCGCTGGAGGTGGGACCATGACAGACAAAGTAGGAGCCGTGCTCGTCGTCGGCGGCGGAATAGCGGGAATACAAGCGTCCCTCGATCTGGCAGACTCGGGAATCAAAGTATACCTACTGGACGAATCGCCAACCATAGGGGGAACCATGACCCAGCTGGACAAAACATTCCCAACCAATGACTGCGCGATGTGCATCCTCGCGCCCAAACTGGTTACCGCAGGAAGGCACCCTAACATCGAGCTTGTGATGGGTGGGGAAATAAGAAGCGTCGAAGGTGAAGAGGGACACTTCAAAGTTAGACTAATAAGGAAACCTAGGCGTGTCAACGAGGAGAAGTGCACTGGCTGCGGCGTATGCGCTCAAAAGTGTCCTGTTGAAGCGATAGACGAATTCAATCAGGGTCTAAGCGAAAGAGGTGCAATTTACGTCAAGTATCCACAAGCGGTTCCCTTGGTCTTCGCTATCGACAGAGACAAATGTATCGGGTGCGGAACATGCCAAGAGGTTTGCAAGGCAGGCGCAATCGAATACGACGAAGAGGAGAAAGAAATCGTACTAGACGTCGGATCAATCGTCCTGGCGCCTGGCTTTGAAGAGTTTGACCCCAGCCTCAAGAGTGAGTACGGTTACGGCCGATATCCAAACGTGATTTCCAGCATCGAGTTTGAGCGCATTTTAAGCGCCTCTGGACCCTACGGCGGAATGGTTTTGAGACCTTCTGATGGCGAAGTCCCGCGAAGAGTAGCCTTTATCCAATGCGTTGGTTCACGGGACGCCAAGCTTGGAAACAATTATTGTTCCTCCGCCTGCTGCATGTACGCCATCAAGGAGGCAGTGATCGCCAAGGAGCACAGCCCGGATCTTCAATGCACCATTTTCTTCATGGATGTACGCGCTTATGGAAAAGAATTTGACGATTACTACAGTAGGGCAGAAGAAGAACATGGTGTGAGTTTCGTCAGGTCCAGAGTTTCCAATGTAGAGGAAGTGGCGGGATCACAGAATCTTATAGTGAGATATGTTGTAGAAGAGGAGCCAAAGGAAGAGGAATTCGATCTCGTGGTGCTGTCAGTTGGGATGACACCGCCCAAACACGCCGAGGAGCTAGCTAAAACGATGGGTATCGAACTGAACAAGTACAAGTTCTGCTCCACCCAAACCTTCTCACCACTGGACACCTCTCGACATGGAATATACGTTTGCGGCGCGTTTTCCTCTCCGAAAGACATTCCGGAGAGCGTGGCTCAAGCGAGCGGAGCTGCGGCGAGGGCAGCCAGCTTGATAGCCCCAGAGAGGGGAAAGCTCACAGTTGCGAAGGAGCTCCCTCCGGAGATAGACGTATCTGGTGAGGAACCTCGTATCGGAGTGTTTGTGTGTCACTGCGGCATAAACATTGGTGGAGTAGTTGACGTTCCAGAAGTTGTCGAATACGTTAAAACTCTACCAAATGTCGTTTATGCTGAGCACAATTTATACACATGCTCACAAGACACGCAGGAGAGGATTAGAGAGAACATAAAGGAGCATAATCTTAACCGCGTGATAGTGGCTTCGTGTACGCCTAGAACCCATGAACCGCTTTTCAGAGAAACAATCAGAGAAGCCGGACTCAACATCTACCTTTTCGAGATGGCGAACATCCGAGATCAATGCAGTTGGGTGCACATGCACGAGCATGAGAAAGCAACAGAGAAGGCTAAGGACTTGGTGAGGTCGATCGTCGCCAAGGCTCGCCTGTTGAGACCTCTGAAAAAGCCTATG
>Ga0209636_10009068_pt1 | contig 10137 bp, 15 predicted proteins | sample DeeMarSWOR152_54_FD_187464 | JGI IMG/M metagenome (GOLD analysis project Ga0209636, IMG submission 187464) | Marine sediment microbial communities from White Oak River estuary, North Carolina - WOR-1-52-54 (SPAdes) (version 2) | ecosystem: Environmental > Aquatic > Marine > Intertidal zone >... | reverse complement strand
TAAAATAACTAAAGTATGAAAAAAGAAAATAGGGTTTTTATAATAGAAGGGATAGCTGGTTCTGGCAAGACTACTTTTCATAATCAATTAAAAAATAAATTAAAAAATAAAATAATATACGATTTTGCAGAAGAAGAATTATTGTTTTCTTGGAAACATGCTTGGATAAAAGACATAGGAAAAATAAGATTGAATTTCATGAATAAACTTCTTGATTACATAGAGAAAATATTAAAACAAGATCCAAATGCAGTGTTTATTTTAAATAGATTTCATCTTACATACCCAAGAGTAACTGATATGAACAAAAATATGTTAAACAAATACAACAAACTAATTCAAAGGCTTAAAAAATTACCAGTTCATATCTATGTCCCAATTCTCAAAAAACACGAAATAGAAGAAAGAGCTTCACATAAAGAAAGAAAAGATAAAGTATGGCAGTTACATATGCAAAAACGTTTGAAACAAAGAGGTTTCTCTAATTTAACAGATATGTATGTATGCGAACAAAACAAAATACTAAATTTTCTCAAAAAGCAGAAAATTCCTTATTCTCTTGTAAGAGTTAAAAAATAAATATCACAGCTTTGCTTTTATCCATAAAACTTCAAAATAGTTTCTATAAGAATCTGCAAGTTCTTTATTCTCAATTAAGATAGCAATTGGATCTTCTGTCCACATTAAAAAAGCAACTTTATTATCGTAGATAAATGTTGATGTTAAATTTTTAAACTCCATATCTAAATATTTTATAATCTGAAGTTTCTTTTTTGGTAATTTTCCTTTAAAAGATTTTGATGTTACAATACGCATTTTTATTTTATTTTGGATTCTATGAGATTCCCATATTTTAGAATAAGTAGGATAAGTACTAGGAAATAAACCAGAACCATAATCTAAAATCTCTGTTTTTGCAGTTAAAGCATCTTTCATAACTGTCTTCAAACCTAATTTTCCTTTAAACAAACCAATCTCTCTTTTTGGAAAAGGTCTACTAAATATTTCAGATAATTCTTCAATACGCTTCTCTACATCTACCATCTCTTTCTTTTTCTTTTCAAATAATTCTTTTAACCTCTGAGGATCTGCTGGTTCAAAATACATCTTATTTGCTTTTGTAACAGAAGCAACCAAGCCTTTAGCTTTTAGTGACTCTAAAACATCATAGATATTTACTCTAGGAACATCAGATTCTCTATAAATCTCATTAACAGAAGCAAATTTAAGCTTTACAAGAGCTGTATAAACCTTTGCTTCATTCTTTGTTAAATCCAAATTTTGTAATAATTCTGTTTTCATATAAAATATTAAGAATAAGCTGTTTATAAATATTTCTATTTTGTTGTAATAATACTACAACAAAGTTTAATAAAGAACCTTCTATAACCACCATTAAATGATTAATGAGGTAAAAAAATGACATATATCATTGAAGTATGCTGCACAGGTAATCTAAATAGAAGCGCAATGGAAAAAGTTATAGGGAACAAAGTTGTTCAAGACGAGAATCTTGATGACAAAATTAGATTTATTTCATCAGGTACAAGAGCAGATCCTCAGTGGGATAATGTCCTTCCATATAAAAAAGTAGTTTCAATACTTGGCAAAGCTGTAAAAAGCGGATTAATGAAAGAAACACGCATCGATAAAGAAAGTTATGAAAATGATCCAGGATACAGAGTAGCCATACAAAGTCAAGTACACACAGCATTAAAGATGCTTAGACCAATAGAAGAAGCTTTGAGAACTGCTGCTTTGTATCAAATTGGATTAGAGTACAATGGTAGAAGATCACAAACTGTAGCAAGAGATGATGTTTCTCTTTTATTAGGAAATGAGAAAAAACATGTAGATCATGCAAAAGCAATCTATGAAGGCAAGAAAAAACAACCAGAGATTTGCCATTTAAATGAATACGCAGGAGTTCCAGGAGAAATATCTGATTGTCTAGGTAACTTAGATGTAAATGTTTACATTAATGCTAGAAAAGACATAGAATATATTATGCCAAAAGTTGTTGATAGATTTAGACAAGAACATAATTTACAATGACATGGCAATTGATATTTCAGATTTAGGCAACAAAAGAATAATTATCATAGAAGGAATTGCAGGCTCTGGTAAAGACACATTTCAGAAACAACTTAGTGATCACTACACACAAAAAGGTTTTATAGTATACAATTTTTCAGAAGAAGAACTTCTTTTTTCATGGAAACATTTTTGGATCAAGAATATAGAAATGCATAGAATACATTATTTACATTCGTTGCTTGATTATTGCGTTAAGTTAATAAAAGAAAATCCAAAAACAATCATAACTCTGAATAGATTTCATATAACTTATGCGATTTTTTCTAAATTTAATAGAAAAGCAAAAAAGCTATATGATGTTTTAATGAAACGATTAAGAAAGCTGCCAGTTCATATTTTTATTGGAAAACTAGAAGAAAGAGAAATCCAAAAAAGAGCACTACATTCTGAAAGAAAAGAAAAAATTTGGAAAATACATCAGAAAAAAAGACTTAAAGAATTTAAATTCGATTCATTGCTAGAATTATACAAAGCAGAACAAAATATAATCCTCAAGATAGCTCAAAAACAAAAAATACCATTCTCTTTTATTAAAGTCCAAAAATAGCATTACAGCCCCTCTAATACTAAAATTCAGCAGTTTCAGACCCTTAAATTCTGCCTTCTCGGACTTTTTATTGCTACTTTATAGTGAATAAAATAGAAAGATTTATATATTACTAATGTGTAACTAATAAGTGATAAAAATGTATAATGCACAGGCTCTTATTAGAAAAGCAAATGAAATTATAGCACCTTATCAAACAAAGGGCTTTAAACCTGGAGAAACAGGAGTAAAAGAAGTAGATAAAAGACCAACTAATGGAAATGTACAAGAATTTACACAAGCTGCTCAAGCAAGACTTAATGATTTTTTTACTGAAAAAAAAGAAGCAAAAAGACCTCATCTTAGAGCAGTAAGAGCTCCTTTTGAAGATACAGTACCTATAAATCCTGATTCAGGAAAAGCTCCATCTAAAGGATATCTTGTAGGTATTCTTTTAGGAAAAGAGGCTTGATCAAAATCATAGCCAAATCAATTCAAATCCTAAAAAGCTTGCAGTATCCTACTGGTCTATTTGGAGCTTCAAAGATTTCTGTAACTACTGGTTACAATAGAGCTTGGCTTAGAGATAATGTTTATGAAGCACTTGGTTTTGAAGCAGTTAAATCTTTCAAAAATGTCATAAAAACATACAGAGCTTTACTAAATATTCTATTAAAACACGAAGATAAAATAGATTCAGCAATTAAAGAAAAACCAAATGCAGCTTTTAAATACATCCATGCAAGATACGACCCATTAACCCTAAATGAAATCTGGGAAGAATGGGGAAATAAACAGAATGATGCTATTGGTGCAATTCTTTTCAAAATTGGCGACTTAGAAGAAAAAGGAATAAAAATAATCAGAAACAAAAATGACCTAAGAATTCTTCAAAAACTAGTTCATTACTTAGCTTCAATTGAATACTGGCATGACAAAGACAATGGAATGTGGGAAGAAAATGAAGAAATTCACGCATCTTCTGTTGGAGCTTGTGTTGCTGGATTAAAAAAAATAAGCAAAATAGTTGATGTTCCTAAGGAATTGATTAAAAAAGGTCAAGAAATTCTTAATAAATTACTTCCAAGAGAATCTGAAACAAAAGAAGTTGACTTAGCATTATTATCTTTAATTTATCCTTATAATGTTGTTAATAAAAAGCAAAGAGATCAGATTCTGAAAAATGTTGAAGAAAAACTTGTAAGAAAAAAAGGAGTTATTCGCTATATTGGAGATAAATATTACAATGTTAATGGAGAAGCAGAATGGACATCTGGTCTTCCATGGCTTGCAATAATCTACAAACAATTAAACAAGCCAGATAAATATGCTCATTATATGAGAAAAACAATTGAGGTGATGAATGATGAAGGTGAATTACCAGAGCTTTATTTTGCAAAAGCTTCCAAATATAATGAGAACTGTCCTTTGGGCTGGGCTCAAGCGCTTTTTTTGGTAATGATGAGTGAATAAAAATGCAAACTGCTGAATTAACTTTAGAGGAAATGGCAGATCAGGTAGAGCATCTTCTAGATGTCAGAAAAGGAGACACTGATTATGTGGGCATCAGTAAACCAAGTGATTTTGGTGATCATTTTAAAATAAATGGAAGAGTCTATAGAATATATCCTGCTGAGAAACATCCAATTCCAATATTTCCTATAGATGCACCTCCAAAATATATTGAATTGCCAGATTTGCAACATTTAAGAGCTTTTGTTTTCCAATTAGACAAAGCTACAGAAAGATTATGTCAACTTCAAGATATTTTTCCTCTTGAAAGATTTCCAATAGAATTAAATCGTATGAGAAATTTTGGCAGTAAAGGCGTAGCCTATATTTTTGAAGCAGGTACAATGTTTGTGCATAAATTAGTAGAAAGTGCAGAAACTGAATCTTTTCTTGCTGCTTGTTTGGATGTACAATCTCAATGGTTTCATGAATTAATCCATAGAATTAGAATAAATTACAAAGATGCCGATGATAGGAGTGAAGTAGTACCTTTGCTTGGAGAATTCTTATATGACCCTAAAAATAATACAGAAAATGAATGGGTGAAGGAACTCCCTTATGGATCAATTGAATGTGGCATAGGTGATTATACTGGTAATTGGATAACTGCTTCAAAATTATTACTCTGGGAATTAAAACAACTAAATCCAGACCTCAAAACTCCTGACTCGTTGGAAGGCCAGATGGAATTAATTGCTGGTTTACAAAATTTATATGTAGATGTTCTACAAGAACAGAGAGATAATATTCTCGCGAAATATCTCCCAATGGAAATCAGAGCAATTGAGCAAGCTGCTTCAGATTATGCTAAAGAATTAAATCTTAAATTTTAAAGGTAAAAATAAAATGAAAAACTATCAACCAACAACAAGTTATGAAGCATTAAGAAGAGACGATACTTATGGTCCTTTGAATTGGCCAATATTTCCACCTGGAATTAAGAATCCTATGTTACCTTTCATTATAGACCAAGAAAAAAGAAGAAAAGAAAGAGACGACAGATTGCCAATGTATGATTTTCCAACAGAATCTCCTAAACCAGATAAAGATATTGTACATTAAGGACAGGTAAGAAAATGAATAGATATATTGCGCTTTTATTAAACAAACGTGACAGTAGTACTCATTATGCAAAAGCATTATCTTTGTTTGAACAAGCTGAAAATTGTAGAGCACTAGCAGATAGAACTTTTTCAACAGCAGAAAGATTAGATTATCTTACTATGCAAAGAGAATGTTTACAAAGTACATTAGCTGATTTATTATTAGGCAATAATCCTGTGCTTTGGGCAAGAAAAGCCATACAAGTAATGGATATTACTGATGAAGTTAATGAGTTGGTGACAGAATGAACAGACAATTAATAAATGAGGAATTAGCAAGATTTGGTATAACAGAAGATGAATACAAGAAAATGCGCTATCTAACTTACAACCTAATGGTCAAATTAGAGTTTCTCCTTCTTGCAGTTCAGAGCATAGCTGTCCAACAAGTGTGTATAAAAACGTAAGAGATATGTTAATAGGAGCAAGGCATCATTGTCAATTTGAATATTTTCCTGATGCAGATTTGCTTGTTGTTAGAAAAAGTGATGGAGTGAGAAAATGAGAACAATACCCAAGACTTATGCTGAACTTGTTAATGAAGGCATTGAACAAGCAGAATTAAAAAGAATGAGAAGAGGGCTTTTGACTCTGCCAGGAACAAAAGTAAAAGCAACTACTAAATGGAATCTTGATGAATTATTTCTTTTGGTTCATCCATATGCCAAAGAAGTATATGTTAGTGATGAAAAAAATCCCGAATATGAATCAAGAAGAGATTCATTGGTCACGGGGTGCGACGTTCCGATATTGTTAGCTATTCAAGACATAAGACTTCCAATCTACACGGCTTGGTTGAAAGGACTAAATCCAAGATGTCCTAGGGTAATTTGTTTAACAGACTATCCAATAAAACCATCTTCAGCTGACTTAGTCTATATCATAAAGGATATTTTCAATCCTTCATCTATTAGATTAGGAGGTGCAGAATTACATGAAGGATTAGAACGTTCACTATGGGGGTGTGTAAATCACACCTATAAGTTGTTAAAAGATTCCTTTCCAACAACTGTTGATGAAAGATATTGTTGGAAACCAAGTGAAGGGCATTGGACCATGAGCTATGGAGTGAGAAAATGAAACGTAGAATAATAAAATCAGGAAAACTTTAAAAAATGCCAAAAATAAAAAAAGCAAAACCAGAAGATGCAAAAGAAATCTCTGATATGTTTAAAACAGTTTATACAGATAAGTATAGTTATACAAGAAAAGATGAAGTAAGAAAAGATCTTGAAAATTCAGATATGACTTCTTTTGTCGCAGTTGAAAAGAACAGGGTTGTTGGCCATGGTCAATTAAGACCTGTGGAGAATTATCCTTTTACTGATAAAAGTTCAATGGAGATTGGAAGACTTGGAGTTCATAAAGATTACCAAAATAAAGGTATTTCCAAACAAATTGTCGATGTATTAAATGATGTTGCTTTATTGAGAAATCCTGATTTTTTTCTTTCTTGTTTTAACACAGCAACAGATTACTCACAAAGAGCTTTAAAACATATTGGATTTACTCCAGTAATGTTGGCTTTAGGTGCTACGCACGACTATGCAAACATAGGTCAAAGTAATTCATTTCTAATAGGAATGAAGGTAAATAGAGATGAATTAAAAGAACAAGCAACTGTTTATGTTCCTGCAGAATATAGAAAATTAGCAGAATTAGTTTATAGCAACCTAGGTTTCCAAAGAAAAATAAGGAAAAAAGGAAAAAGCGATGGAGATCTTTCAGATTTTCAATCAAGATTAGAAAGAACGATTGCAAGTTCAAAAGAAATGATTGAACAACAATCTTGTACTGGTAATTTCATAACTATCAACCTAACAAGACCTGCTGCTTTTGAAGAAATAAGATTAGCAGAACAAGCTGGATTAGTTGTTATAGGGCTTATACCTCTGTACAAAAGGGATGATGGAGAAAGACACGACAGGTTAATTATGAGTTATCCTCAGGGATTAGATTCAAGTAAAGTAAAGATTTATCCAGGCTTAAATAAAAAATTTGCAGATTTGGTTTTTGACAGTATGGAAAGATAAAACATAATCTTTAAATAAATCTTTAAAATAATTTTAAATAAAATGGAACAATCTTTACTTGAAAGAGAACTTGAAAAAGCAAATTTGCCTCCAAATTATAATCAAGATAACAGTTATAGTAGAGAACAACAATTTCAGGCAGATGTTGTTAATAGGTTAGCTGAGAAAAGTTTTGACTATTTAGTTGATTTAAAAGGACTTGTAGTTGAAAATTGTGAAAGAAGAATAGATGGTCAATATATTCTAAGAGTACATATTAATCCAGAAGAAGTTAAAAAATATGTACAGAGTGCACTTTACAAAAGAGCAGTTAATAGACTTACAGCTAGAATTAGAAATGCAGCTTTACGTAGTGATTTCTTAGATAACATAACTACTGTGAATAACGCACTTAATGAATTAAAGTATCTTCTTTCTCTAAGACCATATATATTCAAAAAAGTTTATCAAGATTGTTTTCAAAATATGGAAGAAACAGCCAAACCTTTATTAGCTTTAGTTGGTTTAACTGAAGAAATGCTTTTAGAAGAGCCTAAAGGAGGATTACCTCCCTGCCAAGAAGAATGGGATTCAGAATATACTGAATGTGTAAATCATTTTGAGCAATTAGAATAACTCACCAATCAACTCAATAAACATAGCATTGCTCCATGCTTGACATAAACTTCCTTCATGTCTTAATTCTTTTGCAGAACTTAACTCAGAATGAGCTCCAACAATACCTTCATTAATATCCTTAATACTTGCAGTAATTATCTTATCAATATATTTTTTAAATCTCTTTGCATCATTCCTTAACATAACAAGTGCAGCTAAATTATTTATCCAAAACCAGGAATCACCCCTGTGATAACTTTTAGGAATCTCTCCACTATAAATACGAGAAAACAGTCTATTATTCTTGTCAATTGTGCTTAAACCACCCCATTCTAACCACAATTTTGACAAAGCGTATTGAAAACATAAGCTCCACTCATCTTTTGTCAATAATTCAGGATAAAAATAAGCTGCAATAAAGACATTTGGCCTTACTGTAAAATCATCTAAACCATCAGCTAATACCATCCCATTCCAAAACTTATCTCTAACTAATAACCTCATCTGTTCTTCTTCTTTCTTATACTGCTTATCCTTAGTTAACTTATAAGCTAATTTCAACATAAACAAAAACATTGCTTGTATTTCTATCCTAAAACCTTCTCTTATATCTTCCATCCAATTTGTATCCATCCAAGTTTCTAAGGCTCTGTTGTAAACCAATCCATCTTTCATCAAGTGTTCTTTAATGCCTTTAATACTGAATTTCAATTTCTCAACAACCAAATCTTTTTCTTTTTTGCTCAAATTAACTTCATCAACTCTCTTGAATAGCCAACCAATACTATCAGCATTTGTTTTGTCAGATCCAGGAAATCTAAAATTCAATAATCTTCCATCTCTTATAATACATTGCAAATAACTAAGCAATATTTTCTTAGCTTTCTTTTTATCAACTAAACTATTTAAAGAAACCAGCTCATCTCTGCTCCAGAACTGAAAAAACCAAGGCAAACCACCATAAATACCTTCAATACCATTAATATTACAACTCAAATTATCTAAACTTTTAATTGCACTTTTATAAGCTAATTCAATCTTTTTATTCTCTAATTTTACACCAGAAAATAACTTTTTGTAATACTCTTTTTGTTTCTTCTGAAGTTTAGCAAGATTCTCAAAAACAAAATTATTCTCTTTAATAGCTTTATCTTTATCTTTTCCAGCAGAAAAAACAATTTGTTTGCCTTTTAACTTCAAAGCAGAAAAAACAAACCATTCAAAAGGATGTGATTTTCTTTTCTTATCAAAGCCATATTTTTTCTTAACCCATTTTTCTGTTTTTGAAAAAACAATATTGCCCTTATCAACTACCAAATACAGAACCAACTGCTCAACATCATCCTGCTTCTTAATAAACTTCACAATAATCTTTCCTTTTTCCTCAGAAATCTCATAAAATCTTCCCCACTCACTTGTATCATAACTCCCCCTGCAGTCAAGCAACAATTCAACGTTTCTTTCTTTGCTAAGTTCATAAACCAAAGAATTATAACCATGAGGCATGAAAAGATCAATCTTTACAACATTACTACCTAACTTTATCTCATCAATAATTTTAAACATATTTTCAGAATCTCTAAAAAATAATCCTCTATATCTACTGTTAATGCCAGAAAGAAAATAACCTCCAATCTTATTTGTAAGCAAAAAACCCTTATCAGTCAAAAACTACACCTCTTTTTCAAAAACGAGTTCTTCTTTAGTTTAAATAGTTTTTGATTGATTTTAACGTGATAGCATTTTAGTCATAATAAGCCTACGCAGTATTTGATATGGAGGTTTTAATGGATTTTTTTGAATATCCTCAGCATCATATTCGTATCTTCTTGAACTAAATTCTTCATCAGATTCTTCATCAGATTCCTCAATACTTTCAAGATCTTCTTTAGTAAACAGATCATCTCCCAGCATTTTGAAAACCTCTTCCCAGCTTAATCTCCCTTCTCTATATGATCTAGAAAAAGCCGTTCCCTCAAATTCTTCTGCAACCTTAGTAATCCCACTTATAATATCTATAGGAGAAATGTGATAGCCTACTGCCTCTACAAGATAATCCAGCTTTGGTATGCCCATCTCAATCAACATATCAAGACCTAGTTTACTATGGCCATTTAATAATTCTTTTTCAGCTGGTGAAAATTTTCCAGATGAATCACACAACCATATTATGTTACGATGCAGCATACCATAATCATGCAAAAATACTGCTATAAATAGTTTTTCTGGATTTAATCTGAAATCAATATCGTGCCCTATATTATAACCA
>Ga0209636_10009067_pt1 | contig 10137 bp, 7 predicted proteins | sample DeeMarSWOR152_54_FD_187464 | JGI IMG/M metagenome (GOLD analysis project Ga0209636, IMG submission 187464) | Marine sediment microbial communities from White Oak River estuary, North Carolina - WOR-1-52-54 (SPAdes) (version 2) | ecosystem: Environmental > Aquatic > Marine > Intertidal zone >... | reverse complement strand
AGCGCTTATCCTCCCTGCTTCCTGCTCCCGTTGAATTCTCAGCTTTTCTGCTCGTTCGCGCTGAGCAGCTTCACGCCTCTTATGTGCGCTGAGTATGCTCAAAGTCCCGATGCCGATTACCACAACTAGTAAAATCGCCACTGTAGCGTAAAGGAATACGTTTTGTTTCTGTCTGGATTGCTGATCCCAATATCTTCCGTTACACGTAGGACAATTCCAAGGTAAAACGCCGAAGAGATGGGGATCGAAGCTCTCACCACATTTTGAGCATGTTTTTTGAGAAATGCTTTCTGCGTCCGCCTGAACCTCTTCGGGCGGCCTTGTTTTGGCTTCTTCCTCTTCTTGCTTGTGAGCCAGATACGCCTGGTACTTTATATATATGGTACGGCAGTTCGGGCATTCATCCGGACCGCAGATCTCGTCATCTTTGGGTTGGCGTACATAACCGCATTTGGGACATTTTCTCATTATCGCTCCTTAACTACAGGAATCGCACCTCTTTTAAAGAAAGCCGGATCTAGGGGTTGACACCAGCGTCAGTTCCTGTCGAGGGCTTATGATTCGCACATAAAGCTACAGTAAAACCTTGTTTTAGTCAACGATTTAAAAAGGTTAGTGTTTAAAAAGGTTAGGGTCTCTAAGGCTTGGAACAGAGAGGAAACGTGCTGGAAAAAGCCTATCCGCAAGCGCATTTCCTGCTTTTTGATCGTCTCTGAGCACTTATTGCTTTAATCTTATCCCCAAAAGTAGTATTAGTTATTCGGCCTTGAATAGTGAAGGGGGACGCCATTGCAGAGAATGCATCGTGATGAGAATTTTCATCGCTTCTCGTGTGCCGGGATTGATCTAGCGAGCTTTTGTAGGTAAAAACATCTTATGAATGATCATCCGACCAAGAGGGATTGGGCATATTGTCGAGAGATGTTGCAGAAGGTGTCGAGGACATTTGGCCTTACCATAACACACCTCCATGGAGATATCTTTAAGGCGGTGCTCCTTGGATATCTGTTATTCCGCATAGCCGATACCTTTGAAGATAACGTATATCAGGAGGAAGGAAAAAAGATAGCAGATCTGGAGGATTTTTCAGAGGTCTTTAGGGGAAATAAGGATCTAGACCAAAGACTGCGCCTCTATGAATCTCTCAAATTCAGGTGGAATGAAAACTCTTATGAGAAAAACCTCATAGAGAACGGTTCCGCAGTCTTACGATGCTACTTTGATATATCAGAAACGTACCGAAGAATAATTGACCCGTTACTGGTTAAGACCTCACAGGGGATGGCAAAATTCCAAAGGCGTAAGCTCGAGAGCGAGAGTGCTATTTTTCAGTTCGCAGACATCAAAGAGTTGGAGGATTACTGTTATTACGTGGCGGGTGTTGTGGGGGTGATGCTCACCAAGGTTTTCTGTGAGAAGGAGAGCATAAGAGAAAAAAGATCTGAACTTGAGAGCTTCGAGGTTCATTTTGGCCTTGCCTTGCAGCTGATAAATATTATCAAGGATTATAAGAAGGATATAGAGAGGGGTTGGTGTTATATCCCTGTTACGGTAACGGAAAACTATCACATTAAACTTGATAAGATCGATACCTTATCTGCGGACCAGAGGCAGGGAATCTTACAGGAATTGATTCCTCGTGTAGTCAGGTACCTTGACTCGACCTTGAAATATATCGAATTGTTACCGCTTCATGAGACATCCATCAGAACGTTTTGTATCCTGCCGTTCGTTATTGGGTATAGAACACTGGCAAAGGTTGTGCAGATGGAAGGAAACAAGATATCTCGGGAAGAGGTTGCCTCAATAGTAAATAAGAAGGCCCTCTATGTTAAATCAAATGGGGCTTTGCAGGAAGATTACCTGGAGATAAGAGGACGCTATCTTATTGCGGGCGGCGCTGTCTCGTGACCTGACTATCTTGATCTACCAGAGAAATCCATATCGAGCTGGAAGAATTCCCCCGGTTTTGCTTCATCTGGTTTTGGGGAATACAGAGTAGGCTCCGTCCCTTTCTTAAATGCCTGAAAGCAGGTCTTCTCTGAAAAGGGGCTGGCCAAGAGGCCAGTCTTGGCATCTATTTTGGTGATAACGACCCCCTCAGGATGCTCAAAGGGGACGATCGGTTTTCCTTGAAGGACCTCCTGCATAAAGTAAAGAAAAATGGGGCTCGCAGCTCTGGAGCCAGTTTCTCCTTTGCCCATGGGTCTTCGGTCATCGTAGCCGACCCAGACACCAGTAACCAGGGAAGGGGTAAAACCGAGGAACCATGCATCTCTCAGGTCGTCAGTCGTCCCCGTTTTACCTGCAACCGGCCTCTTCAGTGCTTTAATCCTCCAACCGGTACCCTCCTTCACCACTGCCTGCAGGAGATCGGTCATGACCGCGGCGGTTTCTGGAGAGAGCGAGTCACTAGATGAGGGGTAGTTTTCCTCGAGAATCTTTCCATTTCTATCAACTACTTTGGTAACAAAGATCGGCCGTATCAGCATGCCGTTATTGGCAAACACCGAGTACGCTCTGGTTAGTTCAAGCAGGGATGTTCCTGATGAGCCGAGGGCTAGCGAGAGATCAGCATTGAGGGATGATTCGATCCCCATCCGTTTTGCATAATTGACTGCATTGCTGACCCCGATCTTTTCTAGGATCTTTATCGTAATGATATTACGTGATTGTATCAGGCCAGTTCTTAACGGGGTGGGACCGAAAAACCGTTCTTTGTAATTTCTCGGTTTCCAGAGTCTTTCCTCTTCTTGCTCGCCAATGGGGGAGATAAAGGGTGAATCAATAATTATGGAAGACGGAGTGAAGCCATGATCAAGGGCCGTGGTGTAAATGATGGGTTTGAAGGCTGAGCCTGGTTGTCTCCGTGCTTGAGTTGCCCTGTTGAACTGGCTCTTGGAAAAATCTAGTCCGCCGACCATCGCCTTCACCTGTCCGGTGTTGGCATCCAAGCAGATCAATGCTGCCTCTGCTTCTGGAGTTTGTTCGAGCGAGAGGATCCAGCGAGGAGAACCCTCCAGGTTCTTTACAATTTTTGCCAGAATGATATCTCCCGGGGCGAGCACCTCGGCTGGATCTTCCAATTTGGTGTCATAGTAGGCCTTTTCTACGTCGGCCATTCTTGCCCATTTCATGCCTGAAAGAGGGAGCAGTCCGAATTGATCCCCGATCCTCACGAGAGTTTCCTTTTTTTTACTGTCAACCTTTACGACCATTCCCTCGGTAATTGCCCCTATTTCAAGGGAGCTGTTCTTCAAGTGTTCACGCATTTTCTGGGTGAACAGGTTTTCATCTCCAGGAGAAACCCTTCCTATTGGGCCTCTGAATCCCTCTCTTTTATCAAACTCCCATGTTCCCCTTACTACAGCGTCTTGTGCCGCTACCTGCATCTCCAGATTAACCGTGGTATAGATCTTGAGCCCCCCCTTATAGAGGAGATGGCGGCCGTATTTTCGTTCAATGATTCGGCGAATGTGCTCTATGAAATGAGCTGCCTTTTCGAGAGCCTCATCTTTTTCTGGTTGTATGTGTAAAGGTGTTACTAGTGCCTCCTCACATTCCTTGTCATTTATGAAACCCTCGGCCTTCATCCTTTCTAACACGTAGTTCTGTCTGGTTTTGGCCCGGTTGAAGTGTTTAATCGGCGAATCTTTACTTGGAGCCTGGGCGAGGCCGGCCAGGAGGGCAGATTCAGCGATATTCAATTCACTGGCCTTTTTACCGAAATAGGTCTGACTAGCTGCCTCGATACCATATTGGCCATGGCCCAGGTATATCTGATTCAGGTAAAGGTACAGAATCTGCTCCTTAGAGAATTCCCTTTCAATCTGAAGGGAGAGAAGCGCCTCCCTCACCTTCCTTTTGTACGTTCTTGCGGGGTTTTTCAGAAGCAGTGATTTAGTAACCTGCTGTGTGATCGTGCTTCCTCCCTGTTCAATCCTCCCCGCCTTAACATTTTTGAAAAAGGCCCTCACGATACTCAAGAAGTCGATGCCCTTATGCTGAAAGAACCTATCATCTTCCGCTGCAATGAAGGCCTTGATGGTATGATAGGAAATCTCCTCTAAAGGGACGAGGATCCTCCTTTCGTCGGAGAATTGAGTGATGAGTTGGCCGTTGTCATCAAAGATTTCCGTAATGATTGGGGGATTATAGTCCTTAAGAGAGCCTATGTAAGGAAGGTTACTCGACCATAGGTACCATAATGCAAGTCCTACTGAGGTGATTACAAAAAAGATAAGAATGAAACCAGCAAGACCTATTTTAATAAACGTTCTCATATCATCAGTTTTCTATCGAGAGATCTATATTGTATTGCCTCGGCTATATGAGTCTGGTCGATATCCTGAGCTCCGGCAAGATCTGCTATGGTTCTGGAAATCTTAAGAATCCGTGAAAGAGCCCGAGCGCTGAGCCCAAATTTTTCCATAGCTGTTTCCAGAAGAGCGTTGGAATCTTCATCTATTGTACAGAATTTTTTTAACTGCCTGGTATTCATCATGGCGTTACTATGAATCTTTGTCTTGTGGAATCTCTTCTCTTGGATCTTTTTGGCAGCCAGTACCCTTCGGTAAATATTAGAAGATGATTCCCCTTGAGTAGTCCCGGTTAGATCTTTGAACGGTACCGATGGCACATCTATATGGATATCGATGCGGTCCATGAGGGGTCCTGATATTTTTGCCCTGTACCTCCGTATCTCCCTATAAGAGCAAGTGCACTCACGCTTTGCGTCGCCAAAGAAGCCACAGGGGCACGGATTCATCGCCCCAACCAAAATAAAATTAGCCGGATAGGTTACGGTGGAACTGGCCCTGGATATGGTGACTATCCCCGTTTCCATTGGCTGCCTCAGAACTTCGAGAACATTTTTCTTAAACTCCGGCATTTCATCTAAGAAAAGCACGCCATTGTGGGCCAAGCTGACCTCTCCTGGTTTTGGTATTACTCCACCGCCTATCAGGCCTGCGTCGGATATAGTGTGATGAGGAGATCTGAACGGCCTGCGCGTTAACAGCCCTTGGCCTCTGGGCATGAGGCCCATGACACTGTATACCTTGGATGTTTCCAGGGCCTCGTTGAATGTAAGACTCGGCAGGATAGTGGAAAGCCGTTGGGCAAGCATGGTCTTTCCTGCACCTGGAGGGCCAATCATTAAGAGATTATGGCCACCCGCAGCAGCAATCTCCACAGCCCTTTTCACGTTTTCCTGGCCGCAAACGTCACTAAAGTCCATATCAGAACTGAATGAATTCCCAAAGGGGTCTCTATCTACGGTAAAGGGGGTTATCGATTCCATACCATTCAATGATTCAACTAACTGAGAAAGCGTGTTCGTTGGATAAACAGCTATCTCATCAACCACAGCTGCTTCCGCGGCGTTTGCCGAAGGAAGATAGATTCCTTGTAAATTGAATTCCTTTGCCATTATGGCCATTGAGAGAGCACCTTTAATCGGCCTCACACTCCCATCTAATGATAATTCTCCCATAATGAGGGAATCTTTCAATGCAAGAGGCGGAATGAGGCCCGTTGCTGTCAAGATACCGACAGCTATTGGAAGATCGAAGGCACTGCCTTCCTTTTTTACATCGGCAGGAGCGAGGTTAACGGTAATGCGATCGGCTGGGAAGTGATAGCCAGAATTCTTGAGTGCTGCCTTTACGCGTTCCTTGCTTTCCCTGACCGCTCCTTCTGCCAGACCCACGGTGGAAAAAGACGGTAAACCCCTCGAGATATCTACCTCTACTTCTACGGTGTAGGCGTCGATACCTATGACCGAACTGCTATATACGGTGGCGAGCATAGCGTGAAATAAGTATTGCGAGAGTGCAGTATAATAGGATTACTAATTACTAATACCATAAAATAGAAGTTTTATAAACAAGGAATGGAATGGTTATTTCTCCATAAGAAAATTTTGTGAGCATGTTGTAGAGGAGGAGATTTTTGTGATAATTAAAGAAATGGCTTTACCTTTAGGAGCTGAATAATTATAATAAATAATTTAAAATTTTCAAAGGGAGATTTGTAATGGCTCGAATTACAATCGAAGATTCTTTAAGTCTCGGTTACAATAAATTTGAACTTGTACAATTGGCTACAAAGAGGGTTATTGAATTGAGGAGAGGTAAGGAACTGCTTGTCCCTACCTCAAACAAAGAAATCGTGGGTGCCTTACGAGAGATTGAAGCAGGTAAGGTGAAATTAAGACAAAGCACTAATCTATTGTCGGATGGTTTAGCAGCGGATGTTTTAGCTGGAGATAAGTTGTTGCTCGATGATTCAGCAGTTGATCAGCCAGCGGAAGACTCTGAAGGCTTTGAGGATACAGACACTATGCACGGTGTTCAGGATGAGGATTCTGTGGATAAAACCTGATGGTGAGACCAACCAAAAGAGATTATTATGAAATCCTTGGTATTTCTCGTGATGCCGATGGGGATGAGATAAAAAAGGCCTACCGACATACTGCACTCAGATATCATCCTGACAGAAATCCGCGAGACAAGGAGGCTGAAGAGAATTTTAAGGAGGCTGCTGAGGCTTATGAGGTGCTCAGCGATAGGGAAAAGAGGAAAATATATGATCTCTACGGTCATGAGGGCTTGAGGGGAACGGGCTTTACCGGGTTTGGTGGTTTTGAGGACATTTTTTCTGCCTTTGGAGATATTTTTGACGGTTTTTTTGGTTTTGGAGGCGGGGGTTCAAGGAGAAGGAGGGTAAGAAGAGGTAACGACCTGAAATACGAGTTGGAGTTGACTCTTGAAGAGGCTTACATAGGAAAGGAAGAGGAGATCGTTTTCGAAAAATGGGAGACTTGTGATACATGCGGTGGCAATGGCATTGCTCCAGGAAGCGAACCCGCTACCTGCCCCAACTGTCAGGGGAGAGGAGAAACGGTCCATGTTCAGGCTTTATTCCAGATCAGAACCACTTGTTCCACCTGTAATGGTACCGGCGAGGTCATAGTTGATCCGTGCACCAGATGCAAGGGTAAAGGGAGAGTAAAAGCTGAAAAGAGAGTCCTGGTAAAGATACCGCCTGGTGTGGATACTGGTTTGCAACTAAGGATTGAGGGGGAGGGAGAGAATGGAGAAAATGGGGGACCACCAGGAGACCTCTTTGTGGTAATCTACGTTAAGGTGCATGATTTTTTCGTGAGGGATGGGGATAATTTGAGATGCCAGATTGCCGTATCTTTTGTAGATGCAGCCATAGGGACTGAGGTTTCCATCCCTGGTATTGATGATAGTGAGCAGAGACAGGTTTTCATCCCAGAGGGAACCCAACCAGGTGAAATTATCAAGCTTAAAGGTTGTGGCATGCCAAGCCTTAGGCGAGCAAGGTGGCGAGGAGATCTTTTCGTGCAGGTTATGGTCAAGACCCCAACCAAGTTGAGCCAGAGACAGCGTGTGTTGCTGATGGAATTTGAAGAACTTGAAAAACAGACCCATAAAGGAAATACTAAAGATATCTGGGAAAAAATAAGGGGAAGAAAGAACTCTAGATGACATGTATTTGAGGATTTAGCGAATGGACCAGGAAAAGTTAGAATATTTCAGGCGCTTGCTTCAGGACCAGCTCGATGAGCTCATCGATGAGGCCCTTAAGACGGTCAATGGAATGACCAATTCAAAGGATACCTTCCCTGATCCGACCGATAGGGCTGCCCTGGAGACAGATAGGAACTTTCTCTTAAGAATACGGGATAGAGAAAGAAAGTTGATTGAAAAGATCAAAGAGGCCCTTGATCGAATAGATAACGGTCACTTTGGTGTATGCGAGGTATGCGGAAAAGACATAGGAGATGAGAGACTGATGGCACGGCCTGTTACTACTCTCTGTATTGAATGCAAAAAGAAGCAGGAAGCCAGAGAGAAGGCCCGAGGATTATGAGAGAACAAGAATAGTATGAAGATAGCATACCTCGACTGCTTCTCCGGCATAAGCGGGGATATGTTTGTTGGATCCTTACTAGATGCGGGTCTGCCTTTTGAGAAACTTGAGGCGGTCTTATCTGGACTTAAGCTCAGTGGCTACAAGATATCAGCAAAAAAAGAAGGAAGAAACAATATCTTTGGGACAAGATTCTTTGTTTCTTTGCAAGAAGAGGATCAGAAGGTCCGACATCTAGATGATATAAAAGAAATACTTAACAATAGCGATCTCCATCTCTCGGTTATTGAAGGCTCTATTCAGGTCTTTGAAAAACTGGCGATAACTGAAGGCGAAATACACCATATCTCACCGAACGAGGTACATTTTCATGAGGTTGGCGCTCTTGACTCTATTGTTGACATAGTCGCTACCGTTGCAGGGATTAATCTCTTGGGTATTGAGAGGCTCTTTGCCTCAAGAATTCCGGTAGGTACCGGAATGATCGCCAGTGCCCACGGAAAGATCCCACTACCTGCCCCAGCTACCATAGCACTTCTGAGGGGGATCCCCATCTACCATAGTGGTCAGGATGTTGAAATGGTTACGCCTACGGGGGCGACCTTGATAACCTCGCTTTGTTCTTCCTTTGGTCCGATGCCGCAGATGATAGTAGATAGCATAGGTTATGGCGTCGGGAGTAGAACACTGGCTGACCGACCAAATCTATTACGGATTCTGATTGGAAGTGATATCGACAAGGAGAGGTCGGAGACGGTGGTCGTCTTGGAATCGAACTTGGATGATATGAGCCCAGAATTGTTGGGTTATTTAATGGATAGCCTCCTTGACGCAGGTGCCAAGGACGTTAGCTTCTCTCCCATCCAGATGAAAAAGAACAGGCCAGGTACCCAGCTCCAGGTGATCGGCCAGCCTGAAGATAGAGAGAGACTTACTGCTATTATCTTCAGAGAGTCAACGACACTGGGGATTCGCTATAGCTTCAGCCAGCGGACTGTGTTAAGGCGAGAGGGATTGGTGGTCGATTCTCCTTGGGGAAAGATGAGCCTCAAGAAGGTCGTCGGTCAGGATGGCAGAACGGTCCTCCTGCCTGAATATGAGGAATGCAAAAGAATAGCACGGGAGAACCATCTCTCCTTACGTGATGTTTATGCGTGGGCAGCAGGCCTGTCAATACATCCCGAGAACTAAGTTCTTCAATTCACCAAGATCCCGTGGTTATTCTAAGCCATTCTTCAGTCACTTTTGGCCCATCATATTTGAGGTGCCTGAGGGCTATCGGAAAAAGTTTTTTGGTACCACCACAATTCCCCGAGGCGTCAAGGTGAACTGTTTCTTGTCTTCACTCGGATCATAACCAATTTCAGTATTGGCTGGGATCGCGTTATGTTTGTCGATGATAGCCTTCTTGATTCTACAGTGACGCCCCACGATCACATCATCCATGATTACGGATTCCTCGACCGTTGCCCAACTCTGGATAATCACGTAGTAGGAGATCACTGAATTCCTCACAATACCACTTATTATTGAGCCGGGGGCCACAAGTGAGTCCAGCGCCTTGCCTACTCGAAAGCCATCAGACCTCTCGTTGCTAAATACGAATTTAGCAGGTGGAGCTGGAACCTGATAGGTGTGGATGGGCCAATTGCGCCCATAAAGGTTAAATGAAGGATCCAGCCCGGTCAGATCCATGTTGGCATTCCAATAGGCATCCAGGGTTCCCACATCCCTCCAGTAAGAGGAGTCTCGTGTTGTGGACTCCAGCCGCAGCCTTCGCTTTCCGTCTTCCTGGGTATCATACACGTAATCCTCAATTCTATTCTGCTGCCGAAAGGGGTAGGCATACACCCGCGATTTGGGAATCAGGTAAGGAATTATGTCCTTGCCAAAATCATCCTTGGTGATGGTTTTTAAGGCATTCAAGAGGATGTCTGTCCTAAATAGGTAAATGCCCATGGAGGCGAGCACTCGGTTGGGATCGCCAGGGATGGTTTTGGGATTTTCCTTCGGTTTTTCCTGAAATCCGTGGATGCGAAAGTCCTCATCTACTTCAGCCACACCCACCTGAGGAGCCATCTCTTTTTCCAGCTCAATGAGAGCAAGGCTCATATCTGCATCCTTCTCTCGGTGATACGCGAGAAATAGGCTGTAGTCCATCTTGTAGATATGGTCACCTGAGAGGATCAGGATGTGATGTGGTCTTGATTGCTCAATAAGGTAGAGATTTTGGCG
>Ga0209636_10009066_pt1 | contig 10137 bp, 8 predicted proteins | sample DeeMarSWOR152_54_FD_187464 | JGI IMG/M metagenome (GOLD analysis project Ga0209636, IMG submission 187464) | Marine sediment microbial communities from White Oak River estuary, North Carolina - WOR-1-52-54 (SPAdes) (version 2) | ecosystem: Environmental > Aquatic > Marine > Intertidal zone >... | reverse complement strand
TGAATAGAGTAAACCTCTCGATTCCCATCTTCTCAGCCAAGTCAAGCACTGAGGGGATTTCGCTGAGATTGTTCTTGGTTGCGGTTACGGCCAAACACGTGCATATGTCTTCTTTCACGCAATTCTTCAGCCCATTTAAAGCTAGGTCAAATGCGCCTCTTTTTCCTCTGAAAGCGTCATGCGTTTTGGAGTTAGCTCCGTCGAGGCTGACTTCCACGTAATTAAGTCCAATTTTCTTAAGCAGTCTCACTCTTTCCTTGTTCAGAAGAGTTCCGTTTGTTGCCAAAGATACGTATAGCCCTGATTCGACGGCGTGTGCTGCTACTTCAAAAAAGTCTTTTCTCATCAAGGGTTCGCCCCCGGAAAACGCCAAAGAGGTTACACCGAAATCTGCTATCTGGTCCACAACTTTCATGGCTTCGCTGGTCGATAATTCTCGTCTGGGAAGGTTGCCGGCGTCCGAGTAACAGTGTTTGCAGTTGAGATTGCAGTTGTAGGTGAAGTTCCATACTACAAGGAAGGGAGCGTGAATCTGGAGCGGGCGGTTCACACCGAAGTCAATTAAGCCGGATATTATGCTTTTTATTGCTCTTCTGCTGTATGGGTCACCCAGAAGTTTGGAAACACGACTCCTTTCAACAGCTAAGCTCGTTTCCAGAAAACTTATCCAGAATCTTATTATTGTAGAGTAGAGGTCGCACGAGAAACATTTTGGATAGTCTCTGCCAACGTAATCGTTCAGCGCAATTTCTAGGTGTGTCTTTTCACATTCGGGGCATCTTTCTAGAGTTATCTTTAGCATCCATTTTACGGGTGGCATTCTGAGAACAGCATTCCAGAGTTTTTCGTTTGTAAACAGCCTCATCGAAACACTACCCGAAGCGTTTGTCGTCGCCACGGCACTAGATACTTAGTAGAAACGGAAGAGATAAGCTTAACGAGAAAAGAGTAAGTAACCCTACGAGCGATATGAAGAGCACCAATACAACATGCGTATTTTCAAGGCGCGAAAAATGTGTGTCAAGAAAAACATGCATGCATCAATCTCATCGCCTACTGCATAGTAGAATAGATTCTCCAACCGAGCCTTAACGGCCGGCGCAACTTTTTCATCTATCCAAACTGACTTTTGATCAGTTTGTTGTTCCGTGTTTAGGTCTGAGGAAGAATTGTGTAGGTTTCATGAAGAAAAGGGCGTCCTTTTTTTCTTTGCTAAACTTGGAAACTTTGATAACTTCTTTGAAGATTGGAGCGTCAACTATCATGGTGTGATATTCCCCTCTCTCTCCGCAAAGGTCTATTCCATATTTGTCTTCCAGCCCCTTCAACTTTTTCAGAGAGCCCCTGTCAAGCTCTCGACCCAGCCATTCTTCGTCAAACCAAGGTTGTCTCACACACGTAAAAACGGCCTTAAATCCTTGAGAAACTAAATTGTTTAAGATTTGGTAACGGTCTAAACCCCATAGTGGCTTAATTACTTTCACACTCAGTCCTTTGCAGACATCATCAATCCAGTTTCCGTGGAAACTGTCTATAAAGGAGATATCACCTGTCACAATCCCTTTGATTCCAGCTTCTTTTATTAAACGCAAGATCGCTTTTCTGTATTCTTGAAAATAAGGTTCTTTTACTTCAACTTTGACATGTGGTATTCCTAGAGCTTTAGACTGAAGCTGAATAAGTGATAAAGGATGGCAAACAATGGGGTTTTCCCAAACAAAAGTAACGATGAATGCGACATCAAAGCCTCCTGTCATGGCTTTGTAGCAGGCTAGGCAGGATTCTTTACCTCCACTCCATAACGCGGCAACTTTCAACTTTTGCACCAAAGGCAAGATTGGGGAATTACATAATAAGTCTTAGCTATGGCGATACCCTTGAGCTCCGTATTTTTGATGCGTTTCTCGCTTGCGCGCGCGCATTCATGCATGCAAGATATGTTGTATAACTTCTCTTTATAGAGCCAAAATTCTGATGCACCGGTCTATTCTTGTTTCTGCTGGACTTTATCAGAAAGAAGGGTTATATTGTTAATCGCGAAGCGCTTTGGGAATGTAAGCGCATGCTGGGTCGGATTCGAAGATATCTCCGGTGTAGCATTCGGCTCTTGTTCTGCAGCCTCCACATATCTCACGGTACTCGCACACGCCGCACTTACCCTTCAAGTTACTTTTATCCCTAAGCCTCAAATAAAACTGAGACTTCTGCAATTCTTCCCAGATTTCTTTCAGTGTTTTATCTCTGATATTTCCTAACCTGTAACGATCATTAAAGCTACACGGTATAACGTCTCCATTTTCAATCACACTCATGTATTTGCCGGCGAAGAAGCAACGACCGAGGAAAATATTCTCAAACCATTCTTCAAAATTAGTCATGCCTCTTTGTTTTGCAACACGAGCAAAGAAGGGATCATACACGTTAACCTCAGGTTTTCCTTTGTACTTTTGGCGCAAATCGTAGATTGTGTTCCAAATCCGTTCATATTGCTCTGTAGACGGGCTCAAATCGAGATGCTCTTTTGCTCGCATAAACGGAATAAAGCTGTGAAAGACTACCCATCTTGCACCATATTTTTCTGCCAAATCTATCACATGCTTAATGTCTTTATAGGCAACATTGGTAAGCGTTGTGTTAACATTGATCAAAGTTGTTACAAGGCAATCCAACAATCCTTCTTTCGACAATTTTTGCATCGCTGAAATAGCTTTTGTATATGCCCCTTTTCCTCGTATGAAGTCATTGGTTTTTTCATTTCCATCAATACTTATCGACACGCGAACCTCATTTCTGACCAAATCGTCGAAAATCTTGCCTTCAACAAAATAGCCATTTGTTATAAGGCTTACATTCAAACCAATTTTCCTAGCGTGACCTATTATCTCAAAAAGATTTTCAAGCAAAAGCGGTTCGCCACCGCTTATCCCGAGCCAGCTTGCCCCAAAATCATAGATTTCATCAACAAGATGGATAGCATTGTCAGTGGTAATTCTATCGTGTGCGGGTGGATTCGACGCAAAGCCGCAGTGTAAGCAATTGCTAGTACAAGCTCTTGTGCATCTCCAAGGCACGATATATAATGGTCCCTTACTTCTCAAAACATCACCTTGAGTGGAATTGCAGGAGCATGTACAGAAACTAAAAACATATTTAATCTTTTGCCACGAGACGGAAAGGTTAGGTGTGTAGTAGAAGATAAAATATATACGCGAATTTGATGAGTGCTACAAGTTTGTTCTTGGTTATCAGATGCCGCGGCGCGCGCGAGAGCATAACGCCGTAGACTGTCCGCGTGGAGATCGTGGTGAAGAATCTCTAGAGATATGTTTTTGTTTGAAGAGGTGAACCGCCATAAGTTAGGGACGGCATCAGTGCTCTAATAAATCCCTTCTTTGAAACTTAGAAGTGATATACGCGTAAGCTGGCGTTCAAACCCTGTGGCTGAATTTAAAACTCTTCTGAGTCTCCTACAAGGGTTAAAATCGACAGGTTTATGAGAAAGAATTAACCTCAAGTTTACGATTGAAGCTGATTGGAGAAGCTTTGAAATGAAGGCCAAAGGTGAAGAAAGACTGCAACCTTATGAAGAAGTGGAGAATTGGCCGCCATACACTTATAGAGAGTATCCAGAGGTTACAGTTGAGAATATTCGTGCGTTCACAGATTTTTTAGAAACTGAAAACGATGTCGGCCTAGAGATGGAGTTGCAGCCTTGGATATCTTTTTGTGATTCTAAGTGCACTTTCTGCTATTTTCCTAATGAAACGTTTTCTAAAGAGATTATGGAAAAATATCTTGAAGCTTTGAAGAATGAATTAAAGATGTATGCGGAAACTCGATATATTCAAAGTAGCTTTTTTGACGAAGTGGTGTTGGGTGGGGGCACCCCTAGCGTTTTGTCGCCCCACCAATTGGTTGATCTCCTGTCTTTCTGTGAAGAAAGTTTTAATTTAACTGAGGATGTTATGGTTAAGGTTGCAGGAAGCAGCCATAATCTTGACATAGAGAAACTGAGGGCGATTTCAGATTTCTCCAAGAAAATCGGAACCAGGTGCACTCAAATAGATCTTGGAGTACAGACTTTCGATGATCGCATAAGAAAAATGTTAAACATCCTCGACAGTGCAGAAGAAGCAGTAAAGACTATTAAAACTGTGCGGAAAATGGGGCTTTACGCCTGTATAGATTTAATGTATAACCTTCCTGGAGAAACAATGGATGTTTTGAAAAGGGACGTGAACAAGGCAATGGAATTAGATGTAGAAGGGGTCGATTTTTATGCGCTTGATGTAATTCCAGGGACTCCCCTAGAAAAACAGCTTAAATCCGGAAAAGTCCCGCCTACTGGAGATTCGGACATGGAGAAAGAAATGTACTTGGAAGGTTATCAGATGTTCAGGAAAGGCGGTTATAGGCCTACGGGGCATAGTCGTTTCTCTCAAGTGGAGGAGCATTTCACAGAACGCTGTGTTGCAGGTTGGCCTTGGGCTGGACAGCTTACGACTGGTGCTGGTTGTTTCATGGGTTATCTTGGAAAGTTTTCTTGGGTGAACACCGCGCCCGCGAGCGCTTACATAGACATGGTCTCCAAAGAGGTGTTTCCGATAGCGAAACTTTCAGTGGATTCGAAACTAGATCGAATGGGAAAAGTCATGACGAGATTGTATGTACGCCAACCAGTGGACAAACTCAAATTCAAGAAAGAATTTGGGATGTTTCCGGAGGAAGCGTTTCCGAAGGCTATAGAGAGATTGGCTAGTAAGGGTTTGATTGCGGTTGACGAGCGGGAGATTCGATTGACTGAGGCTGGTGATTTTTGGAGATATAACATCATATGGGAGTTTTGTAAATCATAGCAAAGATTGATATTCCCTTTGTGGGAGGAAATTACCGCGCGCGAAAAAGGCATGTTAGAAAACTAACTGTCAGCGTGGACAATAATTGACTATGCCAAAAAACGTCGTAGATATGCTTGGGTTAGCGTGCAAATGAAATGAATTAGGAGTTGATCAAGGGCTCTTTGAATAAGAAAAATATAGTTGTCACACGCGCGCGCGACCTAAAGGAAACAGTGATTTCGCTGGATTCCCTGTATGCTGTGCTTCTAATAAGCATGTTAGCCTCGGCGTTTAGTGTTCAGCAGGTTGAGGCAAATCCCGGGACAATAGTGGTCCCAGATGAATATTCCTCAATTCAGGAGGCTATTGACCAGGCAAGACCGGGAGCCACTGTACACGTGAAAGCAGGAATTTATCTTGAGCATGTCGTTGTGAACAAAAATGGTTTGAGGCTTGTTGGAGAAGACATGGACACAACAATAATTGACGGCGGCGGAACAGGCAGCGTAGTTTACGTGGAGGCAAACAACACTGTCTTCAGTGACTTCACTGTGAAAAACAGCGGTCGCAACCTGTATGATAGTGGCATTTACCTAGACCATTCTTTCAATACTTCTGTTTCCAGCAACAGCGTAATCAACAATAATCTTGGCATTATTTATACGAGTCTTCTAACATATTCTCAGGAACAATAATATTGCTGGTAACCGCTACAACTTCGGGGTTTTCGGCGCGCGCGCAAAAAATGGAGGAGAGATTCGGGGAAGAGTATAGAAAATATAAGCTTAAGGTTCCAATGTTCATACCGCGCCTACGATAGAATTCTTAGCGCTTAATCAACAAAGAACAAAAAAATCGTTAATCGCGAAGCGCTTTGGGAATGTAAGCGCATGCTGGGTCGGATTGGAAAAGGTCTCCGGTGTAATATTCGGCTCTTGTTCTGCAGCCTCCACATATCTCCCGGTATTCGCATATTCCGCACTTTCCTTTGAGGTTGCTTTTGTCCCTGAATTTCAAATAAAATTCGTCAGTTTGTAGCTCGTCCCAGATCTCTTTGAGACTTTTTTCTTTCAGGTTGCCTAATTTCAGATGTTCATTGAATCCACAAGGTTTTACGTCCCCATTCGGGGATATACTGACGTAATGACCATCTATAGTGCATCTACCCAAGAAATCGTTAGTGTACCAATCCCAGAAATTGAACAACCCTCTCTGTTTGACTACACGAGCGTAGAAAGGGCTATACACCTTAATGTCGACTTTTCCTTTGTTAACTTGATATAGGTCGAAGATGTGGTTCCAAAGCCATTCATACTGTTCAGGCGAAGGAGCAAGTTCAACGTTGTATTTTCCGGAACCTACCGGAACATAGTTATGAATCACCACGCGCTTAGCGCTATATTCTTCGGCTAAATCGACTAGGTGGTCAATCTCTTTCAGGTTAATAGTTGTAACTGTTGTTACCAAGCAGTCTAGGATTCCTCCCTTTGATAGTTTTTGCATGGCAGATAATGCTGTTTCATAATAACCCTTTCCCCTAAGCTTGTCTTGTGCTTCTTCAGAACCATCCACACTGATGGAGGTCATAACCTCTTCTTTCACAAGCTTGTCATAGGTTTTTCCTTTGACAAAAAATCCATTCGAGATCAAGCTTACTTTCATACCGAGATCTCTCGCGTGCTTGATTGGTTCGAAGATTTCCTTACGCATAAGTGGTTCACCACCACTCAATCCAAACCAGGTGGCGCCGAAGTTGTATATCTCGTCTACTACATGTAATGCGCCTTTTGTATCTAATTCGTCAGCGGCTGGATGCGTGGGAAGGTCGCCCCCTCTAAAACTGCAGTAGAGGCAATTGAGGTTGCAGGCATGGGTGCATCTCCAAACCATTATGAACATTGGTGCTTTGGTTTTCAACCGCGTCATCCTCTAATATGATTTTCTCGTAATACTCTATTTTCCATATATTAAAATATTTGTTTGGATGTGCGCGTGCTCCTTTCGGAGGCATATTTCGACACTTCAAAATACTTTGTCATTTTTGGCATCTCGTTTTCGATTGTAAATTTGCATTTTCAATGAAAACATATCCTTTGGAGTTCTCCCAAACAATTTCCGAATCAAGAATGTTTATCCTCTTTTTATAGACCGGGCAATCGAGAACAAACGTGTGGTATTCACCAAATTCGCCCGAAGGGTGCATCTTCTGCTTCTTTTCTAGTTTGTTTATTTCCTGAAGGACGTTGCTATCTAGTTTTTTTCCAAGCCAACTCTCGCGGGAACCCATGGACACATCTACCTCAATGATCAGGATCTGGAATCCCAATTCTTTCATTTCAGTGAGCGTTGCGAGGGGGTTCTTTCCCCAAAGGGGGGCATAATGTTTGACTTGCACTGGATTGCATATCTTTTGATACCAATCCATGTGCTCTGGGGTTACCGTTACTCCGGAGATCAAAATGTCGGCTTCCAACTTTTTGAGGACTCTCCTTATCTCATGCATCTCTTTACCTGTAGTCACTGCGGGTATTTCAAGAGATTCTGACACTAGTTTTAGTAACCAGCTATTTACTCGATGCGCTTTACTGCCATTTTTTATAAACAACAAGTAATCTATGTCTAGCCCTTCTTGCAATGCTGTGTAAAGTGCGTACATCGAGTCTTTTCCTCCAGACAAAGAAGCAATTACCTTAGACATTTTGCAGATACCTCTGTTTCTGCATATTCGCTTGCTCTCCTAAGCATTTGGGTATATGACATATAAGAATATGGTGCACAACGATTCCATCTAGTCGCATGACAAAGGTGTCCCATTTATATCTCTATGCATGCATACTGGCTATTCTAGCTCGATCTCGATGAGCAAATTTCCATGCGGCCTTCCAGTCTTCGCCTAAGATAGCTGAGGCCAAAACTACGTGCAGAGTGGATAACCGAGCTGGAAGGTAGTCGCGCGCGCGCAGTCTGTCAGAGTCTCAAGGGTTGTAGAAAACCATCCTGTACTGATGTGCTTAGGATCCTTAAATCCAATTACTGAGTCAAGCGTGTTAATAGCGCGAGCAGCTACAGCACCCGGAAAATCCAGAAAAGGGTAATAGAAGATGGAGGAACGCTTGAAATCCGGCAGATTCTCAGCCATAGAGTCTATAATTGCTGAAACAGTCTGTAGGCAAGCTGGATTCGTCGCTTCCCTTCGCGAAAAATAAGGCATGACTTTCGGCCCTCCGTCAAATCTTCGGATTCAACCTCACGAGCCGCGCAGGCATGCCCACTTTGTTTCAAGTTTTATGCAAAACGTTGTTTTCAGAATTACTGCGGCGATTGGCAAATAGAATAGAATTTCAAGAGTAGAATTAATCAATGTGAGAAGGAGACAAACTAAAAGAACAAAAATTAGTATCACCGTTAAAGCGAGAATGACTCCATTGATTTTTTCGATTCTAGGATTTTTGTTCTTGAAGAATGGCAATAACGTTCTTGTAGTTTTGTTCATTCAAACCGTAGGATGAAGAACAAACGGTGACTTCCACGGCGCCTCTATGAATATTGAGTCTATGCTTATTGTAAGAAAAAGGCTGATTGTCATTAAAAAGCAACCCTAACAGAACAGTCTGGCATTCAGGTGTATATGCTTTAGACATCCAACTCATGCATGCATACAGCTAAAGAACGCACTCTAAACCACATAGTCCTGCATCCAGCATCTTTTATTTTCCTGAGTAGATCTCGCTAGATCAGGTTTACTCTGGCATCCGTGGTATCCCAAACCAACTGGCGACTTTGGCGACGATTACACCAAGTATAGTCCAAACGATGTAAATTATAATATTAATGAAGTAACTATATGTTACTCCATCCATATAGTTTCCATTGATGGGTTGGAACATCGGTGAATACCAGATGTATGTCTGGGTAGTAAATGCAATTGCAACGGTGGCAGCCACTATTGACCAAATCAACATGATTTTAAAGCTATAATCACCCAGCATGCGCGAGCGCGCCATTAAGGCTCCGGCTATGTATCCAGCCAACATCCCGCTCACAATCAACCCAAGCCAGTCTGCGGTCGGGATAAAACCTTCTCCCCAATATGCGGCCATGCCAATTGTATAGAGCACACTGAGTAGAAATCCTGATGCGCCTCCAGCCCACTTGTTCCAAGCCAATCCAAGAAAGATTGGAATACCACAGGCGAGCAAACCCTGAGCGATACCAATGGTGAGTATATAGTCTAGCGGTATTATTGTTCCTCCCCAGAGGAATTCTGGTAAATATATGTGTATCGTACGCAGAACGTCCGCTATCACTGTTGGGAAAGCGATTATCAAAACGCCGAAAATCAAGGGCAAGATGATGCAAGTTGAAATGTCGCTAAAGATCCAGCCTATCACTCTGTCTGATATCGACAAACCTTTCCACCTGCTTTATCAATTACGCGCTGTCAATTAATAAGTTTTTCACCTTAATTGCGCAGGTGTGCATGCCGCTTTTGTGACATACCTTTGGTTCTGAGCAAACAGCCTTCCGATCAATACCTCATGCGCGCGCGCCGCAGATAGTGTGTGCTAACGGAATTCCTGAAGGACACACATAGGAGCATATTCCGCATCCAAAGCAGTCATTAAGATGCAAACGTTTGGCTCTTTCGATATCTCCTTTTTCTATGGCTTCAACAATCGATATAGGATGCAGATCAAGGGGAGAGGCAGCAATGCATTTGGAACATCTAATACAGTCTGCTCTTCTCTTAACAAGTTTATACTTGCTCTTCGAGAAAACAAGTATGCTTGTAGTTCGCTTTACCAAAGGAGTGTCTGCTGATGGAACAGATATCCCCATCATAGCTCCGCCTAACACAACTTTTCGTATGTCGCTTGGGTCTACTTTATAATGATCAAGAATTTGACCTACTGGGGTGCCTATCTTTACCAACAAGTTCTTTGGCTCTTCTATATCGCCACTTAAAGTTATTACCCTTGATATTAGGGGTTCTCCTTCAAAAACGGCTTTTGCAACAGCATTGACAGTTGCTACGTTATGTACTACGACGCCCATCTCATAGGGAAGTTTTTCAGCTGGGACTTCCCATCCGAAAAGTGCCTTCTGTAGCAGGTTTTCGTCTCCCTCTTGATATGTAAACGGCTCTGCAACAATTCTAGTGTCCGGTTCTCCGGAGAACACCTCCTCCAACCGCTCCACAGCCTCGATTTTATTGTTTTTAGTGGCGATTACAACTTCTGGAGAGCCTAAGACCTTACGCATTACTTTGACACCCTTCAGGATGCTTGAAGTCTTTTCT
>Ga0209636_10009065_pt1 | contig 10138 bp, 8 predicted proteins | sample DeeMarSWOR152_54_FD_187464 | JGI IMG/M metagenome (GOLD analysis project Ga0209636, IMG submission 187464) | Marine sediment microbial communities from White Oak River estuary, North Carolina - WOR-1-52-54 (SPAdes) (version 2) | ecosystem: Environmental > Aquatic > Marine > Intertidal zone >... | reverse complement strand
TCCCATCATCAAATTTATCTTTCCTCCTTACAGGGAGCCTGATGAAGTGATCCTGGCCTTTTCAGATTTCAAAGATATGTCCCCCAATTCGGTGAAAACCTTTGCATGGGGGAGTAAACTGGGTATCGTGAAAAGAAACGACGATGGGTCCTATTGGGCGTTTGTCGGAGTCTGCACGCACCTGGACTGCAACGTGTCTTACCTTCCAAACCAAAGGAAGTTCTTTTGCGCCTGTCATGATGGGTGGTATGATGAACGCGGCCGCAACATTGGAGGGCCCCCACCCAAGCCTCTTCGAAGGCTTACCCTTGTTATTGAGGCAGAAAATCTGATCATTAGGAAGGAAAGCCCAGAAGGAGTCTCATGAAAAACGGAGTGCAGTCCTGGTTGGATGAACGATTCGGACTCTCGGGAATAACTCATTTTCTAACCCACAAAAAAGTGCCTCTGCACAAGCATACAATCTGGTTCTACACTGGCAGTGCTATTTTATTGTTTTTCACCATTCAAGTCATCACAGGCTTCATGCTCATCCTTTACTACAAACCTACTCTTGAATTGGCGAATGAAAGTGTAGGCCGCATCATGACCGAAGTCCCTCTGGGGTGGATTATCCGGTCTGTACACAGCTGGTCTGCATCCTTCATGATCGCTTTTGTTTTCGTTCACCTAATGAGCATATGGATCACCAAATCCTACCGAAAGCCGAGGGAGCTGACTTGGATGAGCGGAGTCATCCTCCTGCTGATTTCTCTCTTTTTTGGATTTACAGGCTATCTTCTTCCCTGGGATGCCCTTTCCTTTTCCGCCACAAAGGTGGGGACAGACATCCCGAGTGCCATTCCTGTGGTCGGAGCCTGGGTAACAAATCTGCTCCGAGGCGGAGAAGATGTGACCGGTGATACTCTGACCCGTTTTTACGGCATCCACATCTGTATCCTTCCTGTATTCCTTTTCATCCTCCTTGGCATTCATATCTATCTTGTTCAGAAGCAGGGGATGAGTCTCCCTCTTGAGGCTGAAAGCAAAGGAGAAAAGGTAAGGGAGATTCCCTTCTGGCCCAATTTTGTCTACAGAGAGATGATCATCTGGCTGTTGTTGGTCGGCATTCTCTTCAGTGTGGCCATCTTTCTCCCTCCCTCTTTGGACAAGGCGGCTGACTTGATGGCACCTGCGCCGGAAGGGATCAAACCAGAGTGGTATTTCCTTTTTTTGTTTCAAACTTTGAAGCTTTTTCCGGCCAAGATTCTCTTCGTCACCGGAGAGGCAGTGGCAGTCCTTTTGATGATTTTTGCTGGCGCCTTGTTCTTTTTTCTTCCTTTTCTCGATAACAAGCCTCTCCAGAGGAAAGGGAAAATCATAACTGGAGCAGCTTATATCCTGATCATCTATGCTTGTGTGATGAGCATCTGGAGTCTCTTGTGATGTTCGGGAAAAGAGTTCTTGTCCTCACGGTCTTATTTTGTTTCTTATTGGTCTCCTTCAGTCCACTTTTAAACCCAGCCCAGCAGACGGTCGAGGAGCCGCAAAAAGATACTGCCCAGTCTGAGGAAGAATCCGAAAAGATCGTTGCCTCTCCCCAGAACATCAAGGAAGAAACTGGCATATTTGTGTTTGTGGGCTGGATGTGGCTGTCTATTTTTGTGCTCGTTTTTTTCCTGCGTCTAAAGATTAGAGAAGCGGATCGGCTTTTTCGCCTCAAGTTCTTTTCAAGCGAAAAAGAATAGCACTCTTCCTCACTTTGAATTCTGGTTCAATCCTATAGTTTGTCTTCCTTCGAGAATTCCGTGTGAATTTTTTATCTGTTTTATCGTCCTGTGTATTGGCGGCGAGGAGACTGACGTTGAAGGAAATTCGAAGCACTGATGGCAAGAGGTTGGGACACCGCCAGAGACTGAAAGAAAGGTTCCTGAGAGGAGGTCTCCGCGGATTTCTCGATTATGAGATTGTGGAACTCCTTCTGGCACTGGGCACACCTCGGAGGGATTGCAAAAAACCTGCAAAGGAAGCCATGCGGAGGTTTAAAATGCTCAGGCGCGTCCTGGAAGCAAGCGAAGTGGAACTCCAGGAGATCGAGGGAATCGGCCCCAGAAACATCTTTGGCATCAAGTTTGTTCAGGAGGTCTCCAGGCGTTTTCTCAGAGAGAAGATGATGAGCAGGCCCGTTTGTCACTCTTCCAGGGAGGTTTTTGATTACCTATATCACACACTCCGCGATGCAAAGAAGGAGAAATTCAAGGCGATCTTTTTGGATGCTAAAAACAAAATCTTGGAGGAGAGGACTTTTTTTGAAGGCACGGTGGATACCAGTGTTGTTTATCCGAGAGAAATCCTCAAAGAGGCTCTTCGACACAACGCCTCTGCCTTGATTTTTGTGCATAATCATCCTTCTGGCGACCCTGAACCCTCAGAAAGCGATAAAGAAATCACAAAAGAGCTGGTTTTCGCATCGAACATGATGCAGTTGAAGGTTCTGGATCACATCATCATCGGAAACAACTGCTATTTCAGCTTTGCAGATCGGGGCCTCATCGAAGACTACGAGTTTCTCTTCCAAGATTTAAAAAAGAGGATAGCAGATTAGTCAGGCAAGCTGATTCGTCAGCCCGTGGATTGTCCCGTCGTTCCCTCGGAGGGGGAATACCTGCCAGTAACGCTTGCTTTCACGCTCGCCAAAGCTCGCTGCCTCCCCTTCTCGGGCCTCGCCCTGCGACCAAATGGGCTCATACCCCTTTGGAAACCCCGATCGATTTGCTGCCTAAATCGATCGAAATCCTTTATTGCTCGGCTCGCTCTCCTCTAATTGCTAGTAAAGCTTGCTTTCATGCCCGTGCGCCTCCGGATGCAGCTTGCCTGACTTGCAAAGATATTATCACGGAAATAAGGACGCTTACTGAAACGAGAAATAATTTGTAAAATCTTTGGTTGGAAGGTAAACTTTTGGCGAGGAGGTCGAGATGCTCAATGAAAAAGAAATTGCTGACAAGGTCAAGATGAAACCGATAGAGGAGATTGCCCAGAAACTGGGGATTGGGGCAGATGCCTTGGAAAGTTACGGTAAGTATAAAGCAAAGATTATACCAGAGAAAATCGGACAAAAAGGAGAAAAAAGAGGAAGATTGATCATGGTCACAGCCATGAGCCCGACGCCTGCTGGAGAGGGCAAAACAACGACATCCATCGGGCTGGCAGATGCTTTAAGCCGGATGGGTAAAAATGCGACGGTGGCCTTGAGAGAACCTTCTCTTGGCCCTGTTTTTGGGATGAAGGGCGGAGCCACGGGCGGAGGATATGCGCAGGTCATGCCCAGAGAGGAGATCAATCTTCATTTCACGGGAGATATTCATGCCATAACTGCAGCGCACAATCTGTTGGCTGCAATGGTCGACAACCGGCTGCATTTCGACGGATCCTGTGGACTTTTGGATTGCCGCCGCGTGGAATGGAAAAGGGTCATGGATATGGACGACCGTGTGCTCAGGGAAGTGGTCGTTGGTATAGGAGGTCCACTGAGAGGAATTGCGCGAGAGACAGGATTTGATATAACCGCAGCCTCTGAGATCATGGCCATATTGTGTCTTGCTGAAGGGTTGGTCGATCTCAAGGAAAGGATTGGGAATATCTTGGTCGGCTATTCCCCTGAGAGACAACCGGTGTTTGCCCGTTCGGTCAAGGCCGAGGGGGCTATGGCAGCTCTTCTGAAAGATGCCCTGAATCCCAACTTGGTTCAGACACTGGAAGGAACTCCTGCACTGATACATGGAGGACCCTTTGCCAACATCGCCCATGGGACAAACTCGGTTATAGCCACCCGTATGGCCCTCGGTCTTTCTGACTATGTGGTGACAGAGACAGGATTTGGATCCGACCTCGGAGCTGAGAAATTTTTTGATATCGTGGTCAGAACAGGACATATTCCCCCTCCCGATGTCTGTGTTCTCGTTGCGACCATCCGAGCGTTGAAGTTCCATGGAGGAGTCAAGCTGGAGGATATTAACAGCGAGAATATCGAAGCTCTAGAACGGGGTTTTGATAACCTGGCGAAACATATGGAGAATATGAAGATATTTGGCATGCCTTTTGTGGTGGCGGTGAACCGGTTTCCCTCTGATACAGAAGCAGAAATAGAAAAAGTCACAAAATTGTGTCAGAAAGAAAAAGCAAAAGTTGCACTTTCTGAGGTGTATGCCAAGGGCGGGGAAGGCGGCGAGAGACTGGCGCAGGAAGTTCTCAAGGCAGGAGAAGAGGATGGAAGCCATTTTCAGTTTCTATATGATGTGGATCAAACTCTTCAAGATAAGATCGAAAGGGTTGCCACAAAGATTTATGGGGCTGCTTCTGTTGCTATGGAGGGGAAAACAAGGAGAAAGATTCAACGGTTAGAAAAGCTGGGATTCGGGAATCTTCCCGTGTGCATAGCCAAGACCCAGTATTCGCTCTCAGATGACGATGAAGCATTGGGAAGGCCAAAAGATTTTACCCTGATAGTCACCGATGTCTCGATCAGCTCAGGAGCGGGATTTGTTGTGGTCTACTGCGGGGACATCATGACCATGCCCGGTCTACCCAAGACTCCTTCCGCTGAAAAAATCGATGTCACAGAACAAGGAGATATAACAGGCCTCTCTTGACCCTTTCACTGCTTTGTCTTTAAGCCTGTTTGACTTCGCTTTGGTAACGGAATTCAGGATTGAAATCCCTGTTTTGCTTTTCACCTGTGCTTTTTGGATCAAAAAAAACGGAAAAATTTGTGCAGAAAGGAATTGTGTTTACAGTGTCATTCAATTGTGATAAAAAAAGAAGTCTTCCTATAATCCAACAAGAAAGGAATCATACATGTGCGAATTGAGAGATGTTTTCATTGTCAGTGCTGCCCGCACTCCCATTGGCAGCTTTATGGGCAGTCTTAAGGATATCAAAGCCCCTGAACTGGGGGGGATAGCCATCAAGGAAGCCTTGAAGCGGGCAGGGATTCAAGGCGGAGATGTGGATGAGGCCATCATAGGGAATGTGGTCTCCGCAGGGATGGGTCAAGCTCCGGCAAAGCAGGCTGCTGCAAAAGGCGGCATTCCTTACACCGTAAACAGCTTTGCAGTAAACAAGGTCTGTGGATCGAGCCTGAAAGCCGTCCATTTGGCTGCTCAATCTGTATGGTTAGAGGAGAACGAGATTGTAGTGGCCGCAGGCATGGAAAGCATGAGCCAGGCGCCCCATATGGTTTGGGGAGTCCGAGGGGGGGTTAAATTTGGAGATATCCAGATGAAAGATGCCATGATCCATGATGGGCTCTGGTGTGCCTTCGATAACCAGCACATGGGAATGACAGGAGAAGTGGTTGCCGAAAAATTCGGAGCGAGTAGAGAAGAACAGGATGCCTATGCTGAAAGCAGCCATAAAAAAGCTGTCCATGCGATCGAAAAGGGATATTTTGAAGAGGAGATCATTCCAGTTGAGATTCCCCAAAGAAAGGGGGATCCGATTGTTTTTGCTGTCGATGAGGGGCCGCGTAAAGATACCACTCTCGAGAAATTAGCCAAACTTCGTCCTGTTTTTAAGAAAGATGGGACAGTCACAGCCGGAAATGCGTCTAGTCTTAATGATGGAGCAGCCGCTGTTGTGGTTGCTTCGGACCAAGCAGTGAAGGAGAAAGGCTTGACACCGATGGTTCGGATTCTTGCAGCACAGTCCAATGCACTCGAGCCCAAGATGGTCATGTATGCTCCCAAAGGAGCCATAGAGAAGCTGTTGGCCAATGTGGGCTGGACAATCCAGGATGTGGAGCTTATCGAGATCAACGAGGCCTTTTCGTCCCAACTCGTGGTCCTGCTGAAAGAGCTCGGCCTGGATAGAGAAAAGGTCAACGTACATGGCGGAGCAGTGGCGTTGGGTCACCCGATCGGAGCAACGGGTGCACGAATCTTAACCACCTTGATCTATGGCATGAAGCACCGAGGATTGAAAAAAGGCGTGGCTGCCCTCTGTCTGGGGGGCGGGGACGCCATTGCCATGGCCGTGGAAGCGGTGTGAGATTGGAGGAATGATGGACATAAAAAAATTTGGAGTTGTAGGTGCCGGGACAATGGGGACAGGTATTGCCCAGGTGGCTGCCACTTCAGGATTTGAAGTTTTCCTTCATGATGTGGAAGAAGAATTGTTGAAAAAATCCATGACAAGGATTGAGAAAAGCCTGGCCAAGTTGAGTGAAAAGGGAAAGATCGAAGAAGATAAGGAGTCAATAATGGGAAGGATTCAGACCACTGCAGAGTTGTCTGACTTCAAAGAAGCGGACTTCGCTGTGGAGGCTGTATTCGAGGACTTCGAGGTGAAAAAAAACGTCTTACAGGAGCTCGATGAGGTCTTGTCACCCGATATCATCTTGACGACCAATACTTCCTCCATTTCTATCACGCGCCTGGCAGCCTTGACTGGCAGGCCTTCTCAGTTCATGGGCATGCATTTCATGAATCCTGTGCCATTGATGGCACTCGTAGAACTGATCAAAGGTCTCGCCACAAGCCAGGAGACATTCGACCAGGTCAAATCCTTGACAGAAGCCTTGGGAAAGGTGCCTGTTGAGGCCAATGATTTTCCTGGTTTTATCTCTAACCGCATCCTTCTGCCAATGATCAACGAGGCTGTTTATGCCCTGATGGAAGGCGTCGGAACAGTGGAGGCGATAGACACTGTGATGAAGTTGGGAATGAACCATCCGATGGGACCTTTAACCCTTGCAGATCTCATAGGTCTGGATGTTTGCCTGCACATCATGGAAGTGCTGTATGAGGGATTCAAGGATCCCAAATACAGGCCCTGTCCTTTTTTAAGAAAGATGGTGGATGCCGGGTATTTGGGTCGAAAATCAGGCAAAGGATTTTATGACTACAGCGCTTAGTTGGTATATAATTAAACCTTGATCGATACAGGGCTTCGCTTCCTGAAGCTCAGGAGGGTCAGATGAAAGAAGAAAATTCTGGACAAAGACAGGATTCGAGAAATAAAGCCATAGAGGCTGCGGTCTTGCAAATCGAGAAACAGTTTGGAAAAGGATCGGTGATGAAGCTCGGACAGAAGGAGGCAGCCATGAAGGTTCCGGCTATTCCGACTGGCTCCATTGCTTTTGATTTGAGCTTGGGGATCGGTGGTTTTCCAAGGGGCCGAGTGATAGAGGTTTTTGGCCCTGAAGCAACGGGCAAGTCCACTCTTGCGCTCCATGTGATTGCCGAGGCCCAAAAACGAGGGGGTCAGGCAGCCTTTATCGATGCTGAGCATGCCCTTGACCCGCGTTATGCAGCCAGTGTCGGCGTGGATGTGGACAATCTCCTGATCTCCCAGCCTGATTATGGAGAGCAGGCCCTGGAGATTGCCGAAGTCCTGGTGCGGAGCGGAGCTGTGGATGTTGTTGTCATCGATTCTGTGGCAGCACTCGTGCCCAAGGCTGAGCTTGAAGGAGAGATGGGGGACGCCCACATGGGATTGCAGGCCCGCCTGATGTCACAAGCTCTCAGAAAGCTCACAGCGATCGTCAGCCGTTCAAAAACCTGCTTCATCTTCGTCAACCAGATAAGAGAAAAGATAGGATTTTTTCTTGGAAGCCCGGAGACCACGACGGGGGGAAGAGCCCTGAAGTTTTACTCTTCCCTGAGAGTCGATATCAGGAGGATAGCGTCCCTCAAGGACGGAGACCAGGTGATCGGAAACAGAGTCAAGGTAAAAATCGTAAAGAACAAAATGGCCCCTCCTTTCCGCGAAGCACAATTCGACATCATCTATGGCGTAGGAATATCCAAAGAAGGAGATCTGATAGACTGCGGAGTCGAGGAGGGACTGATCGAGAAAACCGGAACCTGGTATTCCTACAAGGGAGAAAGACTGGGCCAAGGCAGAGAAAACGTTAAAAAACTTCTCCAGGAGAACGAAAAGCTTGCTGCGCAACTGGACAAGGAGATCCGACAAAAAGTCGGGCTTATGCCTGAGGAGAAAGCTGCTGAGAAAAAGACCGAAGAAAAGAAGACCGAAGAGAGCAAGTCCACTTAAAACAATTTCTATTCCTGCAAACCTTCCTTGACATACCGAGCGATATCTTCATGCGTCGCAAACCAGACATTTTCGTGACTTTGGATGTACTGGATCAGCTAAATCCCACGGGGATGTCCGACTGCACTCATGTAAAGCACACTCTCTTCTTTGCCATCTATTTCCAGGAGAGAGTTAACTTCGTCGTCATACAGAGCAGCGATCTGGCAGGTTCCTAAATCCAGGCTGACTGCTGCCAGAGCCAAGCTCTGAGCGATGTGTCCGGCGTCCAGGTAGACATATCGGTACGCCCTTTGTTCGTATTTCCACTTTGATCTTTGGAAGACGGCTGTCCACACAAACACAGCACTGGCGGCATAAGCCATATCCTGGTCGAGAGCAGCTTGTGCGATTTGCAGACGGAAATCCCCATTCTTGAGCTGCTCCAGTTCATGGTTCTTGACATTGTAGTGGTAAATGCCTGGTTCGATATCCTCCACATCATGGAGGACAATATAGGTCTCGATAGGATACAGAGCGCCGGCCGAAGGACAGGCTCTGAATTCGAAACCCATCTCTCGTTTTGTGATTCCTTGGGTGGCCCAGAGGAGTTGGGTGAGATGGCCCTTTCTCAGGGGTTTGTCCTTGAAGTTTCTGGTACTCCGGCGCTTCCGAATAACCTCCCAAAGATGTTTCCCTTCCTCGGTGGACGGCTTGCCCAGTTTGATTTTTTGGGAGTTTGGGTATTGCTTGTATGTCTTTGGCTTAGTGTGCCAGAGCAGAGGACGGCCAGAGAGTTTTCCCCTTAAATATTTTGTCTCCTGCTGAAAACGCTCGCCTATGGCTTCTCTCAATTTTTCCCTCTTTTAAATTCTATTTTTTAGTTCCTTTTCCAGGATTTTTATTTTCTGTTGACCTTCCTTGAATTTCGGATTGAGTTTAAGGACCTTTTTGTAATACTGGAGAGCAAGTTCCTTCTGCCCAGTCTGGAGGAAGGTATCTCCCAGGTCTCGGATGAGCTCCCAGGATCTGGGATGGAGCTCTGTCGCGATTTCAGCCAGAATTGGAAGTTGGTCAAACTTTTGGGCATTTAAAAGATTGCATACGAGGCCTCTAAACCGGCCGATGCTCACTCCCGGATGATCAGGATTTTTGGCGAAGGTCCTCTTGAAGCAGCGTTTCGCTTCCTTCCCATTTCCTGTCCAGAGATGGAGCGCGGCCAGGCTAGCCCAAGGATCAATTCTGTTGGGGTAGAGCTCTACAGCCAGACTGAGGAAGAGCTGGGCCTTTTGAGGAGCGTCATTCTGCAGATGGTATTGGGCAACCCGGATCAAGGCCTGATGGAGGTGAGGATGCAGAGACAACCCGGAAAAGGACTGTCTCAGATGGAGACAGAGTTCTTCAAAATCGACATCAAATGGGATGGATAAGTGAACCATATCGTCTGTGTAAACTCTTGCCCAGTCCTTTTCCCATTGAAAGAGCAATTCTGTAAACCGTTTCGAGAGCTTGTAGGGCTGGTTGGAGGGGGGCAAGTCTTGGGTGAGCTGGGCATAGTCGCGGAAAAAAGCTAAAGGGCCGGTTTTATGGTAGCTGCGGAGTTTTTCCCTGCCCAAGTTTTTATCCAATACGGATGCCATGAAGGAGCCGATCTTGGTGAAGGCCCGATTTTCGATCGGATGGATACCAAGAGAAATTTTGCTTCTTGTAGACTCTGGATTTCGGCGCAGCGCTTCCAGGTTGACATTCTGGTTGAAATAGGCAAAGGCTTTCTTTATCTCGTCTGTATTCTGTGTCAGCGGACCATTATGCCAGTAGTACCGACTCAGGCCGTAGGAGAAGGTCTGCTCGCAGGCATCATACAGGGACTCCTCCTGCTCGTCCGAGACATAGGTGGGAGTGTCGAGGTTTTCTTCCAGGATACACTCGGCAATTTTTTGGGTATACAGTTCGCGGTCAAAATTTTCCGAATTGGAAGCGACGGCCAAAGCGAATTTTTCCAGAGGGAAGACCACGATATAGGTCCTCGTTTCCTGCTGGCTCCCCCCATGGGAGATCTGGAAGTGACCTTTCCAGGGGGAGATACTCCAGCACAGTCCCTTCCCGATGAGAATCCCGTCTCTGG
>Ga0209636_10009064_pt1 | contig 10139 bp, 7 predicted proteins | sample DeeMarSWOR152_54_FD_187464 | JGI IMG/M metagenome (GOLD analysis project Ga0209636, IMG submission 187464) | Marine sediment microbial communities from White Oak River estuary, North Carolina - WOR-1-52-54 (SPAdes) (version 2) | ecosystem: Environmental > Aquatic > Marine > Intertidal zone >... | reverse complement strand
AATCATATCAGGAGCTGGTCGGTCCGCCTACCACCCTCAAGGGGCGGCAGGCATCGCGCATTACGGCGGAGCTAACACAGCATTCTCCTTGAGTATCTTCACTGCAGCAGGAAACATCGGTTTTGCCACGGGACCGATTCTGGCAACGGCCCTTATTATGCTGGGGGGACAGCGAGGAATACTGTATGCTATGCCCGTGGGAGTCATTGTAACGGCCTTGCTCTATAGAGCAGTCTTTAAAGATATCCATTTCCGATCACCCACGTGGAGCCCTCCCCCCTTGAAAGTGATTCTGGGGAATCTAGCACACAACCGTGGAAGATTGGTCAAGCTATGGTTCGTAGTGGTCCTGAGAAGCCTGACCTATTTCAGTTTGTTCAGCTTCCTTCCCATCATATTTACACGGCAGGGGTTTTCGATGTTAAATACCGGAATTATTACTTCCATTTTCTTGTTTGGGGGCTCTCTGGGTGGGATTGTAGGGGGATGGCTTTCAGATCGTTTAGGAGAGCGATCCGTGATAGTGGGCTCTTTAATTCTGGCCTTTCCCATACTCCAGTTGGCACTGATACTCCCGGGAGTATGGGGGACTCTCTTGCTCATGTTGGGTGGGTTCTGCCTCCTTTCGAACGCGCCAGTAACTATTGCGTTGGCCCAGCGTTATGCCCCTGGATCCGTAGCCACCGCATCCTCACTAATGTTGGGACTGGGTTGGGGAATCGGGGGGCTCCTCGTCACCGTGGTTGGGATCCTCGCCGACTACTTAGGGCTTATAACGGCCCTCAGGATTGAGGGACTCTGCCTCGTGGTGGCAGTCCTTTTAGCCCTCTGGCTTCCGCCCTTGACGAAATCCCGGACGCAGATTTAGCACGAAGCGATATGTTTGAAACGTCCCTTTTCTCTCAAATAGACACATTACCATTCGAGCATGACGTCTTAATCATGAGCGCCATTCCCGGTCAGAAGATATAGTGGCACAATGAATGTTAATAGCCGGTTTTTTCTCATCTATCGTTGACATAGATGATGAAGTCATCAAATAAAAACTGCATAACGGTCTGTATAGGTCACATTATCGCCTATACGAATATCTTTTACGGTATTACCGGCAAAAGAATGTGCGATGGGTACTCCTGACACCTGTATATTTTATGCACGGTTATTTTACTGGAGCAAAGGTGATAGGGAATATATTCCACAGCGCTGTCACCCGCCACACCGGTCGGCACATCCAGGGCCGTTATCTCCAGGCAGATACGATGGCCCCTTTTAAATACATTCGAAGTAGGCGCAATCTCCACATCATACTTGGTAATCTCGCTCGGTTTAACCGGTTTTTGTGCGCTGCGTGTAAGGGGATGCCAAGGCTGTCCTGGGCGAGACTTGGATTCATCAACCGCTCTGTGTGACGCTTTGAGCCACCCCCTTGTCACTTCCCTCTCAAATACGTGGGGACGGTCCATTTCGCCCTCTCGTGCAGTCTGAACCGACACATCGGGCCCTACATCCTTGATAATGATGATCCAGTTTGTATCCTCTTGGTCGATTTCGGCCCAGAAGTGAAGAGACAGCGGCCCCGTGACTTCGAGGTCGTTTGGAAGAGGATCGGTCATATATCGCAACTTCTGGACAGTCCTTGTCTGTTTGAGGGGCATCTGGGCAAAAGCGTCGGGGTCGTCAATGCCATCGCGGCTTGATGATGTGAATGGCTCCCATCTGAGACGCTCCCAGGAGTCCAGATAGAGCTCTGTCCATTTGGTGTCGGGCAGTGGCCAGTCATCAGAATAACGCCACTGATTAGCACCCATTGTCCATATTTTTACTTTTGGTTCATCCTTTATGCCGGTATCGATTCCCTTTAGCCAGTGGTCATACCATCGTAGCACCTCGTCGTGAAATTCAATCCAAGGCCGGGGCACGTGGCCAGGTCCTCTAAAGCGCAGTTTTTTAAAGGGGGTGTTTTGACATGTCTGCCAAGCTCTCTGCGCTCCAAAAAGGTGCATTTTATACGTATAAGCGTACCATCCTGAACCAGTGTACATTGGGATATTGATCTTTTGGATCTCTTTTTCGATTTGTTCCAGATCTTCCGGTTCATAGGGATTAATCAGGTCCAGGAAGAATGGCAGGGCCAGTTTCCCTTTACGCTCCAATACGTTAAAGATGTGAGAGTACATCCTGTAATCTGGGTTATGAAAAGCCTCTTTCCAATTTTGTTCTTCTTCAGGGCTGAGCTTATAATCTTTCGGATGTTCTGAGCTGAATTTCATGAGATGGAACCAAAAGCTGTGCAATATTCCCCCAGGATAGACGTCCCTGAATGAAAAATTACAGGGATCGACTGGAAAGATGGCCTTGAGATGGGGTGGCTGTGTCATTGCTGCGATCATCTGGTTCAATCCAAACCAAGAGATGCCAACCATGCCGACATTGCCGTCACACCACGGTTGTTCAGCGATCCACTCAATGAGATCATACGCATCAGTCCGTCCCTGAACCCACGGATCTCCAGGATCAGAGTTACCAAAACCTCTGGGATTGCCGACTACATGGACATAACCTCGTGAGGTAAAAAACTTTGTGTCCCCACCTTCGGCAGGACCGCACCAGAGGGGAGCCCAAGAGGGCTGATTATTGCAAGCCTCGATTACTTCAAGACTTTGTAGGAATTTGTTATGTCCAGAAAATGCTAATAAAGCCGGAAACCGCCCTTCCGCATTCGGCCGATAGACATCTATAGCAACTCGAGTATCATCACGCATAGGTACCATAATGTCGATTCCTTCTACTTTTGTATCGTAGATTGGTTGAGACATTTCTTTTTTTGCCATTTTGAACCCACCTCCTTCACACTGTGAATAAAAGGGACGTATGAATGGATTCATTCATGGTAAGGCTCCGCTCATCATAAGACATCATGTGTTAACAGGAATTCGATGAATGATATTTCCTTTTATTTTCCATCTCAAATTGATTTCTTATTCTTTTAAGCTACTGGCCGCTAATTGTAACAGGGAACGGTACGTTCGGGTCTTGCGGAGAGAGCCCATAATACCTTGCGGCGCCAGCAACATGATGGCAACCAGTATGATGCCCTGTATGATGAGGCTGATCTCAGCGTACCTAGCTAGGAGGAAATACAAAAAGACAACGATAATCGTTCCAACAATCGGTCCCTCCTCAGTGCCTTCCCCTCCTATGATGGTGGCGAGCATTATAGTAATGAGCCACTGTATACCGAAGGCGCTGGCCGGCTCTATAAATCCTTGGTAGATGTAGAAGATTGTCCCAGCTATTCCGGTTACAAAGGCGGCAATGACAAAGGAGTACAATTTTAAATTGAAAACGTTTATCCCACAACTTGCAGCAGTGCTATCGTTATCGCGGATTGCAGCCAGCCCCCTTCCTAGCTTTGAACGCAGGATATATCGCATAAGGAAAATTGATGCAATCACAATAGCCAAAGCAAACCAATAAACCTGCGAGTGTGAAACCTCAGTTACACCGAGCACCGTATAGCCCCTACCCTTTCCATCCAACGGCCCTCCAACAGGCTTCCAAAGCAAAAACACAAACTTCAATATCTCAGGTACAACGAGCGTTCCAATAGCGAAATAGATACCTTTCAGCCGAAAGACAGGAATAGATATAAGCATTGCAAAGAGTGCTGCTACTATCCCTCCAGGTATGATTCCGGCATAATAGGGCAGACCAAGCCATGTCATTACTGTCATGGTGTACCCTGCTAGCCCAACAAAGGCCGCTGGGCAGAGGGAGATCAAACCACTATAACCAGCAAGTAAATTCCACATATTTGCCATAGTTAGGTAGAGAAAGAAGAGCAAGAGGTAAAGGAACCAAGCGCGAGGCACTCCTATTATCGGAAACAGTGCGAGTACAACGATGACCGCTATGAACGGTGCTAATCCCCCTCGCAGTTGAGGAATGGTGATTTTCATGTTCTCCCTAACGGCCAAATATGCCTCGTGGTATCACGGCTAATACTGCAAGCACCATAACGTAAGCAACAAGCATCTGAGCGGCAACACCAAAGAAATATCCACCAAGAGTCTGTGCTAAGCCAAAGGCTATCCCCCCCACAAATGTCCCCGCTATGCTCCCCAAGCCTCCTAATACGATAACACCGAGGGCAATGATCAGGAAGGGCAACCCTGATATCGGGGTAAAGGGAAAAGTCAATCCGAGGAAAACGCCAGCTATAGCGGCCATTGCCACGGCGATAGCGAAGGTAAACGAATAGACTCGGTCAGTATTTATCCCCATCAAATGAGCTGCTTTCCTATCTTGGGCGGCTGCCCTTATAGCAATGCCGAGATATGTTCTCCTCAGGAATTCACGGAGGAAAAGCATGACTACTATAGCGACGATAAAATTCAGCAGATAAACGAGGGGGAACCGGATTGGTCCAGCACTAAAACTTTTAAGGGCGTAGGACGTTGTCAAACCCCTGGGAAAAGGAGTCCAGATGAGTTGGTAGGTGTTTTGCAAAATGATAGAAATTCCAAAAGCGATTATCAATGTAGCGTCCATCGATATTTTAAAAGCTCGGTTCAGGAGATATTTTTGAATAACGAAACCAAACCCAAACAAGAGGGGCCCACCTATGATTAAGCTTAAAATAGGGTCTATTCCTATGATGGTCATGGCAACATAACCAAAGTAGCTGCCCAATATGACCAGATCCCCGTGTGCTATGTTTATTTCCTTTACTACCCCGAAAACCAGTGAAAGGCCAAGCGCAATTACCGCGTATAATCCGCCCAACAGAATACCCATCACGAGAGGCATAGATAAGTCAGCTAATATGGTCAAACCGTAAACCCCCATCCTCATCAATTTCAGGCACCGAAGTAGGCTTTTTTCACTTTCTCCTCCTCCCGAAGATCCTCTACGTCTCCACTTAAAACAACACGCCCCGCTTCCATAATGTAGGCCTTATCCGCTTCTATAAGGCTCCGCCTTACATTCTGTTCGACGAAGAGAATAGTAATGCCCCTTTCCCTAATTTCCTTCAAAGCTCTATACAGCTCATTCACTAACAGAGGGGCAAGGCCGAGGGATATTTCATCAAGGAGCATAAGTTTTGGGTTTGACATTAATCCCCGCCCTAACGCTAACATCTGTTGCTCCCCCCCGCTGAGTGTTTTAGCCAGTTGAGTTTTCCTCTCTTCCAGGAGAGGGAAGAGCTGGTAAACCTTTTGGAGATTGTGTGCTCTCTCGGACCTTGCCCTCCGATTGTAGGAACCTATTTTGAGATTTTCAAAAACGGTAAGGTCGGGGAAAATTCTTCTTCCTTCCGGAGTTTGGGAGATGCCGAGGTCGACGATCTTGAAGGGTTCCAATGTGGAGATATTCTTCCCCTCAAATTCGATACTGCCCTTAGCCGGATGCACTAAGCCCGATATTGTGTCGAGCAGCGTGGATTTACCGGATCCATTTGCGCCAATAATAGCTACAATTTCTCCCGGCTTAACTGATAACGATACATCCCACAGGGCTTGGAAGCTCCCATGGAATGAATCTATATGGTTGACTTCCAGCAATGTTTCTTCGGGCATTTCCTGGCTCTGTTCTTCTCTCATACCCCGATGCCAATACCATTTCCCGGTTATGCAGCCTCACCCAAATAGGCCTCAATTACCTTTCTATCCTCCATTACCTCATTCGGTGGGCCTTCGGCGATTTTCACGCCCTTATCCATCACGATAATCCTATCAACCGCCTTCTTCATTACTCTCATAACATGTTCGATCAATATGTATGTTATGCCCATTTCACGTACCCGTTGTAAGATCTCTATCATCCGTGGGGTTTCTTCTTCGGTTAAGCCCGCAGCCACTTCATCAAGCAGCAGCAGTGCTGGATTGATGGCAAGGGCCCTCGCTAATTCAAGCCTTTTCAGAGCTATCGCTGCCAAATCCCTCGCGAACATGTCTTTCTTTTCCAAGAGATCGACCATATCAAGGATTTTGAGAGCCTCATGTTCAGCAGCAACCCTTCCCAGGCCTCTTCCATATTCTGCTGCCACCACGATGTTTTGCCGCGCTGTTAAATTGATAAAGGGCTGAGGAATCTGAAACGTTCTCGCAATTCCAAGGTGGCAAATGCTATGCGGAGCCAGACCCGTGATATTATGCTTTTTAAACCGTATTATTCCAGAGGCTGGCTTGTATTCACCAGATATGATATTTAATAATGTTGACTTGCCAGCACCGTTTGGGCCCATTAAGCCCAAAACTTCGCCTGATTGCACATCAAAACTGAGGTCACATATCGCCGCCAACCCTCCAAAATGCTTATTTATGTTTGCCACTGAAAGAATCGGTGCTTCCATCTCACTAACCTTCTTTCCCCCTGTCTATCCTCGTCCACCGGCGAGGTGTTAGCGATAACTACATTTCTTGAATACATTCCGGCCCAGCCAAATGGGCATGCCCATCCCGTTGCATGAAACAGGGCTTGGGCTACAAACCGGCCCAAGCCCTGTTTGATCTATCCATACCTGGTTTAGTCGTAGGGCATGGGGAATATCATCTCTTCTGTCGCCGGCATGTTTTTGTTATAGGAAAAGACTATCGGATTTTCCCATACCCATGGTTTATCAGTCTTCCGCCACTGGGCAAGGGCACACGGCATTGCGTAGAATTGTGTTCCTTTTTCAAACACAAAACGACCAATCAATGTGTTCACATCGGTCTCACTGATAGCTTTAAGAACTGCATCTGGGTTAAGTGTTCCGGCTCTCTCAATGGCATCAAATAGCACTTGCGCTGCCCCATACTGATAGCCTACGCCCTGGGTAAATGGTTCTTTTTTCGCTGTATACCATCTTTCTGCTAATGATTGCGGGGTTGTATTACCAATGCCGCGGGCACCTTCAATTGTGGGAGCCCAATAAACCTCCGCACCGACACCGTGCGGTAGGTCACCGCCCCAGGAAGTTATATCACGATAGTGCATTGCTGCCCTTGTCGAGAAAACTATCTTAGGCTGAAAGCCCAGCACATGACATTGCTTCCATAATATCCCAAAATGAGGCCCCGGACAATTGCCCCAGAGCATCTCACAGCCATATTTCTTCCACTCCCGTATTATGGGCGTGAAGTCAGTAGTTTCCAGGGGAAATATGCCAAATTGATCTCCGGCACGGTAACAATCATAACCCTCCTTTGCTGCCGCTTCAGTAAATACCATGTACCAAGCCCTGCCGTCGATGTCATCAAGGGCAAAGGCAGCCACTTTCTTGTTGGTCTTGCCAGCATAAGGACCCAGGGCACCAAACCAAGTTGGCAACATCAAATATCCAGGATCACCATACCGGAAATCTCCCTTCTCCCGTGGAGCGGCTATGCCAGGACCATACGTGAAGCTGTATTTCCATGTTGCCCCAGCCGCCTGCTTCATAGGCATCCAGGATTCAAAAGGACCGACCCCGTAAACGGCTGGTATCTTATACTTGTCTGCCATCACAGCTGTACCCTGGCGCATCGTTGGCACCTCCAGACCCGGTCCAATGAAATGTATCTTTTCACGGAGAATCAGGTCTTCAGTGAGAGGCGCTGACTTGAGCGTGTCGCTCGCAACATCGACACTTATCCATCTGACGGGCAATTTCTTATCGTACTCTTTTATATATATTCCACCCTGTTTGTTGATATCCTCGAAAGCCGCTTCCACGCCAAATGCATTAAACCCGAACCCTGCATAGGGACCCGTATAGGAAACAATATCGCCTATCCGAATTTCCTTGGGAATTTTTCCCACTGGCTCTGATAGTGCCGTCTGAGTGCCGCCCCCGAAAACGAAGGCAACCACCAGTACAAGTAAACAGGTGATGCAAATATAGGCCTTCTTCCTTTTCCCCTCTTCTTTCATTGGTTCATTCCTCCTTTCCATTTACGATTTCACGTTCTGTGATGAGAATAACCACCTCCTTCCTTTTCTCCTGGTCCTTCATTGCTCCCTTCCTCCTTTCCTTCAAGATTTCAAGCTACAAAATGGGTACTATTTACCTACGGTGCTATCCAAATCTTGATCTTGACGGCATTTTAGGCAAAGATGAGATTTCCTCTTTTTTTTGTGTTTATTATACGTTACGCGTATTTAAGACTGAAATCCGAACAGGACAAGACCTAATGCATGACCCTCCCGCCATCCACTAAGACTGTCTGGCCTGTAATGAAATCACTCTCATCCGAGGCAAGAAAGATAACTGCCCCAACGAGGTCCTTGGGTTGTTCCAATCGATTCAAAGGGGTCCGACTGACATCGTATTTCGTGACATCCTCAATAGACCTGCTTGATTCCGTATCGGTAAATCCTGGTGCAATAGCATTGATGGTAATATTGTGTGGACCTAATTCGACCGCAAGGGCTCGCGTTAGCCCAACCACCCCTCCTTTGGAGGCTACATAGTGGACAAAACCATGAGATCCTGTGAAGAAGGTTTCAGACGAAAGGTTGATGATCTTACCCTTCCCCTGCTGCTTCATATAAGGGAATACGGCCCTCGTGCAAAGCCAGGGGCCTTTGAGATTCACCGTCATCACCTTGTCCCATTCTTTGGGATCGATCTCAAAGAAGGGTTTCCGAACGAGTCCGTAAATGATGGCAGCATTATTGATCAGTATGTCAATCCTTCCAAAGGATTTATGTGTTTCCTCCGCGATCTTGATGCTATCCTCTTCATCGGAGACATCAGCTCGGAAACCCTTGGCAATCCCGCCCAAGGATTCGACCTCCCTCACTGTGCCCTCAAGGTCGGCAATATCGATAGCCATGATCTTGGCTCCCTCTCTTGCCAGAGCTATGGAAAAGGTTCTTCCCAGTCCCCTAGCAGCCCCTGTCACAATGGCCACCTTGTCTGTGAGTCTCATCATCCATCCTCATCCTTGTCTCTCAAAGGCTACTTGAGCCAACTCCCCCAATATGGTTATCATAAAAGAAAGACTGTCCCCTCCCCATGTTATTTATCCAGAAAGTAGATGGCCCCTTCAGTCGCGTCAACCCGTATTTTCATCCCGGTCTTGATCTTTGTCGTACCTTCAAAACTATTGACTATGGTTGGTAATCCATATTCTCTGCCGACAATAGCGGTGTGGGTGAGCGTTCCGCCTCTATCGGCGATTACACCCTTGATAATACCAAAAATCGGGGTCCACGCGGGATTTGTACCTGGGCAGACCAGGATCTCACCGGGTTCAACCTCCTTCAACTGTTCATAGGTCATGATGACTCTTGCCGGTCCCTCGGCAACTCCAGGAGCCCCGCATACCCCATATAGGTCAGCCTTTAATTCTGGTCTTACTCTGGGCATTTCCCCAACGACAAGTTTCAAGATAATGACATCTTCAGACGGTATCAGGTCCATTCCCACTGCTTCATTGAAGCCAGCCCTTTCTGTAAAAACAGGGGGAGTCTCCTTAAACTTCAATTCCTCCCATTGGGCACGGCGTCTGTTGGCAATATACTGAAGTTTATGAAATTCGGGTGCGAGCATCACCTGCTCAATCTCATCCGGGTTGAGGAAGAGGGTATCATCGGGTCTATCAATAGTCCCGGCTTGAACCAGCCTTCTACCAATTCCGAGAAGACCACGGCGCACCAACGCATGAAGGTAAAGCTCACAATAAAGGTCATGCTCCTCACTATATGAGCTTGACTTCCCGGCTAAGTTTATCAGCGCCTTAAACCATTCCTTCTCGTTGTCAGGGACCTTTTTTAGCAGTTCTTTTGTCGCCTTTTCTCTCTCCTTGACCAACTTCGATCTTACCTCATCCAGATCGTAACCCACCCCTTTTTTAACCAAATTCTGAATAACAGAGATAGCAGCAGAGGGGTCCTCAAGCCAGTACGGCTCATTGAAGTCCATCATTCGTACCATCCGCCACCCTTCCTCCTTCAGAAACTCATGAAAATCCTTCTTCCACTTCCTCCCGGCTTCAGTTCCCTCAAGCTTTGACAAAACATCTTCAGCTTTGTTGTTGTTGAATATGTCGGACAGGCCTGACTTGATTGCAGCCTTACTGAATTCCCCTAACTGTTTGTCAACCTGAAATGCCTTATTGTCAAACCCCCTGATCATATTTTGGAATTCAGGACTCTCAACAGTAAGCCCA
>Ga0209636_10009062_pt1 | contig 10139 bp, 11 predicted proteins | sample DeeMarSWOR152_54_FD_187464 | JGI IMG/M metagenome (GOLD analysis project Ga0209636, IMG submission 187464) | Marine sediment microbial communities from White Oak River estuary, North Carolina - WOR-1-52-54 (SPAdes) (version 2) | ecosystem: Environmental > Aquatic > Marine > Intertidal zone >... | reverse complement strand
TTGGATCTAAGAAATCTTCATCTTCTTCTTCCTCTTCCTCTTTTTTTTTAAAAACGGGAACTATTTCCCTTGAAAATTCTACGGCAGGTATGAATTCCCATCCTCTAAGCGTAAACTCGTGATCAAGGTATATTAAGATGGTGTGAAGAGGATCGTTTTCTTTGCCGTGCACATACACCACAGAAACTGGGTACCTCTTAGCAGAAAGCACTACGCTTTTTTTTACAGGGATCACCGTATCTTCCCCACAAATCTGACATTTTAAAAGTAAATAAACCCGTTCTTCATCCTGCTCTATCACAGTCATTTTAAGTGATCACCTGCCTCAAAAAAAAATCAAAAGAGAGAAGAAATTTCGTAGGGTGTATAACAATTAAAATTTCTAAATTTGATAGAAAGACCTTATCTGTTTAAATATATGGCTTTATAAGTTAAAAACTAATTCCTTCTTTATGGTTATCTAAAAAGTCTCGAGAAGACAATTATGTAAAGCTTTAAATTTTTTGTTTTAATATCTTAATGGTGGATGATAGATCTTTTTTAGTGGGTGAAGAGTTGGAAGAGAAGTTTTTTAGGCTTGGATCCGTTGAAGAATTATTGGATTTGTGTTTAGATACGCCACTTGATCTGTTAGTTTCTTTGGCTGGGAAGGTGAGAGATCAGCTTTTTGAAAAAACTGTTTCTTTTTCCAGAAATGTTTTCATACCTTTAACAAATCTTTGTCGCAATAACTGCGCTTATTGTTGTTTTAGGGTAGAGCCTTGGGATCCTAAGGTTAAACTGCTTACGAGGAAGGAGGCTTTATCTATTATTGATAGAGGGGTGAGTTATGGGTGTACTGAGGCTTTGTTTACTTTTGGTGAAAAGCCTGAAGAAAAGTATGAAGAGGCTAAAAGATGGTTGAAAGGAGAAGGATACGATGGTATTATTGATTTTCTTTTAGATCTTTGTTTTGAGGCTTTAGAGAGGGGGATTTTGCCCCATATTAACCCAGGAGTCATTGAAAGAGAGGAGATGAAAGAGTTAAGGAAGGCAGTGACTAGTATGGGTTTAATGCTTGAAAGTTCAAGCAGTCGTTTATGCGAGGAGGGGGGTCCCCACGCGTTAAGCCCGACAAAACATCCAAGTGAAAGGCTTAAAGTTATGGAAGAAGCGGGAACGCTTAAGATTCCTTTCACCACAGGAATCCTTGTTGGTATAGGTGAAACATGGAGGGAAAGGGTGGAAAGCCTCCTTGAAATAAAAAAAATCCACGAAAAATACGGGCACATACAAGAGATTATTATACAGAACTTCGTTCCTAAAGCAGGGACATCTATGGAGAACCATCCGCCTCCCACGGAAGACGAGCTTCTTCGCACAATAGCTTTGGCTCGTTTAATGTTTAGGGGAGAGGTTAGTGTTCAAGCGCCTCCAAACCTTGTCAGAGATAAAGGGAAAATTTTACAGGCAGGGATAAATGATTGGGGTGGTGTTTCGCCTATAACGATAGATTATGTAAACCCTGAGAAACCGTGGCCTTCCATAAAAGAACTGGAAAAAGTCACCCTTAAACATAGTTTAAGTTTGCGGGAACGCTTGCCTGTCTACCCACAATATGTTAATTATGAATGGCTTGATAAAAGGGTTTATAATCTTGCAAAAATGTTAAAAGACGATGAAGGTTTTGCAATATTGTATGATGAAAGGGTTTCAAGAACTTTTAAAAACGCCAAAATGGGGTCATTTTAGATGATGGAAAAAGATATGGATTATTATAGGATTTTTTCAGAGATTGATCCGGTTATTGAGGGTATACTTGTTAAGGCTTATGATGGGAAGGAGATCTCTTCAGGGGAGGCTTACGAGCTTTTAAACCTTGAGGGAAGGTTGGTTTGGCCCCTCTTGTATACTGCTGATATTGTTCGACAGAGGCTTGTGGGGAATATTGTGTCTTTTGTGGTGAATCGAAATATCAATTTTACAAACATGTGTGAAAATAGGTGTTTGTTTTGCGCTTTTAGGGTTGATGAGGGTGATAAAGATAGCTATTTTTACTCGATTAATAGGATTGTGAGTATGGCAAAAGAAGCGTGGAAGAGGGGAGCAACAGAGGTATGTATCCAAGGTGGGTGTAAAAAAGGATTAAAAATAGAGTTTTACGCGGAGATTTTGAGGGAAATAAAGAGGGAGTTGCCTGATATTCACATTCACGCCTTTTCTCCCCAAGAAGTTTTTCAAGGGTCAATAAACTCTGGAATAACGGTTGAGGAGGGATTAAAGATCTTGAAGGAGGAGGGGCTTGACACTATGCCTGGTACCGCTGCAGAGATCCTTGATGATGAAGTAAGAATGAAGGTTTGCCCCCAAAAAGTGGACACTAAGACATGGATAAAAATAATAAAGACTGCCCACAGTCTCGGGATTAAAACAAGTTCAACCATTATGTATGGTCACATAGAAAACAACTGGCACAGAAAAAAACATCTGAACATTCTTCGGGATATACAAAAGGAGACGGGGGGTTTTACAGAGTTTGTTCCCCTTCCATTCATCCATATAAATACCCCGTTATACAAACAAGAGAGTAGCGCTTCGGGATCTAGTGGGATGGAAGATTTGAAGCTTTATGCGGTTTCTAGGCTATTTTTCGCAAATTATATAAACAATATTCAGGCTTCTTGGGTTAAGCTTGGACCTAAATTGGTTCAGGTAGTATTGTGCGCTGGGGGAAATGATTTGGGTGGAACCCTTTATGGAGAAAATATTTCCAAGGCTGCTGGGGCTACTTACGGTGAAGAAAAAACCCCGAAAGAATTAAGGGAAATGATAAGGGCTATAAAGAGGATACCTTCACAAAGAACAACAGACTATAAAATACTTAAAATGTTTAACGAGTAAAAAAGAAACGGGGTTTAATTTAATAAAAAAAGGGTCTATTCGTTTACCAAAAGAGTAGCATAGAACGATCTAATATACCCATCACCTTCCACCGAGGAAAAGTGGTGAATATCTGATATACCAAAGTATGGCGAAAAAATGGCGACAATACTCTCTTTGGAAAAATGATTCCAAGCTGTACCGTTTTTGTCGCTAAAACAGACCATGAAGTAATGTCCTCTCTCTTTTAGTACCCGACGGATACCCAGGACAAATCTCTGTCTGTCATTGGGCAAAATATGGTGAAAACACCCCATATCGAAAACGAAGTTAAAAACTTCGTCTTTGAAGGGTAGATAGACCGAATTACATGTAATAAAATGGATGTTAGCATCGGCTTCAAGGGATCTTTCTTTGGAGTGTTTAACGGCCGTTTCCGAGATATCAATAGCCGTGGTCTGAAATCCTGCTTTGCTGAGGTAGATTGTGTTTGTTCCTAAACCACAGCAGAGGTCTAGGGCCTTCCCCTCAGGAATAATTTTTTGGCCTTCGATGAGATTCACTAGGACGGGGCGTGGCTTCCCAAGCTCCCATGGCAATACCCCAACGGAATATTCCTTATAGATTTTTTCCCATTTCTCATAATAAGCCATTTTAATCACCTTGACAGACGAATCTTCATCATCATAAAAATATTTTTTAGTTAGATGTAGTAAAAGCGACTTTCTAGTGATGAATTAGCTTTTTTCGGTATATTTTGTATAAAGTCGTGGACCTTGAGTTATTAATATGATAGCATTTAGAAGCAAAGAATTTAAAATCACTTGCAAAAATAATGAAATTGAGAGGGAATTTTATTAAAAAATAAGCAAGAAAAGGAGTGATCTTGATGTTTGTAAAAAGTCTTCCGTTGAAAAGCTCGGTTTCGGAAATGGACTATATTATGCAGAACCCATTTTTACGCCTAAACCGGATTTTGATTATGCACCAGAATATGATGAAGAACTAGGTTGGTTATTAACAGAAGTCTATAATGGTAATACGAAAAAAAGCTTCTTAGCCATATTTCAGGCGGAATATGTGGCCGATAGACCTGTCGCAAAAGTTCATCTCAAACACCATTTGCTACTCAGTTTTCATGGATACTGGCACGCCATGTCGTAATAATACAAAGTTTCTGGATGCTTTTTTCTATATTTTATAAATTTCGAAGATTTAAACTTTACAAATGGTAAATTATAAAAATAAGATATCTAAACTGTTGAGGAGGCTGATATTTATGTCAACCTTTGAAGAGAAAGTAGCACAAATGAAAGGCTTATCTGAAGCGGAAATGGCCGAGAGAGTTAAAAAAATAAAGAGTATGTGCATTTGCGCAGGTTGTCCAAGTTACGAAGGTACTGGTGAGACAGAACTAGGTTTCTGCCTTACAGGCAAAAGTAGCGTCATTAAAGAAGAAAAAGGGTGCACATGTGGTGGCTGTCCTGTCACTGAGATTATGTCTCTAAGATGGGTATATTACTGTACTAGGGGAGCAGCAAGAGAGTTAGCGGCAACAGAAAAAAAGTAATGAAAGAATAAGAACAGGAGAGAGAACTTCGAGCGCACCTATTCCACGAATTCGGATGGTTCTTTTCCTTATCGTGCCTTTGTTTCGGTCGTATAAAGAGGGGTAATAAAGATATCAAAAATCTCTTTCAAGCCGCCCATATGCAAACTTTTTTTATTTGAACAATTTTATATTTTGTTGTCTTTGCTTGTGAAAGGACACCAAACCTCAGAAAACTTCTTCAAAAAAATAATGAAATCAATCAAGTTTGATCAGATTTAATTGTTGAGGCTTTTTAAAGTTGCTTTCCAGTCACGGACAATTCTTCTCTCTCTAAGAAAGTGTCCCATTTCTCCTCCCCACTTCCCTAAAATTCCGGTAAGTGCAACGAGTTCTAGTATTGCAACGATCGTGGCTATGGCAAATCCTGTTATGTCCTCTGCCCGCAGATATCCAACGATTCCAACAATTACCGCGGTAATTACAGTCCAAATTCCGGCAATGAAGAACATCCATTGTCTTTTTGGCGGTGATGTCTTTAAATAACTTGGATAATTGATCTTCAATGTTGGCAGAAAATAGATATCACGTGAGAGACCGTCAAACTTGATGCCGGTTAATTTACCTGCGATTAGGCGGCCGAAAGGATAGAAAAAACCTATTACTCCCAGTATAGTTAGAACGCAGTGCCAATCAGTTAAGCCGCCCCGGTCGTCTTGTCCAGCATTCCGAAAATATTCGAAGAAAAAGGTGGTTCCTATTACAAACCAGATGGGAAGAACTAGCTTCAAGGGAATTGTTTTGCCTAGTCTTTGCGCGTATAGTAAGTCGCGGATTTCACTGGCCTTATTCACTACTTTCTGATCAGGGTTCGATGTTCGTTTTATTTGACCAACCAGTTTCCAGAAACGTTTTTTTACTTCTGGAGGGGCATTTTTCGGGTTAATGACGACTTGGGCGTGTATTTTATTTAATTCATCAATCATGCTTGTTTCTCCCATCATGAGAGTTTCATTTTTTGGAATTATTATGGTTTATTAATGTTTTTGGTTTTAGTTTTTATCTTACTCATTTTTGAGTTAATTAAATATCTTAGTCTTGGTTGGAAAATGTTTATATGCCATAAAGATGGAGTTAGACGGGATAAGGTTTCAGTAAGGAAGGTTACTCAAAAATGAGAAATGATTTAGAAGGTTTAAACGAAAAATTTCTCCAAGCGAGAAAAGTTTTGGCGCAGGGAGGGTTTGTTCTTTTGTATGATGGCGCTGATAGGGAGGGGGAGGTGGATATGGTAACACTTGCTGAGAACATAAAACCAGAAACTTTGCACATTTTAAGAAGGGACGCTGGGGGACTTGTTTGTGTTGCTTTACATCCATGGATAGCGGAAACCTTTGGGTTGCCTTTTCTCCACTCCATTTTTGAAGAAAGCTCTGAAAAATACCCGTTTTTGGCGGAAATGGTCTATAAGCAGACTGCTTATGGGTCGAGGCCTGCTTTTTCTATACCGGTTAATCATAGGGATACCTTTACAGGGATACCTGATGTTGATAGGGCGAAAACAATTAAGAGGCTTGGTGAGCTTGGGAGGGAAGCTTTCTTTAAGGGCAATGATCGCTCTATAATAAAGAAAAAATTTGTAGAAGAATTTTTAACGCCTGGACATGTGTTTTTGTTGAGGGCTGCTGGTGGTCTTCTTTCTGAGAGAAGAGGGCATACTGAACTTTGTGTTTATCTTGCTGAATTGTTAGGTTTTACGCCTGTTGTAGTGATTTGTGAAATGCTTGACGGGGATACAGGGAGGGCTTTAAGCGTGGAAAAGGCTAAAAATTACGCTAAAGATAACGGTTACCCGTTCTTAAGGGGGCAAGACCTTATTTCAACCTATTTAAAACAATCTAATCCGTTAAAGATTCTTGAAAAGTGTAGCTGTAGTAGCGCTTTTTAACTAATTAAGTGGTTCTTATTGAGCAGGGGGTAAAAGTACTGGTGAAATTAGGAATAGTTGATACGACGTTTGCAAGGTACGATATGGGCGGTGTGGCTATTAACACGCTTAAAAACGCTTCTCCCCATGTAAGGATCGTCCGTTATACTGTTCCAGGTATTAAGGATCTTCCAGTAGCATGTAAGAAGTTGATTGAAGAGGAAGAATGTGATATCGTTCTTGCTTTTGGTATGCCTGGACCAGAACCTATCGATAAACAATGTGCTCATGAGGCTTCTCAAGGCCTTATTTTTACCCAAATTTTGACCAATAAACACATAATTGAATGTTTTGTTTACGAGGATGAAGCAAATACTCCTAAAGAGCTAATTTCTATATGTGAGGATAGGGCAAGAAAACATGCTTTTAACGCTTTAAGACTTGCAACTGATAGAAACGCGCTTATAAAACATGCGGGTAAAGGCTTAAGACAAGGTAAACCAGACGTTGGTCCCCTAAAAGGTTAAAATTCCTTAGAAAACACGAGGTTAAAGAATAAAGATGAGATGATGGTAAAGATGAGTAAAGAAGAGGATGATAGTAAAGAAAAGGTTAAGTTGGGTTTTGTGGTAGCAGAATTTAATTATGACATAACTAATATGATGCTTCAAAGGGCTAAAAGTCATGCGGAATTTTTAGGTGCAGAAGTTGTCGACGTTATCTGGACCCCAGGCGCTTTTGATATGCCTCTCGCCATTGAAAAATTGCTTCAAAGAGCTGATGTGGATGCTGTTGTGACTTTGGGATGCGTTATTCAGGGAGAAACCAAGCATGATGAAGTGGTTGCCCAGCATGCTTCTCGGAAGATTATGGACCTTTCTTTGCAGTATGGAAAACCAGTTGCTTTAGGGGTTTCTGGTCCTGGTGAAACCTATTTACAAGCGAAGCAAAGAATTGATGGTTACGCTAAAAGAAGCGTTGAAGCTGCAGTTAAAATGGTGAAAAGATTAAAATGAGAAGAAGAAAAAAGCAATTCAAAAAATAAATATTTTGTTTTCTTTTTTGGGTGGTGTTTTTTTGCCTTTACAAATTACCTTGGTTCAGATAGATAACTTCGGTCCGTGGACTGAATCTTTGGGCGTTAATAGGGAAGCAGATCTTCAAATCTTGCAGGGAGAGCTTTATACGGATCTTCAACGTTTGTTTTCTGTGAAGGGCGGATTACTGTTTTACAGTAGATTTGACAACATGATAGCAGTGACTAATGGGATAGGGTGTAGTCATCATAATGGTATAGTAAAAAGTATTCAAAACAGGTATCCCATAACAATATCTATGGGTGTAGGTATAGGGAAAGACCCGCTTTCCGCTCAAAATAAAGCGAGTAAACTTTTGCAAGAAAAGGGGAGTGCACAGTCTAAGAAGAGGAAGAGTATCTTGGCTCATAACGGGTTTCTTTCGCGGGGAGAGGGTATGGTGCACATGGTGCATGCCGATATAGATGATTTTACGAGAAATCTTACAGATTCTGTTTCTGCTTATGAGGCTTTTCTTAAGGTTAATGAGATCTTTTTAGAGTTATCTAAGAGGTTTTTGAAGAAAAAGGCGCTTGTATTTTTCACAGGAGGCGACAATTTTCTCATCGTTTGTAACGGTATTTCTAATAAGGAGATAGAGGAGATTTTGATGGATGTGAGTGAAGGGTTAGGGCTTACCATAATAGGGGCTTTCGGTCGTGGCAAAACAGCGCTTGAAGCTCTCAGAATGGCTAACCAGGGTTTACATCTTTCACGGGAAGGAAAAGTTAAGGGAATACTTGTATCAACAACATATTGAGTGAGGGGAGAAATGCCTGTTTTTTTCGCTGAAAAAGCGCTAGTTGGAAGTGACTTAAACCTTAGAGAAAATGTTTACATTATCACTACTAGTGATTTTTCTGATTTTCCAGGCTTAATTAAGAAGGTGACTGAAGAGAAACCTGAGACCCCGGTTAGCGAGGAATTTTATGACATTTTATTGATGCCTGGATTTGTTAATGCTCATACGCACATAGGGGATAGTGTGGCTAAGGATCTAGGTTATGGGGCGGAACTCGAGGATATTGTAGGTCCTCAAGGATTGAAGTTTAAAGTTTTTGAAAAAATTGATAGAAAGGATTTAGTGGAGGGAATGAGAGACACTGTTTTTGAGATGCTTGCTTCTGGGATCACTACGTTTGCAGATTTTCGGGAATCGGGGTTTTTTGGTTTAGAACTTTTAAAAGAGACGGTTAAGGATCTTCCAATCAAGACTGTTGCTTTAGGAAGACCTTCAAATAGTTTAGAAGATTCTGTAAAAGTTTTAGATATGGGTGATGGGTTTGGCCTTCCTTCTGTTTATCAGTATAGTAAGGGAGAGCTTCAAACCCTTTCAAAAGTGTGTTTAAATAAGGGAAAGTTATTAGCTATACACGTCTTAGAAACAAGAGATAATAGCAGCAATTCAAAGGCAGCTCTTGGAGATGAGTTAAAGCAGGTTTTAAGGTTTTTAAAAAAGCCAAGTTTTTTGGTTCACTTAACGCACGCAAATCCTGATCAATTAAGAAGGGTTGCAGAGCTTGGTATTGGCGTTGTTTGTTGCCCTCGGGGTAATGCTTATTTTGGAGTGGGTTTTCCGCCCGTGGCTGAAATGTTAGAGGCGGGTATAAAACCGGGTCTAGGAACTGATAACGTGATAAGCTGTTCAGCAAATATGTTTAGTGAGACGGAGTTTTTAATAAGAGGTTCTCGTCTTTTTGAGAAAAAGGTTTTGGATCCTAAAGAAGTTTTAAAGATGGCCACGGTTTACGGGGGCACGGTTTTAAGAAGGGATGTGGGCGTTATTAGGGAAGGAGCTGGGGCAGATTTTATTTTAATAGACTTAAAATCTCCAAATATTAAGCATTCGAGTGATATTTATAGGGGTTTAACTTTGCGTGCGAGTCCGAAAAATGTGAAACAGGTTTTTATATCGGGAAGAGAGGTAAAAGATTTCTAGGAGGTTTAGGTGTTTTTGGCCAAAGTTGGGAAGAGACCTTACGTGATTTTGAGTGCCTGTATGTCTATTGATGGGAAAATAGCTACAATTACGGGGGATTCTAGGCTTTCTGATGAACAGGATTTTATGAGGGTTCACAAGCTTAGGGCCGAGGTTGAAGGCATCATGGTGGGGATAGGAACGGTTCTTGCAGACGATCCGAAACTCACAGTTAAATATATAAAAAATCCGAAAAATCCGACACGTATCGTTGTTGATAGTAAAGCTAAGACTCCTAAAACCGCGTTGGTTTTAACTTATAAACCTGAAGTACCCACGATAATTGCGGTGACAGAAAACGCTCCAAAGGATAAAATTGAGTTATTAAAAAAAGCTGGAGCCCACATTCTTTTTTGTGGTAGTGATGAAAGAGTGGATCTAAAAACCTTGATGGAAAAGCTTTACGATATGGGTATTAGGAATTTGATGCTTGAGGGTGGGGGAGAACTTAATTGGAGTATGATTAAAAGCGGTTTAGTAGATGAGATAAGATTAACGATTGCACCAAGAATTCTTGGAGGAAATAAAGCGATAAGCTTGGTTAGGGGTGCAGGGTTTCAAATGATAGATGAAGCGCCGAATCTTTCTTTAATAGATGTTAAAAAAGATGGAGATTATGTGATTCTAACATATAAACGGATATAAGACTGTTGTTTTTAATCTATGAGAACGATCGAGTACCAGTTTTGTTCTTCAGTTTTCTTTTTTAGTGTTTCTATGTAGAATCCTTGTTTTTTGACTGTTTCAAAG
>Ga0209636_10009061_pt1 | contig 10139 bp, 10 predicted proteins | sample DeeMarSWOR152_54_FD_187464 | JGI IMG/M metagenome (GOLD analysis project Ga0209636, IMG submission 187464) | Marine sediment microbial communities from White Oak River estuary, North Carolina - WOR-1-52-54 (SPAdes) (version 2) | ecosystem: Environmental > Aquatic > Marine > Intertidal zone >... | reverse complement strand
ATTCTCGATGATATGGCGGAAAAATATAAAGATAACGATGAAAAAATGGCAGAAATAGATGAATTGAGGGCTGCCGCCAAACTAGCTTATGCTAAGCAACTAGCAGATCTCGAAGAAAGTCTCTGGGATAAAGTGACAGATACTATGAGTGCTGCTTGGGATGAAGCAGTTAGAGGTATGCAAAGAGCTTTTAGTGATCTTTTTTATAATGTATTAAAGGGAGAGATGGACTCTTTTGAAGATATATGGAAGGCCTTCTGTGATGCTCTTGTCAGAGCTTGGTCAAATGCACTTGGCGCTATGGTTACAAACGCTTTATTTGGACAGGGTGGAACTGGTGGTTTCTTTGGCGGTTTGGTTAAGAATTTATTTGGTATTGGTGGTGGTAACTGGGGTGCAGGTGGTTTGGGTTGGGCAGGGACAGTTGCTGGAAGCGCTTCTGGTGCAAACTCAATGGTTTGGTTACAGAAGGGTGGTATTACTCGTGGTCCATCCATAGTAGGAGAAGCAGGACCAGAGGCTGTGGTTCCCCTTCCAGGTGGTCGTGAAATCCCTGTTGAGTTTAAGGGAGAACGTGAAGCTGGACAAACTGTTATAAATAATTTCTTTATTAATGCAGCAGATGCTAAGTCGTTCGACGATATGGTAAGAAGAAATCCTCGTGCAATTATAAAGTCAGTTACAGAAAACGCTCAACGAGCAGGTCCATTAAGGGGAGCGTTAAACTTTTAAGGAGTAAGATAGATGGCGCTATTTCCAGAGGGATTAAGACTTAGATATCCTTTGAATATATCTACCGAATTTCGCACCTTGGTTACAGATTTTGAGTCGGGGAGTGAGCAAAGGAGAAAAGTATGGTCTTTCCCAAAGAGACGTGTCCAATTAGCGTTTAATGTAATTACTCAATCAGATTTAAGACAAATCTGGCAATTCTTCTCTGACCGCAATGGTTCTTATGAGGAATTCGACTTTTATATCCCTTATCAAGAATACTGGTATAACGAGTATCTTGGGACTGGTCCCGGTGATGTTTTTGACTTAAAGAGTAAGAACACCGACGTAGCTACAGTAACGGTGTATAACGATGGCGCAGAAGTAGGTTATAGTTTCTTAGAAGGTGGTGGTCAATATGGTTCCGATAGAATAGATCTTACGGTTGCTGCTACAGACGGGGAAGTAATTTCTGCAGATTTTTATGGACAAATGAAGTTAACAAGTAGATTTGAGCAAGACCAACTAGGTTTTGAAATATTTACATGGCTTCTTTATAATAATCAAATCAATATTGTTGAGGCGAAGGAGGGTTCTTAATGAAAGATATTCCTGTTGCACTTAGTAACGAACTAACAAAAAATGCCTGTTTTCTTTGCTTCTTAATTACGTTTAGTTTCGATACAACGCTATATTATACGAATCTCGACCACGATGTTTATTACGATGGAATTACATATAACTCAAGAGGGATGGAGTTTTCTGACATACAGCAATCAATTACTCCTACTATTGATAGTATTACTTTTGACATAGATAACGTGGAGCTTGAGTTTTCTTCCCTCTCGTTAAACCAAGAATTGCGCGGTAAAAGATGCGAGATAAAGATTGCTGCTCTTGACAAACCACTAACTGTTCTAGCAACAAGTATTATGTTTGTGGGAGTAGTTAATTCAATTGAAATTAACGAGCAGCGTTGCACCTTTTCTATTTACGACCCATTTCTTTACTGGCGAATAAAAGTTCCAAGAAGGGTCCACCAGTCTACTTGTCCTTGGGTCTTTAAGGGAGACATTTGCCAATATGCTGGTGTAGCTACAAATTGCGATAGGTCTTACGATAGATGTTTAGAGCTGGGAAACACTATCAATTTTGGTGGGTTTAGGTGGATTGACGACTTACAAGATAGGGAACTCTGGTGGGGCAGCCAGGAAGGTATGCCTAAAAGTTTTTGAGGTGCTATGAGAGTAAAAAATATAACATCGTTGGTTTCAGATATTATTGAAGTTCCCTACAAGTTAGGTGGGTTTACACCAGAAGAAGGGTTTGATTGCTTTTCATTTTTGTATTATTTTTATGACAAATTGGGTTTTAACATACCGCCACTTGATGACTTGGGTTATGGCATAAATAGAGACAATTACGTAGAACTTTATGAAGCGAACCCGAAAAGAATGTTAAGAATAATGTTTAGAGTGATTTGTAAATTAACTACATCTGGTAAATTGAACTATCTAGAAGTTCCAGATACGCTTATCTATAAAAGTAATGGGGGAGACTCTTCTGGTATATATATCGGTCAAAGCAACATATTGGTTCTTGATGTTAATCTCGGTATTTGTGTTATACCAAGAAAGCACTTAAAAATGGATGGAGTATTAATAAGACGATGGTCACAGAAATAGCAACGTGGATAGCAGGTTGGGGTATATGGGGACTAACTGCTGGGACTAAAGCCTTTGTTGCTTTTACTTACGTTGTGTCTACTTTATTATATACTGTAATTACTGCTGCGATGTATGGTTTGTCTTACATAACAAGAAAGAAACCAGAAGAGATAACGTCTCTTGATTATCTTCTTGTAAATGGACAGTCACCAAAAGATCCAGTTCCAGTAGTATATGGAACTATGAGAATAGGTGGAACATGGTGGTGGATAGAAACCACTGGAATGTTGAATACGACTCTTAAAGCGTGCCAAACTATTTGCGAGGGCGAAATAGATTCTTTAGTACAAGTGAAACTTAATGATGTTGACATAAGTGCTAAAGGTGGTTACGCAGGTTATGCCTTCTATAACGGTGCAGCAGATCAAGCAGTAGGACCAAGCGGTGACGCAGCAAGAAACACCGCATATCTTTATGTTTATTTTGTATTTAGTCATTGGATTTCTATGTGGAGTAAAATACCACTAGTAACCGCAACAGTAAAGGGGCTAAAGTGTTATGACCCGAGAACAGAAACCACAGAATGGAGTAACAACCCGGCAGTATGTATCTACGATTTTATGCGAAACACTAGATATGGAATGGGCATTGATGCTAGCTTTATTGACACTACTTCTATTATTGACGTAGCGAATACTCTTGATGACGAAGGCTATGAGATGAACGCAGTTGTTGCAGCTAAAGCACCCGCACTTGATATTTTGACTGAGTTACTAACTAGTTGTAGATGTTCAATGCTTTATTCGCAAGGACTTTGGAAGATGAAGTTCCTTGAGTATGAAGCGCCAGTTATGTCTCTTGATGAGGACGATATAGTTAAGGAATCCTTTACTTTCAACTTTCCTGCGGCAGCAGATTTACCAAATACGATTATAGTCAAATTTGCTAACGCAGATAACGACTATGTTCAAGAGGAGTTTAAGATTCATGACGAAAGCCAAATTATTAATGTGGATAAAGAAGAGCGAGCCCAAACTATAACTTTAACCGGAACTACAAGTTATGAGCAAGCTCACAAATGTGGAGTATATCAACTAGAGCGACTAAAACTTGGTTGTCGCTTCATTTTTGTTGCTGGACCGAAAGCAATCCCTTTAGAACCAGGTGATGTTATACAAGTAACGCATAGTTTACCTGGTTGGACGAACCAGTTAGTTAGAATTGAGGAAGCAAGATATTTACCCAGTGGCGAGGTTCAACTATCTGTTCTCCTTGAGCATGAGGATTTATATGACGATATAGTAAACATAGTCGACCACACGGAATGGAGCACCACATTAATTGATCCTACTGAGATACTACCTCAACCAGACAACGTCCAGTTTACTGAAGAAAACTATATAATGAAGGACAACACATTTACTCGACTTAAAGGAACTTGGTCATTTACGCATAGTTTTATAGATTATGTGGAGGTTTGGATATCGCGGGATCTTACAAATTGGTACATGCACACGAAAACTTCTGGCGACTTCACGATTGAGCCAGTTTACGAAGGAGAAACTTACTATATTAAACTAAGGGCGGTTAGTATATATGGATCAAGAGCGGATCTTAATGACTTAGATTACTATGCTAGAACGATATCCGGAGTAGCTGATCCACCAAATAACGTAACGGGTTTCAACATCGGAGTAGCTGATGACAAGTTGAGCATGGGTTGGAACGCAGTTACAAATACAGACTTACTCTACTATGAGATTCGATGGGGCGCTTCTTGGGGAACAGCTATACCTATTGCACAAGTCAAGGCGACGAAGAAGACCTTTACTGGTGTAAAACCTGGAACACATACATTTTTGATCAAGGCCAAAGACACACTCAATAACTACTCTTTAGTTGCTGGACAGAAGACAGTTACTATACAAAATCCTATTGGCTATGCGCAAGAAACTGCCTATGGAACAGACTTTTCTGACAGCACGAGTTACTGGAACGTGGAGTGGTATGACGATCCTGTCCACGGACGAGTTCTTTCAGTTTGTGACTCAACTGCTTCTCTGACTGGCTGGTGGGAGTCTCCGATTTATGACTTGGGTTCAAATGACTTTAGAAAACTATGGAACATCTTCTCATGGGCTTCAGATACTCCTGGTGGAACATGGCTTGCTGGTGCTGGAGACTTCGATTGGGAAGATGTCTTTGATATAGGTGAAACTTGGTTACAACAGTTTGCTGGTGCACCAGTAGGTACGATTGAAATGACACTATACTTTTCTGAAGATGGAATAGATTGGGATTCGTTTACTGGTTTCGAGTTAGTATCCCATGAGTGTAAAGGTAGATACTTCTATTACAGAGTAACGCTAACAAATGTATCGGATGAAGTAGAAATATTACTTAAGCCAGTTACGTTCTACTCTTGGATGAGGACATAAAATAATGACTACTAACAATGCTAAACCCAACAACCGACCAGTTTATTGGTTCGTAGGGATTCTTGTTTCAGTCTTAGTTACATTTATGAGCATAGGTTTCTATAGCTTGAGCGCGCAGATAACTTGTAACTCGAATAGATTGAAGGAAATGTCTAACCATATGTCTGAGATTAAGACTAATGTAGAAGTCATAAAAGTTCAAGTAGATAATCTTAATACAAATCTTGATAAACTAGATAGGCGTTTAGAAAGAGTTGAGCATAATAACAAAAAGGGGAGTGAGTAAGTGGCCAATCCAGTAAAGGATTTCTTTGATAACAAGGATTTCAACGAATCTTTGTGGACTACTGATCTTGGTGCAAATGGTGCAGTTGATGAGCAAGTGAGTGATGGCGAACTAGTAATGACTTGTGGAGTTGGCACTAACGCTGACCCAAGTAGAATATATCAAGCTTCGATTTCTGGCGATTTTGATATAGTTATTAAAGTAAGTGCTTTAGACCATACGGCCGATTCTCAACAACAGTGGGCAGGAATCTTCATGTGGAACGCCAGCAACTATTACTTCCTTGCTGGTTATTACTGGAGTAATATCAAATATGCAGATGCTTTTGCTTGGAGACAAGGTGGTTCTAGTGGAAGCGGAACTGGCACTGGTCCTGAACCAGCAACTTGTCCGTTTTGGATTCGCTTAGTAAGATCAGGTTCTACAGTAACTGCTTACGGGTCTACTGACTATGAACCCGAAAACACACCAACATGGACTGAAATTGAATCTCATGATATTACAAGTAATGACTGTCAAGTTGGAATCTTTGCAAATGACAATGCTGGCGGTGGTGGTTGGGATGTAAGTATAGATTATTTTGTTAATAATGGCGACTATCCACCTACTTGCACAGGTTGGACAAGTCCCGGAACCGTAGTAAATTTCAATGCTGGCGGTGTTGCTTGGGAAGATCCTGATAACGTAAAGGTTTCAGACGATAATCACGCTTACGTACAACTCATAAACGCAGAGCAATGTCAATACTTAGTAGCTTATAATTTTGGGTTTGCTATTCCTGCTGGTGCAACCATTGATGGAGTAGAAGTAAGAATAGAGAAGAACGGTGATGAAACTGAATTTCTCACACCTGGTTATGTTTTCCTAACTAGGAGCGCTTCTGGAAATCCTGTTACTGACGATAGTCCTGACGAGGAAACTATTACTGAGTGGGAAGAAACTGACTTTTATGAAGCGTTTGGTGGGGAAGAAGCTCTCTGGGGATTTGTAGATCTAGATGAAGCAGATGTAGAAGATTCTGACTTCGGGGTTTATATCTCTGGTTTAACTGCTGATATTGATGCTACAGCAGAGGCTCGCGTAGATCATATTCAGGTTAACGTTTACTACACAGAAGCAACTACAACCACAACCAGCACAAGCTTGACAACACTTAGCACAACATCCTCGTCTAGCACTTCTCTAACAACGGTTTCCACAACTCTAACGACAACTAGCACAAGTCTAACCACACTTAGTACAACATCCTCGTCTAGCACTTCTCTAACAACGGTTTCCACAACATCCTCGTCTAGCACTTCTCTAACAACGGTTTCCACAACTCTAACGACTACCTCAACAACTTGCGCACCGTTCCATTATAACTCACCTAAACAAGAAGACAACTTATTTGACGATATAGATAAAGTTCGAGAAAACTTCTACGCTTTAAGAGTAAGGGAAGCATGTGGAAGTGCACCAAGTAACCCTCAAGCAGGTATGTTATGGTTTGATACTACTAACCAACAGCTAAAGCAAAGAAATGTAGATAACGATGCTTGGCTAATTCTATGGGATATATCAACCGATGAAGTTCCTACAAAAAAGATTGAAGATCATATAGCAGAGAATATTACCGCAGCAAATACAGTTCATGGTATTCGTCAAGGTTCTGGTAATAGTTTAGATCTAGATAAATTAGATGGATATCACGCCTCTGAGTTTCTAACCCCTGCTTATATGGCTTCTTCTCATACTGCGAAAACAAGATATAATAGTGCACCTGGAATGAATAATATAATTCAATGGCGTACTGGTTCTTGGGGTTATACTTACACAGATGTAACCTACAGCGAATACGTAGATGGAGGACCATAAGGAGAAAAGAAATGGCTTTTGATAAATTCAGTCCTGCTCAATCTCATGACGCCCTTGGTGATCTTCAACTAATAAAGTCGAATTTTGAAGCAATAAGAGATTTTGAAGCAGGAAATAATCCACCAGCAAGCCCACAAGCAGGAATGTTATGGTTCGATACTGGTAATGATCAATTGAAACAGCGTAATACAGATAACGACGCTTGGTTGGTTCTATGGGATGTATCGACCGATGAAGTTCCTAAAAAGAAGATAGATGACCATATAGCTGACAACATAACGGCCGCTAACACGGTTCACGGTATTCGTCAAGGTTCTGGAAATGGACTTGATGGCGATTTATTGGATGGAAATGAAGCAGCAGCTTTCGTCTTACTAGCAAACTTAAATGCGTTACACTCTGCTAGAACAAGATATAATAGTGCCCCCGCAATGAATAGTATAATTCAATGGACAGGTGGTAGTCATGGTTACACTTATACTGATGCTACTTACAGCGAATATGTAGATGGAGGAGCATAATGTATAAAACTTTTCTTTTTAACCCAACCTTAAAGTGTAATCTTGCTTGTGATTACTGCTACCAGACACCAAACTCAGAATCTTGGGACTACTTTAAGACCTTTGATAGGTTAATAGAAGAGATTCAAAAGTACGACGAACCAAGTAAGATCATAATTCATGGGGGGGAACCAACACTAATTGGTGCAAATAATTTAGAAAAGTTATGTGAGAAGGCTAAAAATGCTAAAATTAAGTTAGAATCCCTGCGAATACAGACAAATTTATATAACTGGAACGATAAATTTACTAAAATTGCTAAAGAGTACGATCTCCGAGTTTCGACATCTTATGATGGCCCAGTTAGTCTTAGGAAAGACAAAAAGGGAAGAGACACGTCAAGTATAATCAAAAGTAAGATTTACGAACTACTAACTGCTAGCGTAGACGTGTTTTACATAACCGATCTTTTGCCTATTTGTCCAGTAGAAGATGTAATAGATGACCTATGTGAAATAGGGATCAAATATATCGCAGTTAGGTTTCCAAATACACAGTTGTTTAGTATTGAAAAGATGACGCAACACGTTCTGGATTTCTATAGAAAAGGAATAAAGAAACTAACTGTAAATAAAATAGTAGAAAGAAATATGTCCAATCTCATTTCTTTTCTTTTCTTACGACCAGAGCAGAGAAGGGGAATTGCTTGTAGTTATATTCCTTGCATGGAGACAAAACTCTATCTTTCAGTTCTTGGAAATGGAGATATATATCCATGTAATAGACGAATCAAACCAGAACTTAAACTAGGTAACATACAAGAAAATACTTTTATCGATGTTCTGAGTTCTACTACTACTGAGTGTCTTATAAAAAAGGAACGTGAATTATGGATAAGTGAACCATGTAATAGTTGTCCGATTAAAGAGTTTTGTTTTGGTGGGTGTCATGGAGAAAGAACAAATGATAAATATATTGCTTGTGATTTAAGGTTTGGGATATTTAACTTAATAAAGTTGTTCACACAATTTAGTCCACAAATTATTGAGTTCTATATAAGGAGTATGAGCAATGGCAGAAGTAATAGTTTTTGATGAAGACCGACTACCTAAAGGGATGATGGGTAAAGATTCAGAAAATATTATTGAGCACCCAGAGTGGAACGTAATTGATATAACACCTGAGTTTTATTTAGAACACCAAGAAGATTATTATCTCTTCGGATTGTGGCGCGGTGAATTAGTAGACATGAGAAATATAAGTAAGATCGGAAAGTGGTTAGTAGAATACACTAAGATAACTTTTGAGCAAGGGGTTACCCATGCGGTTCCTTTTGAAGCGGGATCTAGTCCACCTAATTTAGAACCACGGTGGATTCTCATAAAAGATAGTACGTATGCAGATCTTACTCTTAATGTGAAGAAAGCTAAAATTGACCAATTCAAAACTTGGCGCTTAAATATATCTAAAAGAAAACTAAACGTAATAGAAGACGATCTACATAAACTAGCCCTCAAAGCGTTTGTTTTGAGGGAAATAAACTCACTCCCACAAGACAAACTAGACCAATTGAAAGCAAAGATCAATACTTTTAGAACTAGAGAAAGCAACTATGAAGATCTAGTAGCACAAGTAAACAGTTTTTGGGAACCAGCGGATGTAGAAAACGCTTGTAATCAATTCGACTCTACTTTGGAGTAGGAGAAGCGATGTTTAAGTATAAAGTCAAAGTTTTCTTTACCAACATTTTTCTTTCTGTGTTCAGTTGGTTTCTTCTTTTATTCCCTAAACTCCTGATTAGAATAGTTGAAAGAAAATTGATTGAAGAAGAGAAAAGTCCACCAGTAGAACTTGCGTTGATTAGAAAAAACGATACTGCTGCTAGAATACAAATTGAGCAACTTAAGACGACTTTCTCTAGTAAGTCTTTTCATAAACTTCTTGATAAATATCCTGAATACTTCTGGGTTTGTTGGAAATCTGGACTTCACCGAGAAAAAATTAAAGAAGATTATCGCAACTATAGACGGACAGCGAGGTATAACTAAATGTCCCAATACGCAAGACCCAACGAAGATATAGTAGTCGGGTCTTGGACCAAAACTGATCCTTCATTTTACTATGAAGATGTGAATGACGTTGGTGCGCATGACGGGGATACTACTCGAATTACTGGGACAAATGGTTGTGGCACTATAGTATTGAAGCTGAGTGGGATCTCTACACCAAGTGATCCTTCTTCTTGTACGTTGTATATTTATGCAAGAACTGCTGGTGGTGGTGGACCAGAGAAAGCCGACATTGAGTTAGTAGAGGATTATGAGGGTACGCCAGTTACTCATGCTTCTTGGAACAATAAAGGAACTCGTGGCGCAGCTTATGTAAATGAAGCAGGCGCTGTCGACTTATCAGCAGTTACAAACTGGTCAAATCTTTATATCAAATTAATTGAAGATACTATTGGTAGTGGTGAATATTGGTATTGTACTCAGATTTATTTAGAAACATCAGATGCACCCACAACTACTACGACAACAACTACAACCACTACGACTACTACTACAACAACAACCACAACGACTACATCTACATCTACTACAACAACCACGACCACAACTACTACAACTACTACTACCACAACGTCTACGTCAACAACTACGACCACAACAACTACTACCAC
>Ga0209636_10009060_pt1 | contig 10141 bp, 6 predicted proteins | sample DeeMarSWOR152_54_FD_187464 | JGI IMG/M metagenome (GOLD analysis project Ga0209636, IMG submission 187464) | Marine sediment microbial communities from White Oak River estuary, North Carolina - WOR-1-52-54 (SPAdes) (version 2) | ecosystem: Environmental > Aquatic > Marine > Intertidal zone >... | reverse complement strand
GGATTGTGGTGGTGAAAGCGTTATGTTCACTAGCAAATGTATCTTCTTCCTTAATCTCTGTCGTCTGCACGTATTTTATAGTCACAAAATCAGCATACGGGCCTAAACCCGCAGCATGGCCTGTAAAATACACGTTGCCTGAGTTATCGATCGTCATATTGCGCGCATCATCCCAGCTATTCTCCGGGGCATTATACCGCATACACCAAACCGGGTCGCCATTAGGACCGTATTTTATCGTCGCATAGTCCAAACTCGTTCCATAACCGTGACTGCCGCCTGTAACGTACACACCACCTGAACTATCAACCGCTATATCATATGCACGGTCATAATCATTGCCCGATCCATTATACCTTCTCACCCAGGCCGTGTCCCCGTTCGCATAATATTTTATAGTTACATAGTCAGCAGACCCACCTAGCCCCTGACTCTCACCGGTAATATAAACATTACAGGAATCGTCAATTGCAATAGCCCTTGCTTCGTCCCAGCCATCCGCTGGCCCGTTGTACATTCTCGCCCAGACCACATTTCCGTACGAATCGTATTTTATTGTCAAACAATCCAAACTTGTCCCAAACCCTGAACTACCGCCTGTAACATAAACACCACCTGAACTATCAACCGCTATATCATATGCACGGTCATAGTCATTCCCCGATCCATTGTACCTTCTCACCCAAGCCGTGTCGCCGCTTGCGTAGTATTTTATTGTCACATAGTCAGCAGACCCACCTAGCCCTTGACTCTCACCGGTAACGTATACGTTACTTAAGCCGTCGATTGCCAGAGACCATACTACGTCAGAACCATTCGCCGGTCCGTTGTATCTTCTTACCCAAGCTGTGTCTCCGTTTGGATAGTATTTTAGCGTCGCATAATCAGCAGATGTACCATACCCTGCACTCTCGCACGAGGCATATACATTGCCCGCATTATCGACAGCTATGCCAAATGCTTCGTTGTAATAACTCGCCGGGCCGTCATACATCCTCACCCAGGCAGTATCTCCGTTGGGATAGTATTTTAGCGTCGCACAATCAATGCCACCGCCTAAACGTGCACCAAAACCTGTAACATAAACATTACCTGATTGGTCGACTACTATGACATCACCGCCGTCGCCGTCATTTCCTGGCGCGTTATACCTTCTTACCCAAACCGTATCTCCGTCGGGATCGTATTTAATCGTCAAATCATCATAGCCCGTGCCTATACCAACACTACCACCTGTGACATACACGTAACCTGAGTCATCGACAGCTATGTCCTGTGCATAGTCGCCGGCGTTCCCTGACCCATTAAACCTTCTCACCCAAGCTGTGTCGACCTGAGCCGTTAAAAGGAAAGGGCACAGGGACATGAACATCATACTTAATAAGCATGTTTTCATATTTCCCCCTTACAAGTCACAATTGACTTAGTTTACTTCTATATTGTAAGAAAAAAAATTCAATCAGCCATCAAGGAAAACCCTAATATTAGTATTCGAGATGTCTTAGTTAGCCAGAGGATGGGAACTAGATAGAGCAAGAAATTCGTTCAGCATATTTGTCATGTGTCGAGGGACGTCAATCCTTCGCTAATAGCGTATTTGGTCAATTCGGCGATGCTGTGAATATTGAGTTTTTTGCTTATTTGCCGGCGATGGGTTTCGATCGTCTTCAAACTTCGGTTGAGACGTGCGGCAATTTGCTTAGTGCTCTTGCCTTCGGCAATCAACTGAAGCACCTCTCGCTCCTTTGAGGTAAGAACAAAACTGGACACCTTCTTCTCTGAAGCCCGCGCCAGGCTTTCGTCGATGATGTAATGCGCTATCTGGGGACTTATGTAAATCTTGTTTGAATACACTGCATAGATAGCACGGGTCAGTTCGTCAAAAGCACTATCCTTCAACAGATACCCCGCGGCCCCGGCTTCAAACATCGCCAAAACGAAGTTTCGCTCGGAATGCTGCGATAAGCATAGCACCTGTGTATGCGGAGTCTTTTTCTTGAGTTGTTGCGTTGCATCAATGCCGTTCAAATCGGGCATGGTGATATCTATTATTACGACATCAGGCAGAAGTTTGTGCGCAAGGTTCACGGTTTCCTTACCATTGGCCGCCTCGCCGATAACAACCATATTGGGTTCTTTCTCAAGCAGACTACGCATGCCCTCCCGAAATATCTTGTGGTCGTCTGCCAATAGTATTCTTATGCTCATCTTGCCTTACTGGGAACATCCCAGTCAATACTTGTCAACGGAACTGAAGGGCAGATAGTATAGACTTCAAATCTAGCAATTATCATACCTAGTCTCTTCTGGTTGTCCTTGCATCGTGCTGACCATACTTGATTATAATCTGCAAATCACAAAATTGCATCAGTAACACCCCCGATTTTGGGTTGCGAAATACCTTAGGCTAGATAAAACTTGAGAAATATGTTCTTCTAGCCAAAATAATAGCACGCTCATCGCCGTTTTCGTTTTGTTTTTCTTGATGCACGCATGAGAGGAGCAGTTAACACAACCGATGTTCCCTTTCCTTTGTCTGAATTGACCTCAAGCTTGCCCCCCAGGTAGCGTAGGCGCTCCTTGATGTTGAACAGACCGAAGCCTTCATTGTGTGTTATCTTTAAACCTATAACGTCAGGATTAAAGCCAACACCGTCATCTTCTACTGATATGCGTATCGCATTCCCATCTTTAACTGTCGAAACCTTCACTGTTTGTGCCTTTGCATACTTTGAGACATTAGTCAGTAACTCGCGTACGGCTTGAAAGAGTAGGACACGCGCCTCATCCGTTAGGGATTTAGATGAACCATCATCTTTGAAACTACACGCAATACTGCGCTGTGTCTGAAACTGACCGACAAGCCATTCTACTGCTGGTTCAAGCCCTAATTCATATAGAATCGGAGGACTAATCTCAAATGTCAGTGATCGTGTACGCTGATTGGTTTGAGCTATGATTTCTTTGATTTCTTCCAATTCCTTTTTGACATTCTTAACGGGACCGCATTCCTGAAGCGATCTTATTTTGAATATGGCGAGCGATAGTGCCTGACTTATATTGTCGTGCAAGTAAGTTGCAGTCTTCCGTCGTTGCTTCTCTTCAACAAGTGAGAGTGCTTGGTTCAGTGCTACGAGTTGGTTCTGATGATTGATTAGCTCTTCTTCTGCACGCTTACGCTTTGTCAACTCCTTTTTGAGTTCGATTGTCCGTTTCGCAACCATACTCTCCAGTTGGTCACGGTGTTTTTTCAATTCCTTTTCTACTTTTTTGCGCTGCTTGACTTCCCTACGCAGCTCCACATTCTTGAGCCGGTAGATTTCGGCTTCTTTTTCCTTCTTTTCGACTTCGTATCTGATTCTCATATCTGCAATCTGTTTGCTCTTCGCGGCATTGAAGAGATCCTCTTTAAGGACTGTGTATTTCTTGTGATAATCGAGCGCTTTGTTATAGGACTGTTGTGCTTCAAACAACTTAGAGAGTGAACCGTAACCCTCGAGTTCTATCTCTTTGGCTCCTATTTCCCGTGCAATTTCAAGGCCTTTCTCTATATATGCAAGTGCTTCACCATAACGTTTCATCGCCATATAGCAATTACCAGATGCAATGCTCGTATCGGCGATTGCGTTTCTATCTCCGATTTCTTCAGATATCTCCAGTGCTTCAAGACAATGCTTTAATCCTTTAGGGATATTTCCCATCTGTCTATACGTGTCTCCAATAGACTCGTGCGTTGCTGCAATGTGCAAGTTATCACCAATTTCCTCTGAAATGTTTAAACATTTGGAATAATATTCTAATGCAAGTTCGTAATCTCCTTGCTTTTTATAAATATCGGCTATGGAACCTATGTTCGCAACATGTCCTACTCTGGTGCCAAACTTTTCATCAAGTTTTAGTGCCTTGAGGTGATATTCCAATGCCTCGGCATAATCACCTTGATGTGCATGAGCCCTGCCAATACACTGAAGAGCAATCGAAATCCAACGTTTCTCAGCGAGCTTCTCAGATAATCTTAAGGATTTGAAATAATACACCATGGCTTGAGTATGGTCCCCCTGATAATGAAAGCATTCACCAATATTGATGTAACAAGTCGCCTCGCCGCTCTTATCTTTGATTTGCTTGCTTATTCTAAGCGATTCTTGAATATACTTCAATGCCTTTATGTATTCACCAAGATCTCTGTGTACAATTCCAATGTTGCAGTAACATGCGGCTAATTGGTGTTTATTGCCTGTTTCTTGAGCGAGTTTTAGTGATTTGAGATGATAGTCCATTGCCCGAGCATAATCACCTTGCCCCTCATATAATAATCCGATGTCATTATACACATGGGCAGCGCCCTCTTTATAACCGAGTTCTTCAAAAAGCCTCAAGGCTTTAAGATAATACTCCATGGCCTTGTCACAGTCATCCCGTATATCAGAAGCCTGCCCAATATGAAAATAACTCACTGCCAGTCCCTTTCTATAATTGATTCTTTCAGCTAGAGTAACAGCCTGACGTGCGTAGCCTTCGGTCTTCTTCGGTTTTGAATTGAGAACCGCGCGAGCCAGTTTATTTAACACATCTACTTTGCTTCTTCCTGTGTTACCCTTGTCCGGTTTGCTACGAAGGGTTCCTAATTTCTTCTCAAGTTTTCTTACTTCATCTGTTGCCATATCCACGCACCTCCTTCCGCAAGATTACATTTTATACTGGATTGATAGCTGTTGTGATATGATGTGGTTACAACTATCACTTGAATACCATCAATTATATTTTTATTTGTGCTGTTCATTTTAGGCGCCATAGGTCATTTTTGACACATTGATTGTAAAACATTACTATTACTTTGATATCTCAAAAATGTTCCAAAATGATCATAAAATTGTACCAAAAGATGAGTTAGAAGTCAATCGTTTTATATACAGAATAATATATCCGCTGTAAGTTAATATTCAGTACGTTAGCCTCAAGATGGCACATGTGTGGTACAAAAATCGATCTACAACTGATTGTGTCGCAAAGCGTAATGCATACAGGTACTACGATTACGCCATCGTTGAGCGCTACGGACCACCAGTCCGCGTATCTCCAGTATGAGGGTCATGATACACGCATGCTCGCTGCAACCGACAAACAGCCATTTCTGCAAGGACTGAAATTAGTACTTGACAAATTTCATTTTCTCGCTATAATATATTAGACTTAAGTCTAGATGGACCAGACAAGTCTAGATGGGTGTTAAAATGGGTGTTGGCTCGAATCCAGGGTGAATGAGAAGATAAGGAGAGGCTTATGATATCGGCGCGTAGGGCCTATGCGATTGGCCAGATCCTAAAGAAGGCAAACGATTTGGAGATAAAGGGCAGTGTTGAGGAAGCAATCAACGAGGTGAGGAAAGCGGTCGATATTAATCCTGAAGATGGTAATCTGTACAACCGTTTGGGCGACCTCTATCTGAAACTCAATGATAAAGAAGAGTCGATCGAAAATTTCAGGAAGGGTGTTGAGGCATTCCGCAGAGACAATTTCCCGCGCAACGCGCTTGCGCTGAGTAAAAAAATTCTGAGATATGATCCAGATGGCTTTGATATGTATTACACGATTGCGGATTTGCTAGTTGAACTCGACGAGAAGACGGATGCTGCGAAATACATGTTCGAGTGTATTGAAAAACAAGCTAAGCAGGAGAAGAAAGAAGGAGCGCTCAACGCGATCGATTATCTCAAGAGCCTTGATATAAGAGACGAGAAGATTCAAGATAAGATTATCGAGTGCTATAAGATGTTTGGTAAAGATGACGATGCCGAGAAATACGGTAAAGAGAGGGCATCTAAAAAGCCAAAGATTGACAAACTTACTGCTGAGGCTCTTTTGGGTCGCAGTGGCAAAACACCGGATGTCAAAATCGAAGAACTCGACAAACTGCTCCATGAATTTAATGGCGCAAGTGCGCTGCGTGATGATATTGGGCAGCTCGATCAGGCGGTAAAGGAAGTCGAGAACGCAGTCGTTGAATTGCGTAAGGCAATCCGGCTGGATGAAGTTGTCATCGCACTGGACAAATCATTGAGCGCCTTATCTGGAGAACAAAAAAAGGCGATCGAGATGATGCGTGATTCAGTGATCGATAACCTTGATCACCTGGAGAGCACCATAAAAGGACTTGACCAGAATTCGGGGAAGAATACACAGGAGTTGCAGTCAGCGTTCGATAAGTTGAACAAAGCACTGGGAAGTCTGAGTAAAAATCAGGCTACCATTGCCCACGATCTCAACGATAATCTAATGAAACTCGGTAACAACTTCAATACAATGACCGAGAATTCACTGAAAGTTGTGAAATCCATACTGGCGAACTACAAGCAGGCAACCGATGAAATGATCCTTCGTCTTGATGATACGAAAGACGCCAACTCTAAGTTAGTCGACGCGAATGATAAACTCGTAAAGATGAATGGTGAGATGAAACAGGAAATGAATGAGATGGGTGCATCATTGACGCAATATATTACAGTTCAAGATCTGAAGGAAAGAAAGAGAGATCGCTATATGATAATCATTCTCGTGATACTCTCGGCGATTTGTGGTCTTTTTGTCTTCTCGATTATCTTCAGATAGAATATCTCGCCGCAACTTCAAATATCTCGGCAGAAGGCAGCAAGTGTTTTTGGAAATTGTTTGGTGGTTTAGTTTTTAGATTCTTTTGCCCTCATACTGAGGTACGCGTAGATAAAATCGTCAAGATCCCCATCCATTATTTTATCCACCTGTGAAGTCTCGTGGTCGGTTCGGTGATCCTTCACCAGTTTGTATGGATGGAATACATAAGAACGTATTTGGTGCCCCCAACCAATGTCGGTCTTCTGTTTATCAAGCTTTTCTCGCTTTTCTTCTTCCTGCTTCTGGTAGTGATCATATAATCGGGACTTGAGTATCTTCATGGCATTTGTTTTGTTCTGAAATTGAGAACGTTCATTCTGGCACTGGACCGTAATGCCAGTCGGAACATGCGTGATCCTGACTGCAGATGATACTTTGTTTACGTTTTGCCCGCCGTGACCTCCTGCACGGTAGGTATCGATGCGCAAATCGTCCTCATTGATTTCAAGGTTGATATCTTCGACTTCGGGGTAGACAAACACCGAGGCAAATGAAGTATGGCGCCGTGCGTTAGCATCAAATGGTGATATCCTTACTAAACGGTGAATCCCGACTTCGGCTTTTAGCAAACCATAGGCATACTTGCCGATGACTTCAATGGTTGCATCTTTGATGCCCGCAACTTCTCCAGGAAGAAGATTGAGCATGTGATATCTAAAATTCTTCGCTTCTAACCAACGTACATACATTCGAAACAGAATCTCAGCCCAGTCGCACGACTCTGTTCCGCCAGCACCGGGATGTATTGTCAGGATGCAATTCTTGATATCGTCTTCCTCGCCGAGGAGCAGCTTCAGCTCGAGTTCCCGGATTTTCTTCTGAATTTTTCTTGCCTCGACAGTGACTTCGGCTGCCATTTTGTCATCGAGCTCAGGCAATTCAGCAATACCGTTCAAAAGCTCGAGATCATCGCCCAGCTCTTCGATTGATTGAATCCAGAATTGCTTTTCCGTGATCTCAGACATTACTTTCTGAGCTTCGGATTTATTAGACCAAAAATCTGGCGTCGCGGTTTTGCTTTGGAGTTTTTTTACTTCGTTACTTAATTTCTGAAGGTCAAAGATGCTCCTTCAGATTGTCGAAGCGTGACTTTAGCTCTCGTATTCCATCGATCGTGATGGAATTTGTGCCCACGGATTTCTTCATTGACTACTCCTTATTCTTGCGGGCTTTTGTAACGACTTTTCTTGCTGCGTAGCGTTTTTTGAACTTCTCTACCCTGCCTGCTGAATCGACGATTTTCTGCCGACCGGTGAAGAAAGGATGACACTTTGAGCAAAGGTCAACACTGATTTTTTCGACCGTTGATTTTGTTTCGACACGATTGCCGCAGGCACAGGTTACAACGCAGGGAACGTACTTCGGATGTATCTTTTTCTTCATAGTCATCCTCCTTATTTGTCTGTGGCCATTGATTCGAGGAAATCCTTATTAGTCTTGGTTCGAGCCATCTTTTCAGTCAAGAATTCCATCTGTTCGATGGTATTCATTTCGGACAACAGCTTACGCATGATCCACAAACGATTGAGCTCAAACTCGGTTAAGAGCAGTTCTTCCTTCCTCGTGCCTGACTTGTACAAATCAAGGGCCGGAAAGATTCGCCGGTCCTGGAGCCTGCGGTCAAGGATCAGTTCCAGATTGCCAGTGCCCTTGAATTCTTCAAAGATTACCTCGTCCATTCTGGACCCGGTGTCGATCAATGCAGTTGCAATAATCGTCAGGCTGCCGCCTTCTTCGATATTCCTGGCCGCGCCGAAGAATTTCTTAGGTTTCTGGAGCGCGGTGGAATCCAAACCTCCGGAGAGGGTTTTGCCCGAGTGCGGTACCACTGCGTTATGGGCACGTGCCAGACGCGTCAGGCTATCGAGGAGTATCACGACATCCTTTTTCGTTTCAACCATGCGCTTGGCTCGCTCGAGAATAATCTCGCCGACTTCGGTATGGCGTTCGGGCGTTTCATCAAAGGTAGACGACACGACTTCCGCGTCAACCGACCGCTCGAAATCGGTAACCTCTTCTGGCCTTTCGTCGATCAATAGAACGATCAAATATATCTCCGGGTGATTTGTGGTTATTGAATTCGCAATCTTTTGTAAAATGATAGTCTTACCTGCCCGTGGCGGTGATACGATCAACCCGCGTTGTCCCTTGCCAATGGGTGTGAACAGGTCGACGATACGCATCGAGCGGTCATTCTTGCCTTCTATCTCTAAATGAATGCGTTCGTTAGGATAAAGGGGCGTGAGATTGTCGAACAGCACGCGTTCGCGGAACTCAGACAATGGGATGTTGTTTATGTGTTCGATTTTTATCATTGCAAAATAGCGCTCACCCTCCCTGGGTGGTCTTGCCAGTCCGCGGATATGGTCACCGACCTTCAGATTGAATTTACGTATCTGCGATATTGAAAGATATATGTCATCTTGGCTCTGCAGGTAGTTGTAGTTCGGCGACCTGAGAAACCCGTAACCCTCTGGATGAATCTGCAAGACGCCTTCAACCGGGACAAGCTCAGCACGCTTTGTTTCCGCTTCGATTATCGCATGTATTAGGTCAGGTTTCTTGAGATCAGAAAAACTAGCTAGACCCAAGTCCTTGGCAATACTATGCAATTCGGTCACTTTTTTCTTTTTAAGGTCATCTATCTCCATTCTTCACCTTCCATTTGTGGTCAATTTAAGCATTTTCTATTCTTGAAAAATGTGGTCCAGTAATCTTCAATGGTAACCTATGGGCAACTTAAATTGAAAACCTACTCTATGGAATTATTCAAGGTCATTAATCAGACTATGAGATTATATATGTATTTCACGTTTTGTCAATACCCAAGTCACAGACTTAACATGCGTTCGATTGAGCCCAGGGCTTGCTGGCGCGTCGCCTCATCAATTTCAACCTTGAACTCGTTTTTCTGCAATGCCCAGAGGATTTTTTCCTGCGTAGTCAGTTTCATGTTCGGGCATATCGCATTGGGACTGCCAGGAATGAATTCCTTGCCTGGATTTTCTTTCTTCAAACGATGCAACATGCCCAATTCCGTGCAGATGATGAATTCTTGGGCATCAGTTTCCCGAGCATAGCTGATCATCTGGGACGTCGAGCAGATCCTATCGGCAGTGTTTTGTACATCCAACCGACATTCAGGATGGGCGACAATTTTGGCCTCCGGGTAACTGCTTTTTAACTTGTTGAGATGTTCTTTTGAAAAAACCATATGTGTGGGGCAATATCCAGGCCATAAGCGGAATGTCTTTTCCCGTAGCTGGTTGGCAACGTAAGAGCCGAGGTACTGGTCAGGTATGAAGAGGACTTCTCGTGCGCTGAGTGATCGGGCAACCTTAACACCATTGGCCGAGGTACAGCAGATATCAGACAGGGCTTTCACGTCGGCGTTGGAATTCACGTAGCAGACGACCGCGGCCTCTGGATATGTCTCTTTCCGACCTGCAAGTTGCTCGGGTGTGATCATATTAGCCATTGGACACCCGGC
>Ga0209636_10009059_pt1 | contig 10141 bp, 8 predicted proteins | sample DeeMarSWOR152_54_FD_187464 | JGI IMG/M metagenome (GOLD analysis project Ga0209636, IMG submission 187464) | Marine sediment microbial communities from White Oak River estuary, North Carolina - WOR-1-52-54 (SPAdes) (version 2) | ecosystem: Environmental > Aquatic > Marine > Intertidal zone >... | reverse complement strand
TCATCTATGCCAAGTTGGCTTCTTACTCGCAGATACTCTTCCTCTTCGTTGTTTTGGAACTGCGTTATAACTTGATAAAATTTTGAAATGAATCTGTGAAGGGGAGTATTAGGTTGATTTATTTCCGTTGCTACTTTTCCTGGTATCAGAACTTCACCTCGCCTTTTTCTAAGAATAGTCATTTTTTTATTTCGCTCTATATTTATGAGCGAAGAAGAGTCGAATAAGTATTGAAATAATGATTTCTCAAAGGCCATGCCTACCGCCCTGCGGTCTCGGCTATCTGCATAGCTTTCCTAATGGGAATTTGCAAGACATGCGCCAGCTTACCAACAGAAATAAGATTATTTTGATAGGCTTCCAGAGACGTTCCTACAAAGCTTTTGCCAAGTCGTCTTTCCCACGTTTGGGTTCTTGGTCTTCTGAAATAAGCTGGCCTGCTCTCTATAATTTTATTTGTAAGACCGGTGTTAACCAATCCCAGTCCTTCCAATCTATAGCCTAAAGCCTGAATACTTACTCCCCATTTAATAGCCATTGGACGAAGTTGTCTCTCTGATGATGTTCTTGAGAGAGTTCTTTTTTTAAAATCGTCGACAACTCCTGTTTCTGGCAACAGCAGTTCCACAGCAAACCGGTTTGCCTTAAGTTCGGTTGTCTCATGGACGTCGGAGATCTTCGATGGGATATAACAAGCAGAGGAGCCGTGATTATAAAGAAGATGGGCTAATTCATGGGCTAAAGTGAAGTCTCTCCTTCCTTTTACATCCTTCGCATGAACTAAGATACACGGGCCATACGTCTCATGCCAAAAAGAAAACCCAGACAACTCATCATTTGGAATCGGTATCTCAAAGATCCTCACACCAGCATTTTCTAATAAAGCTCTCAAATCAGGTATCGGTTTGTTTTCTAGATCATATTGCTGTCTTATCCCTTGTGCCCCAGTTCTGGCTGTTGTCCTTGCAGAAATCGTAGCCAAGCTGACTTCTCGTTTCTTCTGTAGCAGTTCTTCAAACTCAACCGCAGCACGACACAGTTCGTCGAATCTTGCCAATACGATTTTGGTATCTCTAGACAAATGCTGCAAAGATTCTCCAGGTTTTCCACGAAACTTTACTCCAGTTGGTGGATTTGGGGTTTCCCTCAAAAAGTAGTCTATTTCCCGCCCGTAAAGATTTGCCAACGCTTCAAGTTCTCGGAGACCAGGCTGGGACACACCCATCTCCCAATCGTTTATCAGTTGTGGGCTGACATGTATTTCCTCTGCCACTTCTTTCACAGAAAGAGCCAACAGTTTTCTCGCCTTTTGTATTTGTGCCCCGATGACTATATTTGACCTTGAGACAGACATCAGAGTTTACCTCCCAACTATCTGTTACGCTCTAAACGCTATCTTTCAATCTCCCCAGCGGGAAGACTTTGGTCATTTGCTTTTCGATCCATTCCATCGCCTCGGCTGGGGTCATTCGCCAGTAAGTTGGGCAGGGCGAGAGGACCTCGACGAGCGAGAGACCTTCAGCCCCACTGACTTGCAGCTCAAAGGCATGCTTGATCGCTTTTTTGGTCTTGCGGATCGCAGCTACGCCGGATAGCGCGCAGCGTTCAATATAAATTGTCCCCGGCAGTGTAGCCAACAGTTCCGAGACCTGAAGCGGATATCCCTGCTCCGAAGCGATACGGCCCTTTGGCGTAGTCGCTGTCACCTGGTCGATCATCGTCGTCGGAGCCATTTGTCCGCCGGTCATTCCATAGACAGCGTTGTTAATAAAGATGACGGTTATTTGCTCGCCGCGGTGTCCGGCGTGCAGAATCTCCGCTGCTCCTATACTGGCCAGGTCGCCGTCGCCTTGATACGAGAAGATGATCTTGTCCGGATTGGTCCTTTTCATTCCTGTCGCTACTGCCGGTGGCCTGCCGTGCGCCACCTCGACCATATCGACGTCCAGATAATCATACGCTAAGACCGCGCATCCTACCGGTGCTATGCCGATGGTGCGGTCGCGAATGTCCAACTCATCGATTACCTCCGCTATCAATCGATGGGCAATACCATGGCCACATCCGGGGCAATAATGTGTGGGGCAATCTTTAAGTGTCGGTGTCCGCTTAAATACCGTTTTCATTCTTTGCTCTGTTGTCTTGAGTCTTCGGTCTTAATGTCAACTGTTTGATTTTATCGAATATTTCGTCAACGGTTGGCACGCCGCCACCGGGTCGGCCGTAAAATACCACCGGTGCTTTTCCAGCTATAGCCAGCTTTACATCTTCGACCATCTGGCCGTTGCTCATTTCCACGGTCAGGAAAATCCGAAATTCGTCAGCGGCCCTGCTGATCTGCTCCGTTGGAAACGGCCACAGCGTGATGGGACGAATCCAGCCGGCTTGGATTCCTTCTTCTCTTGCCTTGTTCACCGCCCCTTGCACGATTCTTGCTGCGACGCCGTACGCAACCACTACGATTTCAGCATCGTCAACCTCGTATTGTTCGCAGAGCACTTCGTCTTTTTCCACCTGCTCATACTTGGCCTTTAGCTTATAGTTAAGCTCTTCCAATACTCCTTCTTTGAGCCATAATGAGCGGACGATGTTTTGCTCTCTGCCTTTGGCGCCGGTCAATGCCCATTCTTTGAGAGGCAGCGCTCGACGCGGTTTTTTGTCTAATACGATCGGCTCCATCATCTGGCCCAGGATGCCGTCGGCCAGAACCATAACAGTCATCCGATACTGGTCGGCTAAGTCGAAGGCCAGCGGCATGCAATCGACCAACTCCTGCACGCTCGAAGGTCCGAGCACGATGGTACGGTAATCGCCGTGCCCGCCGCCGCGAGTGGCCTGGAAATAGTCCGCCTGCGAGGGCGCAATATTGCCGAGACCCGGCCCGCCTCGCATGACGTTGACCACGACCGCCGGCAGCTCGGCCCCAGCCAGATAGCTGATCCCCTCCTGCATCAGGCTGATGCCGGGACTGGATGAGCTTGTCATAGCCCTCTTGCCGGTGGCGGAGGCCCCGAATACCATACTAATCGCGGCTAATTCGCTTTCACTCTGCACGAAGACCCGGCCTTCCTCGGGCATCCTTCGAGACATATAGGCGGTGATTTCGTTTTGCGGCGTAATCGGATAGCCGAAATAGGCGTCACAACCGGCAATGATAGCCGCTTCGGCAAGGGCCTCGTTGCCACACATCAAGACTCTCTCGCCGGCCCCGTTGGAACTCTGCCCTTTTTCCTCCGTACCCTTCTTCTTTGTAGAATGGACAACGGGGCTCACACTTTCTCCTCAATCAGACTTGTCTTGCCATCTTTGCCCGGCTCGATAATTATTTCGACCTTGCCGGGACCGTCGCGAAATACTTCAATGACCGCCTCCGGGCAGATAATGGCGCAGACGGCACAACCCGTGCAGTCAGAGTTGCTTGCTCCCTCGACTCCGCTGGAGACAGGCTGGGCGGGGAAGTAACCGTTCCTGTTGGATTCTTTGGAAATGACGATGCTCTTCTTCGGGCATACGACCACGCACAAGCCGCAGCCTTTGCACCTTTCGGTATCAATAATTATCTTTCCGGCCATCGAAACAACGCTCCATAAGTTAGTCTACGGCCCATTCAACTGCCGGATTCTAACCGGCCTGAGCGCTTTTGTAAAGTCAAAAGGCGATTAAATAGCAGTACATACGATGATTTGTGTCGTAAGACAACGCATTTCTTGTTCCAAGAACGGCCCAGTCAATCATTGGAAATTTGGCGGAGGATACTCGATATTTAGGTTGTACTTCCGCTGCGGTCGTTTTGCTGATATACTTCAAGCTGAGCTGCTGCAAAAACGTATTTAAGCTCTTGCATTGGAACAGCAGTAGAGAATTCGGCGAACTCACCCAATGCTGGACGTCCGGAATCCGGCAAATAGTCGGACAAAACGAATCTTGCGAAAGTCTCAAAATGAAGACAATTCGACTCAAAGGCGGCTTCGCGGTAACACCGCACGGCGTTGAACGCACCGATATTATTCTGCGCAACGGCCGGATCAACCTCGTTTCCGACGGAGATGAGTGCGACCAGGTCATCAATGTCACCGGCAAATATGTCATGCCGGGATTCATCGACATACATTTTCACGGTTACAACCTTTTCGAGTTCACCAGCGGCCTTTACGACCCAAAATCCGAGACCTTCGATAACAGCCGGTCTGCCTACGAAAACGGTTTGAACATGTTAAGTAAGACCCTCGTCAGGTTTGGCGTCACTCGGTTTTACGTTGGAACCTGGGCCAGCCCAATTGCGAATCTGAAAAATTGTTATGCTCAGCTACATCGCTATCTAAACAAGCCGGAAACTCAATCTGGCGCCAAGCTTTTGGGCGGATTTTTGGAAGGCAGCTTCATTAGCCCTCAGATGGCCGGCGCCCAGAATCCGGATTACGCGCTTGAGTTTCGGCCCGAATCCTTCGACCGAATCGCCGACAAAGGGACGATCAAGCTGGCAAATGTCGCGCCGGATTTCGGTCGGGCCAGCTATAAGCTGACCGAGTATCTCACCGCCAAGGGTATTGTGGTAGGAGCCGGACACACCAACGCAACCTGTGAGCAGATCGCCGAGGCGACCAGAGCCGGACTCAAATACTTCATCCACTTTACCAACGGTCCAACGGGTGGCTCCTACAAGCCGTTCAGCGGCGGCGGAGCAATTGAAGCGGTGCTAAAATCCGACAAACTTTATGCCGAGCAGATTCTCGACGGCTACCATGTCAATCCCGCCTACGTAAGAGACATCCTGAGGCGCAAAGGCCCCGACAGGATAATCGGTGTCACAGACTGTCTGTTCGCGGCAGGTTCAGACATCAAGGAGTTCTCCGGCGGCGGTATCCGTGGCGCGGTCAGCGAAAACGGCAACTACTTTCAAGTCGTCGACAAGCCCGGCGTGCTCTTTAGCAGTAACCTGACAATGGACCGCGGATTTGCAAACCTGCTCAATTGGCTCACTGTAGATATGCAGGGCATTTGGAATCGCCTGCATAGTGCCTTTTCGTTTGAGCAAGCTTTGGTGACAGCGGCAGAGATATTGTCAACAAGCCCGTGCGCACTGACTGGACTGGATAGAAAAGGTTACGGTTCGATCGTCGGCGGGGCCAAGGCGGATTTGTGCGTGCTCGACATCATCGGCTCACCGGGTGCCTACAAGGTAACGGTCGAATCCACGGTAGTCGATGGCGATATAGTCCATTCAGCCAAATGAAACTTTCTGTTTGCCCCATGTTGAATAGTAAACAGGTATGCTTGAGGAAGAGTATCGATGGCTGTTGAGATCAGCGGGCAGCGGCCCGTTAATGACTGGATCGATCTGATCAAAGAGACAAACAGCGCCTTTGGCGACAGGCTGAACCAAATCTATGGGGGCAATGAGCATTTGAAGACCGCGGCGGCGCAAATGTGCTTACGCACCGTTGAGGCGTTTGCCGACACGTATGGGCCGGACCGCAGTGCCATCATAATACGCTCAGCCGGACGTATTAACCTGTTAGGCACTCATATTGATCACCGCGGCGGGGCGGTAAATCCCGTCTGTGTCAAACAAATGTGGCTGGTCGTCGAGCGGCGTGATGACGACCTGGTGGTGGCGAAAAATGTCGAGTCCGGTCAATTTCCGGACGAGCAATTCCGCATCAGCCACTGTCTGCCGGCCGGGCAAAAGATCCGGGACTGGGATGCTTGGTGTCACGATGAGTTTGCCAAACGCAAGTACGATCCATCAGTCACTTGGTCGAATTACATACGCGCCGCAGTGCTGTACTTTCAGCATCTCAACACAGATGATGAAGGGAACTTTGCGCCGGCGATTAGGGGTATGAACATGATGGTCTATGGCGATATCCCCATAGCGGCGGGGCTTAGCTCATCGTCGGCATTGGTTATGGCAACCGTAGAAGCCGTAACACGATTAAACGCCCTTCAGATTGAGGGCCTCGGCGCTGCCTCGTTTTTGCGGAGCAAACCGGCGGGGGTCGAACACTGCGGTTTTGCCGAATGGTATGTGGGCACTCGCGGCGGGTGCAGCGACCATGCCGCGATCCTGTACAGCAGGCCAAACACAATCCTTCATATTACGGCCTTTCCACTGACAATAGAGATTGCTGAGCTTCCCGCCGGCTATAGCCTCGTTCTGGCCAACAGCGGCATCGAGGCGAAGAAGCAGGCCGGCGCCCGCGATATCTTCAACAGCCGAGTCGCTGCCTACGTATTCGGCTTGATGTTAATACGCAGAAACTTCCCGGAGTATGCCGGCAAGCTCGGACGACTTCGCGATGTCAATCCGGGGAGACTTGGCGTTGATGAGAGTCAAATCTACCGGATGGTGAAATCACTGCCCACCTCCGCCAGTCGAGCGGGCATTCTGGAACTTCTTCCGGAACGCGAGCAGAAGATTCGTCGTGTGTTCAGAAGTCACGATGAGCCCCAACAGGGCTATCACATCAGGCAGATATGTCTTTATGGAATAGCCGAGTGCATTCGCGCCGAGATGGTCCCGCAGTGTCTGAGAACGGGCGATATGAGAACCTTCGGCGAGCTGATGAGCATCTCCCACAACGGCGACCGCGTGACAGAGCTGGTTGATGGCAAGCGCGTGCCGACCGACAACAGCTATCCCGATGCAAGGATTGATGCTCTGATAAGCGATGTGGAATCCGGTGAGCCTGGGCGCATCCGCCGGGCGGCATTGTGGCGCCAGGGGGGCGGCTACAATGTCAGCCTGCCGGAAATCGATATGCTCGTTGACATCGCGCTGGCCAGCCCGGGCGTTGTCGGTGCGGGCCTTGTCGGGGCGGGCATGGGCGGCTGCATCGCGGCCGTCGTGGAAAAAGAACGTGCTCGGCAGGTTATCGAAAATATGGCTGAACAATACTACCGCCCGCGCAGCCTGCCGGTAGAAGCAGAGATCGTCACTCCGGTGGGTGGTCTGTGCACTATGGCCTGAGCAGAGACGCCGCAGCGGCATCCAGAAATATCTTGCAATTATCGTGCCGCTGCAATATCGAGGCCGGACACGTAGGCGTCACCTGCACTTCCAGAGCGTTTCTGACCGCCTCGGCCTTTCGCTTGTCCGGCACAGTGACAATCAGGCATGCGCTTTTCATAATTTGCCGGATGCTCATTGATATCGCCCGCCGGGGAACCTGCTCCAGCGTCTCGAACCATCCTTCGCCCAACTGCTGTTTTCTGCACCTTTCGTCCAAGTCCACGATGATGTAAGGCTCTTCGGTCTGGAAATCCGCCGGCGGGTCGTTAAATGCCAGGTGCCCATTTTCCCCGATCCCGACCAACGCCGCGTCGATAGGATGCGCCGCGATAATAGAGCCCAGCCTCCGGCATTCGGCCTGTGGGTCTTCGGCGTCGCCCTTGACGAAGTGCACCGCCTTCAGACCCGGCACCTTATCGACAAACCGCTCTTGGAGGAACTTTCTGAAACTGGCCGGATGGTCCGCCCCCAGGGCAATGTACTCATCCAGGTGAAACATCGTGACTTTCGGCCAGTCAACTTCATCTGCGGCCACCAGATTCCTGAGCATCTCTATTTGGCTGGTTCCGGTTGCGAGAATAATATTCGCCTCTGCCTCACTTCTTATCGCCTCTTTGATAACAGCGGCTGCCTGCGCCGCGGCCGCGGCTGCCATTTCCTGCTTCGTCTTGTGAATGTACTTTTCCATCGTCTTGTCTTTCCTTTACAGAATCGCGTTCACCTTAATCATAAGAAATTTCGAGGACCCGGGCAAAAGATTTTCCTTGCCCTGCAAGCCGCGAATCTTCTATAACATCCAACAGTATCGTACAGGAAACGGCCCATCGGCTCTTGCCTGCGTCTCCAGAAGCGGGCGATCTCGTTGTCAGGAGGAGTGACAATATAATAGACGCACGACCTACAAATCGAGGTGACTTATGGTGAATATTCGCAAGTTTGCCGCATTGGTAGTGGTTATAGTCTGCTGCCAGCTTGCTTTGGCATCCGCTAACGGGGCCGGCACGGATTCCTCTGCAATCCTGAAGACACTTGATAAGACACGTCCCCGACTGATGTTGAAGGACGAAGACCTCAAGCGTTTGAAGCGGCAGTACGCGAATGACGAAGTCTTGCAGAAGTGTCTGAGGGATGCTCTTGATCGGGCCGATCGCTACCTTGACAGACCCATGCTCACCTACAGGAAGATTGGGCCGCGGCTGCTTCACATCAGCAGGGAATGTCTTGATCGAATTTACGCCCTCGGCCTTGCCTACAGATGGACGGGCAATCGAAAATACGCCGACAAGGCGGTCGAGAACCTGCTGACCGTCTGCGCGTTTGAGGACTGGAATCCATCGCACTTTCTCGACACGGCGGAGATGTCCCACGCGGTCGGACTCGGCTATGACTGGTTGTACGCATATCTTGACGCCGGGACGCGCGAGAAAATCAAGGCAGGACTCATCAGAAACGGCCTTGAACCCGGACTGACCGCTTATAAGAAGAGCGGGTGGGTGCGAAGCGAGCACAACTGGAACCAAGTGTGCAACGGAGGCCTGATTGTCGGCGCTCTTGCAATAGCAGAGAGCGACCCTCAATACGCCGAGAAGATCGTCCCCGCCGCCGTGGAGTCTCTGCCCCGCGCCCTCAAGAGCTACAAGCCCGACGGCGCATGGGGGGAAGGCCCGGGCTATTGGCACTATGCCACCCGCTACACCGCCTACGGCCTGACGGCCCTCCAGACGGCTCTGGGCAACTCCTTTGACCTCATCGAGAACGAGGGACTCGCAAAGGCCGGCAATTTCCCCATATACACAACCGGCCCAACCGGCCTGTACCTAAACCTCGCCGACTGCGGTGAAAGAAGTTCCCGCAGGCCCATGCCCTGTATGTTCTGGCTTGCCCGCACTTATCGTAATTCCTTGTATGCCGAATCTGAACACGCCGAGATTGCCGGGCGAAGCGCCGATCCGCAGCACATCGTTTGGTACGTTCCCCCTCCGAGCAAAAAGATGTACAAAGACCTTGACTGGTGTTTCCGTGGTCCTGTCGAAGTCGCTGTTTTCCGCAGCGCCTGGGACGATCCCGAGGCACTGTTCGTTGGAGTCAAGGCCGGCTACAACCAAGTCAATCACGGACATCTGGACTTAGGCAACTTCGAGCTTGACGCCCTGGGGATTCGATGGGCACGCGACCTCGGCTCAGACAACTACAATCTGCCCGGCTACTGGGACAGAAAGCCGGGCGGCAAGCGCTGGAGTTATTACCGTTTGAATTCGAAAAGTCATAACGTTCCTCTATTGGACGGTGAGGACCAGAATCCAATGGCAACAGCGAGGTTCGTCAATTATGTGACGAAGAAGAACTCGACGTTTGTCCTGGTTGACCTAACCAGCGCATACAACAAGTTCGCAAGGAAGGTAACGCGGGGCGTGGCAATGGTGCAGGACCGAAGAGCGGTGCTCGTGCAGGATGAGTTCGAGATTGAGAAGCCTTGTGAGGTCACCTGGGGCATGACCACGGGTGCGGATATCGCGGTTAAGAAAAACGGGACCGCCACACTTACTCTGGGAGGCAGACGGCTGATTGCGCGAGTGCTCTCACCCGCCGGCGCCGAATTTGCGGCCGAGTCAGCCGAACAAAAACCGCCGCAGAAAACCAATAAGGGCGTCAAGCGGCTCGTAGTGCGACTGTCCGGGGCAAAGGGCAACGTCCGGGTGGCGGTTCTGCTCTCACCGGCCTGGAAGGAGGGCAATGTTGTTAAGACAGCAGAGGTAATACCTTTGGAAGAATGGTGAGTGAAGCCAATATCGAGTTACGTCGATACATGAGGAGCTTCATTGTCATGAGGTGAGAAATGCAAAGTCAATTACTTGGAATTGCCAAGACCTTCATTGTTGGCGCATCAGTGCTCTTGATAGGCATTGGCAGCAACATCGCCGCCCAGGGCGATGCAGAAAAGAAGCCGCAACTCTGTCAGGGTAACTATCACAGCGAAGAAGATGCGAAGAAACAGCTCGCCAAATTTGCAGATAGCTATTCCAACCTCGCCCAATGGAAGGCGAGGGCCGAGCGAGTCCGGGAGGGCATCCTTCGCGGAGCCGAGCTTTCACCTTTGCCCGGCAAGTGCGCGCTCAATCCGATTATTCA
>Ga0209636_10009058_pt1 | contig 10141 bp, 5 predicted proteins | sample DeeMarSWOR152_54_FD_187464 | JGI IMG/M metagenome (GOLD analysis project Ga0209636, IMG submission 187464) | Marine sediment microbial communities from White Oak River estuary, North Carolina - WOR-1-52-54 (SPAdes) (version 2) | ecosystem: Environmental > Aquatic > Marine > Intertidal zone >... | reverse complement strand
ATAGGCTACCGGACTGGTTCCATACCGTAGAATAGTTCGATCTCCTTTGGTCTTATGCTCTTCGTAATATAGTTCCTCTAACTCATATCGGAATTCGGAATTCAACTTATTAAGCAACCAGAGTTGGGAGTCACTGAGCCTCAGATCTCCTCCCTTTTGCCTTAAGTTTACCTCCAAAACCAAGGAGGCGATCTCTCCCCGGGTGTAGGGTTTTACGTTTTTATGAAGCGAGGGGAAGAAACCCTGACAGTGAAGCTCATTCACCACTCCATAAACCCAGCTATCCATAGGGATATTTTCTAACAGGGTGGCTTTTAAGATGGGAGATGAAAAAGATGAAAGCAAAAAAGCTATCAGACTGATTTTTAAGGCTCGTTTTATCAAATTCCTTCAGTTCCGCTTATAACCTTCAGGTACTGGTAAAATCCTTACACTAGAACATCGTTTCCTAAATAATGTTGCAATAATTTGTCATTGCGAGTCTCACCAAAGGCGGGACGAAGTAATCTCTGGGTAGGGGCGATTCATGAATCGCCCTTACTTCTCACGCTCGGAACAAATCTCGCAAAGACGAGCTAAAATATTGTTATTTTGTAAACATCCTAACTAGCACAAACGTTGGGGTAAGGGTATAAACAATGTTAGAAGCTTGACCGGTGATAGATTTCATAGTTTTACAATCTTTTCCCGGTTGTGTTTTACATTTTTGGTGGCATTGCGGGTGTCCATTACCAGCTGTGCGTTTCGAACGATAAAGTTATAGTCGTAGGAGGAATGATCGGTGAGGACAGCCACACAATCTGAGCTTTGAATAAGCTTTCTGGTAAGCTTAACCGATTTCAAAAGCGAGTTATCCATACGGATGGAGGGGACATGAGGATCATTATATTTAACCTGCGCTCCGGCGTTTTGCAAAAGCTTGATCACATCCAGAGCCGGCGATTCTCTCACATCTTTTATATCCTTCTTATATGCCACCCCCAACACTAAAATCTTTGCCCCTTTGGGGCTCTTTTTTTTCTCATTTAAAGCCCGATTGATCCGCTCCACCACATATTCCGGCATACGGGAGTTTATATCCCCGGCCAGCTGAATGAATCTGGCATAGTAATTCAAAGATTTAAGCTTCCAGGAAAGATAATGCGGATCTATGGGAATACAATGTCCCCCCAATCCTGGTCCGGGATAAAACGGCATGAATCCGAAAGGCTTAGTGTTGGCGGCATCGATTATCTCCCACACGTCTATCTTTAACCTATCGCACATCAAAGCCACCTCATTCACCAATCCGATGTTGACCGATCGAAAGGTGTTTTCTAAGAGCTTGACCATCTCCGCACCCTTGGTGGAGGAGACCTCCACAGCCTGAGTTATGGTCTGCTCGTAGAAAAATTTGGCGATCCTGGTGCATTGAGGAGTGGTACCTCCCACCACCCGAGGAGTATTTTGGGTGGTATATTTTTTGTTTCCCGGATCCACCCTTTCCGGGGAGAAAGCCAAGAAAAAGTCTTTGCCCACCTTGAGTCCGGTTTCCTCCAGTATGGGAAGAATCAACTCTTCTGTGGTTCCGGGATAGGTGGTGCTCTCCAGGATCACCAGTTGTCCCGGATGCAGGTATTTCTGGACTTCTTGCACCCCAGCCAGTATGTAGGAAACATCCGGATCCTTGGTCTTGCTCAGAGGGGTGGGAACACAGATGGTTACAATATCCACCTTCTTCAGCACGGCAAAGTCGGTAGTGGCTCTGATCTTTCCCCCCTTTACCAGAGGCTTTAGATCCTTATCCTTGACGTCATCGATATCCGATTTGCCTGAGTTTATCAGGTTCACTTTATCCGGATTTATGTCAATTCCAATAACTTTGAAGTCTTCCCTTCCTAGCTCCACTGCCAAGGGAAGCCCCACATATCCCATTCCGATGACTCCCACCACTGCGGTTCTGTTTTTTATTTTTTTCTCTAAGGCTTTATACAAGTTGTGCCTCCTGATGAAATAATTGATGCGTTCTGGTTAGACTGTTGCCACAATTCACACAATTTTTTAGTGTTACCACAAGCCCAAAAGCTAAAAAGTGCGATATTTTTCTCTCCAGAAATTCAGTGTATCTTGTAAAGTTTTCCTTAAAGGAATCTTTGGTTTCCAGCCGGTGACTTTTCTTATCTTAGAATTATTTCCCATAAGAATCGGAATCTCTGCCGGTCGGTTCTTTTTTTGATCTACCTCCACTCTTATTTTCTTTTTCGACAACGAAAGCGAAATTTTGAGCACATTTCTTATGGTATACGCCTCCTGTGAACATATATTGTAGGCTTCACCTGCCCTTCCTTTTCGCATCAAAGAAAGATAAGCTTCCACCACGTCTCTCACGTCGGAGATGTCCCTTTTGGTAGAGAGATTGCCCACCTTTAAAACCGGGGGCATTTGCCCAGCCTCGATTTTAGCTATCTGGGAGGCGAAATCGGGGATTACAAATCCAGTCCGCTGTCTTGGCCCGGTGTGATTGAAAGCTCTTGCCCGTATGGCATAAACTCCAAAAGATGCGAAATATTGATAAGCCAAAAGATCACATGCCGCTTTGCTCACACCATAAGGGCTAACAGGAAGAAGGGACCTCGCTTCGGTTATGGGAATCTCCTTGGGCAATACTTTCCCATACATGTCACTTGACCCCACCACCAGAATCTTGGTCTGTTTTTTAAGATTTCTGACAGTCTCCAAAAGATACAAGGTGCCCCGGATATTGGTCCCGATGGTATCCAATGGATGAGAAAACGATTTTCCCACCGAGCTTAAAGCCGCCAGATGGTAGATCTGGTCAGGGTTTATCCTTTTCACCAGTCGGGATAACTGATCGAATCGGGTGATATCGCAATTGAACAGGTGCAGATTTCCTCTGATCTTCCGGATATTCTCCAGGCTCTCACCGGGCAGAAGTATCCCGAATAGCTCATTCCCTGTTTTTAAGAGTCTTTCCGCCAGATGTGACCCTACAAATCCGGCTATGCCGGTGATCAGAACTTTCATATTCAACTCATTTCCCCTCACCCTTTCTCCCTCTCCCCAAAGGGGTGAGGGGATCATGTTTTCCTCTCCCCTGAGGGGAGAGGACTAAGGTGAGGGGGCAGTTGACCCTTTCGTTCCCGAATCACGAGTGTTTCATCCCCCTCTTCACTCTTTCCAGGTCTGCATCCACCATCCTCTGGATCAGTTGCTCAAAGGAGACTTCCACTTTCCAGCCTAATTTTTTTCGGGCATAGGAGGGATCGCCTAAAAGCACATCCACCTCCGCGGGCCGGACCAATTTGGGATCAACTTCCACGTATTTCTTATAATCTGTGCCCACATGCTCAAAGGCGATCTGAGCCAACTGTTTGACCGAGTGATTTTTTCCGGTTGCGATGACGAAATCCTCCGGCTGCTTCTGCTGCAACATAAGCCACATGGCTTTCACGTAATCGCCGGCATATCCCCAGTCCCTTTTTGCCTCCAGATTGCCCAGGTAAAGCTTTTTGGAAAGCCCCAACTTTATTCGGGCAACCCCATCGGTGATCTTTCGGGAGACAAATTCTAAACCTCGTCTAGGAGATTCGTGATTGAACAGAATTCCACTAACCGCAAAGATGCCATAGCTTTCCCGATAGTTGACCGTGATCCAGTGAGCATATACCTTTGCCACTCCATAAGGGCTTCGGGGGTAGAAGGGAGTTTTCTCATTCTGAGGAACCTGTTGCACCTTGCCAAACATCTCCGAGGAGGAGGCTTGATAGAACTTGATCTTTTTATTAACCAGCCTGATCGCCTCCAGTATCTTGGTCACCCCCAATGCGTTGAACTCCCCGGTTAGCATGGGCTGTTGCCAGGAGGTGGGAACGAATGACTGGGCGGCTAAATTGTAAATCTCATCCGGCTGGCACTGCTCAATCAATGTGATCAGTGACAGCTGATCCAAAAGATCCGCCTGTCTTAGGTGGATTTTGTCCCGGATGTGGTTTATCCGATCGAAATTCTCAGTGGACGATCGTCTCACCATTCCGAAGACCTGATAGCCCTTTTCCAGGAGTAGTTCCGCCAAGTAGGACCCATCCTGACCTGTAATTCCTGTGATTAACGCCTTCATATTCCTCTCTTTCTGATTTAGGTTCGACAAAATATAATAGCCTCCCCCAAATAAGTCAATCTTTTTCCAGAACGTTCGCTCTTCATGTGGGAAATATTCATGGTAAACCAGAAGTAAGAGTAAGATCTACGGTTCATCCTTTCACCAGCTTGGTTTATTACAGGTTAAGTTTATTTTCAGACATTTGAAGGCTAACAAGGAAAAATCTCCTTTCTGCCAACTCCCAAATTTCAGTTGTATCTCATCTGGCTTTTTGTTATCTTGATGGCTGAGAGATCAAATAACATGGGTGTGAACCATTTGGTTCACACCACTGCAGCTTTCTTGGTATAAACCATATGGTTCTTACCGAAAGAATATAAGGTTATATGGGTTTTCAAAAATTTATCTCATCTTTAGGATGTTGGTTAATTTTTTTCTACAAAAATGTAGGATTTTATTTGGTGGCTGGAGTTTAGGCTGGGTTTTTTCTTTACAACTGTTGAGGGGGAATGATATTTACACCAAAGCGATCCCAAGAGAATGGGGGTTTTTGTGAATCTTTCTCAAATTCTGGATGAGCTTAGACAAGACAGATATTTTCAAGGTTGCATCTCGCACTGGGAGATCATCCCTCCAAAAAAGGCGATCTATTCTGAGTTTCCTTTAAGTATAAATCCCCGGATCAGATCGGTTTTACAAAAAAGGGGAATCAGTAAGCTCTACTCTCATCAGGCTAATGCGGTTGAATACATTCTTTCTAACAAAAACGTGGTGATAGTAACCCCCACCGCTTCAGGCAAAACATTATGCTATAATCTTCCGGTGGTGAACACTATCCTGGAGAAGCCCCAGACCAGGGCTTTATATCTTTTTCCCACCAAAGCTTTGTCCCAAGATCAGGTGACGGAGCTTCATCAACTGGTGACCGATCTGGATGCGGATATAAAGACTTACACCTTTGATGGAGACACCCCTCGTTCCGCCAGAGCCGCCATCCGCACTGCGGGACATATTGTGGTGACCAATCCGGATATGCTTCATTCGGGAATCCTGCCCCATCACACCAGATGGATCAAGCTTTTCGAAAATTTAAGATTCGTGGTGATCGACGAGATACATCACTATCGAGGGGTGTTTGGGAGTCATCTGGCGAACGTGATAAGGAGACTTAAGAGGATATGTAAGTTCTATGGTTCAAATCCACAATTCGTATGTTGTTCTGCCACCATATCCAACCCACTGGAGCTGACCCGCAAGATCATCGAGGAGGAAGTTGTGTTGGTGGACAACAACGGTGCTCCCACCGGAGAGAAACATTTCATCTTATATAATCCCCCAGTGATAAATAAGGAACTGGGTATAAGAAAGTCCTACATTAATGAAGCCCGGAGATTGGCGGAAAGATTTTTGTTGAATGATATTCAAACCATTGTTTTTGCCCGATCCAGGCTCAGGGTGGAGATTCTTTTGACCTATCTGACAGAGATGATGAGGAAAGCTAAACAACCTCTTGATTCTTTGAGAGGATATCGGGGTGGTTATCTTCCGCTTCAGAGAAGGGAGATCGAAAAGGGGCTGAGGCAAGGAAAGATCCGGGGGGTGGTCTCCACCAATGCCCTAGAGTTGGGAATAGATATCGGACAGCTGGACGTAAGTGTGATGGCGGGCTATCCCGGAAATATCGCCTCCACCTGGCAACAGGCGGGAAGGGCGGGTAGAAGAACGGATGTATCAGTTGCAATTTTAGTAGCCAACAGCTCTCCTCTGGATCAGTTCATCATCAACCATCCTGACTATTTCCTCGGCCAGTCGCCCGAATCCGGCATAGTGGATCCGAATAATTTAATTATACTGGTCAGTCATCTCAAATGCGCCGCCTTTGAGCTTCCTTTCAACGATGGTGAAAATTTCGGGGTGGAGTCGACAGAAAAAATTTTAGAACATCTGGAGAAACAAGGGATCCTTCATCACGTGGATGGGAAATGGCACTGGACCGCTGAAGTTTATCCTGCCGAACAGGTGAGCTTACGAAGTGCCACACCGGAAAACTTTGTTATCCTCGACTCCACTGACAGAAATAAAATTGTAGGAGAGATGGATTATTTCAGCGCTCCCATTTTTTTGCACAAGGACGCTGTTTATCTACATGGAGCGGATCAATATCAGATAGTGGAACTGGACTGGGAGGGGAAGAAGGCTTACGCCAAGGAGGTGGAGGTGGACTATTATACCGATGCGATCACCAAGACCGACCTCAAGGTTCTCCAGGTGACACAGAAATCTGAAGAATCGACGGGAAATCGAGCACATGGCGAGGTCTCGGTTACTACTTTGGCGACGATGTATAAGAAGATCAAGTTCCGGACTCATGAGAATGTGGGTTTTGGACAGATAAACCTTCCGGAGCAGGAGATGCACACCACCGCCTTCTGGTTTGAGTTTCCACACGATGTAGCTTTCAGGTTGGGTCTGTCCACCGAAGATCTGGGAGGAAGCCTGAAAGCTTTGGCCAACCTTTTGCGCAACGTGGTGCCCTTGTGGGTGATGTGCGATCCCAAGGACATAAGAACTTTCCCCGAAGTTAAATCACCATTTTCTGATCGTCCAACCCTCTATGTTTATGACAACTATCCGGGAGGAGTTGGCTTTTCCCAGAAATTATTTCACCTATCCAAAGAGGTGTGGAAAGCATGTGGTGATATGATCCAATCCTGCGGTTGTACAGATGGTTGTCCCTCATGTGTGGGACCCAAAATGGAGGTGGGAGAAAGGGGAAAACAGGGGGCGTTAAAATTGATACACTGGATTTTAAAAGGGGGGGCTAAATAAAAAAAGAAGGAGTTCTCCCCTCATCATCTTCTTTCATTGGATAAGATCCGGGGAACTTTGATCACTGTGTCCAAATCTTTGTTATTTTTGAAGGAGGGCGGATTTGAAATCCGCCCTCCTCCCATAGTGTATGAATTGACCAATGGATTACTTGGTTAGCACCATCCTCTTGGTGGCGGTAAAGTCACCAGCAGAGAGCTTGTAGAAGTAAATTCCACTGGCGAGAAAAACTATAGACTCTTGCTACCTCTCCCCCCTTTGTTCTCCCTCTCCATGTCATACAGATCCTGCGGAAAATGGAGAGGGGTTCACCCTGAAGGGGACAGGGGAGGGAGGTTTTCAAAATGTCAGCCTTTTTAAGTCCTTAAGTATCTTTTCTTATCAAGAATTTTGGCCACTAAAGTGGAGAAGACCCAAATTGATTAAGTGGATTTTAGAGGAGAATATTAAATGAAAAAAAGAAAGTATTCTTTGATCTGCTGAATTGGTCCCGGGTCATTGCCTGTAAACAGAATGGAAATCATTGGTGTTTATATGAAGACCTTTTGCTGCAGGTGGTGAGGTGGCTGTGAGCCTTTATACCTTGCAGTCACTCTGAGCGATTCTCCCCTTACTGTGATATACACAAAGACTCTTATCATAGAGAAAAATAGTCCTTTTTTTTGCTTCTTTAGGATTCTTGCCTTTCCCTTCACTCTTCCCTTTTTGTAAAAATTATCCTGTTAGGATGAAGATGGCTTTTTTTCTGCCGATACTCTCTTTACGAAAAGAGATTTTCGTCCGAAACATTAAATTTCAAAAGCCATGAAACAGATATTAGTGGTGGGCTCAGATCCCAAGATCTCTCAGGATCTGGATAAGCATCTTGATCCAAAAGAATTTAAACTTTTAGTCTCTCCACATGGCAAAAGTGTAATCACGTCTTTGACCAATGTTAAGCCTAACCTGGTGATCTTGGATTTAGATTCGGTGGATCAATCGGGAATAGAGACGATCAAAAAGATAAGAGAACTGAATTCTGATCTTCCCTTAATTGTGCTGTCAAAGAATCCCAATTATCAACAAAGGGAGAGGAAAGAGGAAAACTTTGCCGTGGTGCCTCCACCCTTTCAGATGAAAAAGATCGCCTCTATGGTAAAAGAAGCTTTGTCCTCGAAGTCAACCAAACAAGAGCGGAAGATACTTTTGGAATCAATACGATTTTCAACCCAGGAAAAGAGCCGAATTGAAGAGGGAAGCGATCCGGCCAGATCTTATAAAAATCCTCACCCAGCTAATCAGAACTATCATCATTTGTTTAAACAGATTTTGACTCCGGTCTTCGACCAGATAATTAGAGATTGTAAGGGTCACATCTACGACCGTCTTCTCTCCGGGTTGGAGAAGATCATGATCTCTGAGGTGTTGAAATATGTCAATCATAACCAGGTAAGAGCCTCAGAACTTTTGGGCATTTCCCGAAACACCTTAAGAGAGAGGATGAAAAGATTCGACATATTTTAGATTAATTTTCATTTGCAAAGCTCGTATGAGTGCATACGCACATTCATACGAACCCTCCGAAAAACGAAAACTTGCCTTCTCCCCAAAATTATTCAAAATAGAACTTCTGCATGCACTACTTTCTTGAGATGATCTCCTTTGTCGTGGACTAAAACACTGGCGCTTTCTGTCGATAATACTAATGTATTGAGTCAAAAGACAAAACAAGCGATTTCATCTCTCTTTTAGGGTAGATCATCTGGAAAAAAATCATCATAACCGTCCGCAAAAAAATATTCTTTTTCTTTTCCATCTTCTTAAGGCTGGAGATGATGGTTTCAGTTGGATTGTCAGATGGTTATAGAAATTTTCTTCCCTCACGAATTTTTGATTAAACCATCTTCTTTAAACCTTTATTCAGGAGGTTGAGAAATGTATGAATTGACATTTGATCTGGCAATTGTTTTTTTCTTTTTAGCCTTTTTGTTTTTTATCTTAAAACAGAAAGAGAGGTATTTTGAATATCATCCGCAAAGCTGGAGAGCCTTAATGTTAGGAGGGATCTTACTTGTACTGGCTTTTGGGACAAACCTGGCTTTCCTCTTGAACCAGGGGGAATATGCCTTCACCCCCCGGTGGCGGCAAATTATTGGTGCGATAGGGACATTCGGTTACGTGGCTGGCGGGGCATTAATCCTGTTTGGTTTGTTAAAATGGTGTCGTTCTCTTGTGGAGGTAAAAAGGCACGCCACCCAGCGGCTACGACAGCTTGCGTGTTTGAAGTGCGTTTTGTCTGTGATCAACCATCGTCGCGACCTGGATGAGATACTCAAAGAATCATTACCCCATCTAATGAATATTATGGGATACAAGAGGGGAGTGATCTTCAAACCTACCTTTCGTTCCTCCGAGATGGTATTGGTGGCGCATGCAGGGGTCTCCATTAAAAATCTTTTCACCCTGTATGACCTGTACTCTAAGAACATGTGGTATAAGGAATCGAGGAGCTCTCAAAAGGTCACCACCACCACAGATGTCAAGAGCCTGCCGGAGTTTGGGACGCTTTCCTCGGATGGAGAGGAGATCCGATCCTTTGCCTGTGTGCCTATCAAGTTCTGTGGAAAGGTGCTGGGGCTTATGGGGCTTTATGATACAAAACCAGATCGTTTCTCATATCAGGAGATTCAGTTTTTGACCAGCGTAGGTGAAACTATGGGACTGGCGGCTAAACAAGACCTGGTCTCCGATAGAAACAAGAAAAGAAGAGATTACATCTCTGCTGTAGAAAATGTGCTAAAGATAATCCAGAAAACCAACTCGCTGGAGGAAGCATTCCCCAAGGTTTCAACCGAACTTAAAAGAATAATAGATTTTGATCATATCTCCTTGGACTTGGCGGCAGGATCAGGACAGGATATGAAACGGATCTCCATCGGAAGCTCCGGAGGAATGCTGGTGGACAGGAGGGATAGTGTTCCTACTACAGGAAAGGTGATGAGATCAGGAGAGGTGCGGATAGATCATAATATCGATCTGAGTGAGAGCTCCTCTGAAGACACCCTGGTTAAAGCTTGCGGAATCAGATCCCGGATCATTCTTCCTTTGCAGTCTGGAGACTCGATTTGTGGAGCTCTCAGCCTGGGGCACCAAAAGCCAAACTTCTATTCAATCAATGATGCCAAATGGCTCAAATTGCTGGCTTCGACGCTTTCCCATATTCTTCTGGAGCAA
>Ga0209636_10009057_pt1 | contig 10142 bp, 6 predicted proteins | sample DeeMarSWOR152_54_FD_187464 | JGI IMG/M metagenome (GOLD analysis project Ga0209636, IMG submission 187464) | Marine sediment microbial communities from White Oak River estuary, North Carolina - WOR-1-52-54 (SPAdes) (version 2) | ecosystem: Environmental > Aquatic > Marine > Intertidal zone >... | reverse complement strand
GACGACTCAATACAACACCATTTGGATCAAATGTACCAGCATCAAAATTAAACTTATGAGCAATATAGCCATTAAAATCATTCATTCCAATTAATTGAATTTGTTTACTTATCTTCGATTGATTTGATGTGACAGTCGCTCCTGAAAGAAGATGGTATGTTACATTTGACACACCATCAATTTTGTTGATAGCTTTGGCGATTTCGGAAGCATTCGAAGGTATCTCGGAATAATCAATTCGTAAATCCCAATCCTCGGCTACTTCATATTGAAATTCCAACGCATAAGACATCGATTCCATCATCCCAAATACCATTGAGATTAACGAAACCGATACAATGACTGCAAAAACAGAAGAAAAGGTTCTGCGTTTACTACGAAAGAAATTCCTAACTGGAATTTTGTAACCAGTGACTTTCAAGTGTATTCGGAATTTATTTAAAATTCTTTCAGCAAGAGGTACTCGTCCAGTCGTAATATGCAATGATGGATCAAACCTCAAGCTTTCTGCAGGAAGAGGTTGGATTGCTCCACGAACAGGTAAATATCCTCCAATAAAACCTGTAGAGATCCCTAAAAAGAATCCTACTATGAGTATTGGCCACTCTAGAGTAACCTTGGGATCAAAAGGAATTGTAAGCATTTGTGTGTACAATGGGCCAAACCAATCTAGGAATAATAGTCCTAATATGGATCCTATAATCGTTCCTACAAGTGCGACAATCATCGCTATTCCCAGATATTGAAGGATTATAGTTCTGCGGCTATAACCAAGAGCTTGTGCGACGCCAATATCTTTTCGTTCAGCAACAACCATTCTCCCTAAAAGTACGTATAATCCACCCATTGCCATTACAAGAATTATGATAGGTAAAACATATCCGAATTCACGAGCTTCTTCAATATCCAATTTGAGTAAATAATATGCAGGCTGTTTATCTCTATCAATGGGATCACTTAATTTCAAGTTGTGAGTTTCCTCAAGAAAGGTCTTTAAGTCCTCTGCTATTGTTTCTCGCTGGCGAGTATAGAGATCAGTTTTTAGAAGGACAGAAATTTCATTTACTCGACCTGGGACGTTTAACAATACTTGAGCTCTTTTTAGGGGGAGGTAAACCACACCAAAACGGCGAGGACTAGGCATAATATCAGCATATGAACCCATATTGATCAAATACTCTGGAGTACCAAGTGTTCCGAGAATTTCAAAAGGGACATCGTTATCTCCCACTGCAATGAATTCATGTGGTTCGAGCTTCCAATATGTAGCAAGATGTGTCTCAACCAAACACACATTTCTGTACTGACTTGTTTCGGAAAATGGGTCTCCAGTAAGCATTTTAAATCCATTTACATTGGGCTGTTCACGATAATTTCCCTTTTTATCAAAAGTACTATATGCGACTATTCGACCATTTTGACGAGTTCCGCGGATTTCAAATATTGTGTCATAAACGATCCTTAATTCATAAGTCAATACACTAGATTCTTCTTCTCCTTGATTCATAAACTCATCCATGTATCTTGTTAAATTATTATAATCAATCCATGCATCTTCCCCAGAGCCTCCAGGATTTGCTGTCTGCATTGTGAAACTTGCCATATTGTAATCTTCAAATGCATTGTTATAAGTTCTCGTCATAACCACAAAAGCTGTCACCATCCCATTAAATGAGGTTATACCTATGGCTATCACCATACTGATGGTAAAAAAACGAGCTTTATGAGCTTTCAATGCACGAAATATGTTTTTAGTAATTTTGGTCATAGGATTTGCCTCTTTCTTAATCCTTCATTACCATGTAATCTCCTTAGCAGGAGTTGGTGTCTGAGAAGTAATAGAATCTATTTTACCAGATCGCAATCTGATTACTCGATTTCCAATCAAAGAAATCTTTTGATTATGTGTGACAAGTATAACTAGGAGGTTTGGTCTGTCTTTAATCATCTCTTGAATAACAGCTAATACTTTCTTACCTTCTTTTACTGAAAGTTCCCCTGTTGGTTCATCACATAGCAGTATTTCGGGTTCTTTAGCAAAAGCACGTGCAGCAGCAACACGTTGTTGCTCTCCTCCAGAAAGTTGAGATGGAAACAAAAATCGTTTATCCCATAATCCAATCTTTCTGATATATTTTTCAGTTCTCGCTCTTACTTCTTCTTGCGTCATTTTTCTTTTTTCCGATAACTCTACTGCATACTCCACATTCTCCAGAGCATTTAGTACAGGTATTAGGTTGAAGAATTGAAAGATAAACCCACAGTTCTCGCGTCGGTATCTTGTGAGTTTCCTTTTACTTAATTTTGTAACTTCGATATTACCTACTTTAATTGTACCCTTACACTTATCAATCCCTCCAATAACGTTCAAGAGAGTGGTTTTACCTGAACCAGATGGGCCTAAGACTACTACAAGTTGTCCACTAGCTAGATCTAAAGATACATCCTTTAAAGCATAAATTTGTTGATTTCCTAGCCTGTATACTCTCTCCACATTTTTTAACTTAACGATCCCATCAATCTGATCCAATTTATATTGCTCTGCGGTAACTTTTCTAGGAACAAGATCTTTTTTTTCAGCTATCTCCATCATTTTCTTTAAAAGAGGTGAAGAGAGTGTTGCTACAACGTCTTGCCCTGGATTCATTATAGTATTAAGAAGAATCTCATTCCGTACGAAAACATCATATATTTTATCTAATGAGGCAATTGATTGCATAACTTCCAATGCTTCATCATTATCAACGAAAGATTTCATTTTAAATGCATTAGAATGAGATCCGAAAATTCTCGCAAGAGTTTGAAACGGTTTTTCTTCAGGTATTGCGGAGAAAAACTGTCGAATGGGTGATTTGTACCCGATTTCACAAAATTTATTCTCAGGGTTCTTTAAATGGGTAGGTAATGGAAATAATGATAAGACACCAAGATTCTCAACTTTATCAATTATTTTTTCAATTGCTAAGTAGTCTTCCTCGACCACAAAGAACATTCTTGAAGTTACTTTTTCAAGACTAACTTGGAGATCATGAGCGAAACTAGCTAAAAGAACAAGAGCGGATCTAATTCCTTCAGCAGTTTTTGGAAGAAGAAATAATGATTGAGAAGGAAAATTAATGACTCTATTAAAACAATCTAGCTGTTGAAATTTGGCATCATGGATTTTTTCCTCCAAATATTCTTCCATTAAGTTCAATACAATTCTCATAACAGGAATAGCTCGTTTTGCACTCACCACGCTAGGTACAAGTACTACTGCTATAAGTGATGGGAATTCAGGTTTTTGAGATGTTAGAAATACCATTTTATGGTTGTCAAATTTAATGAAGTTAATTTGTTCCCCCTTCAAAATTTTATGGGAAAAAAGTGTCAACACATTAGCAAGGGTACCAGAAATATCTGGATATTTTGTTAGCTTTCCTACTCCAGAGCTGAATATTACTTTATCGCGATTGATAATCAAGAGATCAGGAGGGGGATATCTGTAGTTCATTTCGATACGATCCAAGACATCTAGGAGAGTTTTCTTAATTTTCTTTTGCTATAGACAATAAAAGATATTGTAATCAAAGATAATAAAGCTGGTACAATCTCAAATGATGGAATTTCACCACCGCCAGGAGTTATTGATTTTACACTAGTCATTGTGCCTGTATTTATCAGAGTAAAATATGGGACATAACCATCAAATGTAGCTTCCCAACTGTTAGTGACCTCATTATGTACAGTAGTAATATTAGCCCACTGACTCGATTGAATATCCCAATATTTCCATTGATAAACAGGAAATTTACTTGTATTGGAAGGCAAAATGAATGTTAGGGTAATGAAAATAATTTCATCTGGTTTTTCACAATTGAATTTTATCACATATTCCATCTTTTCTGTTTTTATTGGTAATGAATCCTCTGATGAAACTGAAAGGTTAAAATATTGATCAATTGATGAAGTTATAGTAAGAATAAACCAGAGGTTACCCAAGGCATCATTGAAGTTTATCGTTTTAGGAACCTCGGCTGTTATATCCCAATTCCAGTTAAATGCACTTATATAAATAGAAAACATTATTCTTGTTTGGTTAAAATTTTGGGCTTCATCTACTACGTAAATAATTAGTTGATGAGTTCCATTTTCAAGTTCTGGAAGTTCTTCTTCGTAAGATTCATTAAATTCCGCTAAAAAACTATTAATTGGCACATTGTTTAGTTTAAAGGTAAGATTACAATCTTCAGATGGTCTTATTTGAAAAATGACCGATCCTTTAAGAACAGAATTATTTTCTAAGTTCTGGAGGGAGAAGGATGGTGCTGAGTTATCTACAGTAAAAATAAACCTTTTACTGGCCCATGCAACTCCATTATCAATATAGACATTTAATTCATATACTATCTCATTATTTGGAATAACAATCGGTGTATTCTCAGATATAGTATCGTTATCGTTTCCATCCCAATTATAGATTATTGAGCCATTTCCATTGTAAATTAACAATCTTATCTGACTGAATCCTTGAATATGGCTATTATTATTGAGATTTTCTAAAAAAATCCCTGGAATTGAATAATCAGTGAAGTAAGAAAAATAAAAATAATTAAAAAGACCTATATTGTCTTTTACGGTTACAAATAACTCATGAGAACCATTTTCAGATGGAATAGTCGTTTGTAAAATAGTTGAAGTAGTATTTTCAAAGGAATCCCAATGATAATTAATGATTTCAACACCATAAGGTGAAAGAAATTTGATATCTATGATTGAGCTATTAGCAACATGAGAATTGTTCTGAGGAGACATTTGGCCAAGAAATGGCCCATTGTAGTTTGTTGGGAGTTCAGCAATCTCTATTGTAGTTAAATTATACCAAAATATTGAAATATATTTAAAATATAGGCATAAAAAAAAACCATCTTTAGAATACCAATAAGTCATAGGATCAACATATTGAGAAAAAGTCATATTAACTTTCCAAGCTTGAAAGTTTCCGATATTAACCAAATTTATAGGCTCTTCATCAAGTACACTCATGTTCAATTGGCCAATTGTATACTCATATCCTTTGGAAAAGCCAGTTGTATTAATCCAGTAATCAAATGTTTCCTGTCTTTCTCCAAACCAGTTATAATAATTTTTTGCGTAGTAGGTGTGATAGAGACTTCCTCGAGTTACTGGAGTAGTGAATTCGTTGGGAAAAGTCTCAGAAGATCCAAATTTCATTGTTCGTGAATAATTACATTCGACTTTCCAGTGAGACGCATTTATTGAAAGGATAGAAGCATTATAAGCGAAATTGGGTAATCCATCCTGAAATTCTGTGACTGAAAAGTTAGATCTTGGTAAAAGGGTTTTATTGGGATTAATTGTTTGTTGAAGTTTGAGCGAAGAGCTATTCGAAAAATTATTATCATCTATGTTTATTCTTGGTTTTAGGAAGGTAGATGTAGATTTGATATTGATGCAGGGTAAAATCAGTATAAAAAAAACCAATATAGGAAGGAAATAAGTCTGATAATGCTTTCTCATACTTACTGAATCACCAAGATACATACACTGGATTTGAACTCTGATTTAAAACAAAATTCAAGAGAATTAAAAAGTTAGTATACACCGTACACAGGGAACTTAAATCGTAATTGTAAAAAGAATTTATCCACTAAAGAATAATATATATCAATTTATTTGATTATATATTTTGGATCATGAAAAATAAAAAACCTGATGAAAAAAGTATCTTAGAATGAAGTGAAGGCGGACTAATGGCAAGAAGAACCACAAAACTACCTCAGAAAAATTCTGAAGAAACTGAGATGTCTCAGAGTGAAAAGTTAAATGATATAATCTCCTCCTTAGATACAATACAAGGAAAACATCACAAAATGTCTTCCACACAATCTCCCTCAATATCTGTAACAAAAATCATTATGGTACTTGCTTTTTTTTCGATAGTGACTCTAGGTGTCCTTTCATTAGGAACTTATCCTCAGACACAACCTAATCCCAAGGGGGGAACTATTTCTGCAGAGCTGGATTTCAAGTTTCAGTTTTTAGATGGGCAAAAGGCAAGTTTATCTGATTATGCTGGGAAACCAATCTTACTTGACCTTATGGGAACACAATGTGCACCATGTAAAACTCAGATTGGAGAACTAAAAACCATACACTCTAATTTCCCCAATGTCCAAATTCTTTCTATTTCTGTAGCTGATTATGATTCTCTCAGCATATTATCTGAATATAAAAACCTCCACGGTATAACTTGGACTATAGGACTTGATATCAATCATACGGGAAGAGAGGCCTTTTCTGCTACTTCAATACCAACAGTGGCATTTATTAACTCTGCAGGAATCCTCAAGCAACATGAATATGGGGTAGTTTATTACAACACCTTAGCCGATTGGATCAACTCAGGATAATGTTGAGAGAAGTAGCCAATGTTTATCTTTGGAATTGAAATCAATGAATCACTTCCCCTTTTCTTACGACTTTCCCTTTTCTTTTTAGTGGGCCTATATGTTGCTCTTTCTCCTTGCCTTTTTCCTATTATGCCTTTAACTGTTTTTCGTATAATGAATAAAACAGTCATTGACGAGTTAGGTCAAGAACAACATCCCACTCGAAGAATGGCTCTCCAATGGGTCATTACATTAACCAGTGGCATCCTCATAACTTTTTTTCTTGCTGTTTTTATCTCTGCTTACATTTGGAATAATTTAGGTTTCTTTCTTCAGGATGTACACCTTACACTCACATTCCTCTTAGGTCTTCTTTTGCTTTTGATGGGATTATTCCTTTTATTCCCAGTTTTAGCTAAATCAACCTTCGCCCGAATTCCCATCCCTCAGAAAGTGACTAATTCTTTCCAACGTGATGAATATCGTAATCTAGATCTGTTTTTAATTGGCTTTGGTTACACATTCATTGCTTTACCTTGTGCCTTCCCAGCATTTATCATATTAACAACTATTATTCCATTTATTGGGAATTTACTCTACCTAGTGATTGGAATGGGTCTTTTTGCAATAGGATTATTGATACCATATCTTATTTTGGTTTTAGTGACTGCTGAAGCAAGAACCCGAGCAGCAACGGTACTTGCAGAAAAGTATCGTATTGTTGAGATCATCACAGGACTCCTTGTAATAATTTTTGGCCTATTATTCATATGGCCAAGTTTTGGGGGTCCCGACATCTTTTCTTTAATTTTTTGATAAAGTACGATTGGATTCAAATGGGAAATCCATTTTCATGAGTAAACAGTAGTTTGACGGAACTTCGTTTTGCTCCACAAACCTATCGAAGTCACAAATAGTAATGTTTCCTTGAAAATTATGAACTAAATCTAAAAATTTCTCAATTCCCTTGAGTTCAGTTCCAGCGAGGCCAATCTCGTTTATTACAATCTCGTTTGTCAAAACCAGAAACAATGTTTCATACCGAGGATTCAATTTTAATTTTTTTCCCAAATCCCTGTAAGTATTTCGGGTTTCGTTCCATCCCGAAATCTGATCCTGTAGAGCATTTTGTTTCTGAATAGCCCATTCTCGTAATGTCTTTGCAGTCCATGTATTTTCTTTAAGTAATTGAGAAAAACTAGGAAGGGGAGAAGTAGAGATGAGAAGAACAAAGGGATTTTGGTTGAGGTACCTAAAAACTTGAAATACAACCTTGAAGTTAAATTTTAACTCATGATACTCTTTGAGCTCAATCCAACACTCTTTTCCTTTCCACTGCCCTATCATGTCGGGTGATAATGTTATTCCATCGAGATCTTGAAGTTGCTCTTCTGTTACATCAGTTGCTTCTTGTAGGCTCTCAAATCCATTTTTCACCAAGAATTTACGTAAATTGCTGATACTTTTTGCTGAATGATCACTCTCGGGTGTATCTAGAATATCGTCAACATACCTTCGATTTCTAGCTCGTTTGATATACCGAGTCAGAATTTCTACTTCCTCTGTGAAGCGTTCTTCATCAGGTTTTTGTTCAATCTTATTCTGTAATTCTTCGAGATCCTCGATACGTGGACGTAATTGCCTTTCCACCGCCTCATTCCGATAGAATATGGAGGAAAATCGGCCTTTTTTCCGATCAGTTCGTGTTGGCATTCCAAAACAGGCCCTTAAGGAGTTGGGAGTGTGGTACAACATTGGATATTCACGGACGAATTGTATCCCAGCAGCCAGTGCAATGTCTCGAAATAATTTTCTATCTGGAACATTCCAACGTAATGTCTCAATTGGTGAGAACTCATCAAGTCGCTTAATTAATCCGTCTAAGCGATTCTTGTGAATGCTGCGTACCCCTTTTAGTTCCTCAGGATGTTTACGTAAATAGGATTTTACTCTTCTTAGAACTGTTTTCCGTGTTTGGGGGCGCATTTTTACTCCCTCAGGTTTTTCAAATTAGCAAATTCAGTTGCAGAAATGTCCATTAGTATAATATCATGATATTGACCACTTTTGAAATATGCTTCTCGCTTTCTTCCTATCTCAACAAAACCTGCCTTTCTATAACACGCTAGAGCTCGCTTGTTAAAAGAAAATACTTCTAATTCAATAGTATGTAAGTTAAGTGATGAAAATGCAAAGTTGAGAAGTAGCTCAATTGCTTCAGTACCATATCCTTTATTCCAACAACTAGGGTTGAAAATAGCAACTCCTAATACTCCTCTTTGAGCAATATTATCAATTATTCGGATTTCAATGTTTCCAATGTATTGATCTTGTTCATGAAGGAATAATCCAAAAATATATGCCTCTCCTTTTCGTCGTCTTTCCCATGTGTTACGAATCCAATCTATTTCTTCGTCTCGTGACGCAATTCGTGTTCTAGAAAGAAATTGTTGCAATTCTGGATTATTCCAGTATTTTATCAGTTCATCTACGTCTGAAAGTTCTAATCCTCTCAATAAAATGTGTTTCCCTTGTAAAATCTCTTTCAACTCTCCTAAATAGAGCTACATTGAGTCTCCCAGGTCAATGAATGAGAATTAAAGAAAATCGACTAATTCTGTGCATTTAGTTTTCACTTACTCTTTTAAGATCAAATATTATAAATCTTCCAAAAAGGTTTTGAATCCTCTAAATGAATATTTCTGTGTTCAGAAAAAAAGGTGTCTTCTTCAATGCCACCCCCCTTGTTGTTTCAGGAATATCCATCTTTGGATGGGGTTGTTCCTTGGATACCGTTAGTCAATAGCTCTACTCCCGTAGAACGCTTGTCAAACTTAGAGACATATTTAAACACCGACACATCACTTTGGGTAAAGCAAGATAATCTTACTTCTCCAATATATGGCGGTAATAAAGTACGAAAACTCGAGTTTATCATAGCTGATGCTTTACAAAGGAAAAAGAAAACAATAGCAACATTAGGGGGAATTGGTACGAATCACGGGTTAGCAACGACTATTTTTGGCAAGAAGAACGGATTAAATACAGTTTTATATTTAATAAAACAACCAATTACCAAACATGTTCTCGATAATCTAAAATTAGATTTCCACTATGGGGCTGAGTTGAAATATGTGAAGAATTATCTTGGGGTAGGACTTCAGTTTTATCTCCTTGATCGATTAAGACGAAAACAAACCTACTGGCTTCCTGCGGGTGGAAGTACGCCACTCGGAATATTAGGATATGTGAATGCTACCTTGGAGTTGAAACAGCAGATTGAAAAGGGTAAACTTCCCGAGCCTGAACTTCTTTTCGTTGCTGCAGGTACCACAGGCACTATGGCAGGTCTTGAATTAGGGATTCAGCTTACTGGCTTAAAAATACGAGTTTTAGGAATTCGCGTGACAGATAGAATGGCTGCTACAGCAGGGAAAGTCAAGAGTCTCATTAAGGGTGCTCTTAAAATTCTCCATAAGGATTCTAAGTTAAGGAACTTTCAGTATAAACCGAGATTTCAACTTATTGATCAATACTATGGTGGAAAATACGGTCGAGTAACTCCAGAGGGACAAAAAGCAGTTGACCTAATAAGACAGACAGAGGATATTTCATTGGAAACAACTTATACAGGAAAAACGCTCGCTGCTTTTATAGATCATGTGAAAAGAGTTGAAACAACAGGGCCCATGTTATTCTGGAATACATACAATTCTGTTGATTTGTCAGCTATAGCTGATCAGGTGAATT
>Ga0209636_10009056_pt1 | contig 10143 bp, 8 predicted proteins | sample DeeMarSWOR152_54_FD_187464 | JGI IMG/M metagenome (GOLD analysis project Ga0209636, IMG submission 187464) | Marine sediment microbial communities from White Oak River estuary, North Carolina - WOR-1-52-54 (SPAdes) (version 2) | ecosystem: Environmental > Aquatic > Marine > Intertidal zone >... | reverse complement strand
GTAAAGACCGGATTCAGGGAGGTCATGGGTTCCTGGAAGATCATGGAGATCTCCTTACCCCGAATCCTTTGGAGCATCCCCTCGTCGAGATTCAGGAGGTCTTTTCCCTTGAAGAGGATCTTTCCCCCCCGGATTTCTCCGGGAGGCTCCGGCACAAGCCCGAGGATGGCGAGGGCTGAAACGGTCTTACCGCAGCCTGACTCGCCAACCAGGCAGACTGTCTCCCCCTCTTTCACCTCGTAGCTCACCCCATCCACGGCTCGTGCGACCTTACCATCGCTGTGAAAAAAGACCTTCAGGTCATGGAGGGCGAGCAACGGGCCATTTCTGGAGACCCTTGGAATTGTTTGCCTCTTGGCAGAGAAAGCCAAAATTCCCTCCACGACTACCGTTCCCTCAGTTTCGGGTTGAGAACCTCGCGAAGTCCCTCACCGAAAAGGTTAAAGGCTAAGACTACCGTCAGAACCGCAAACCCCGGCACAAAGGTGAGCCAGGGGGCGTCGAAGAGGAAATCCTTCCCGCTTGACAGGATATTTCCCCACGTAGCATGGGGAGGTGGAACGCCAAAGCCGAGAAAACTGAGCCCCGCCTCTATGAGAATGGCACTCGCAATACCGATGGTTGCCGAGACCAAAACGGGGGACATGGCGTTAGGAACCATGTGCCTGAAGATAATCCTCCAGTCGGATACCCCAAGGGCCTTGGCAGCCGTTACGAAATCCTGTTCCCGGAGGGAGAGAAACTCCGCCCGTATGAATCGTGCCGATCCCATCCAGCTGGTGAGGCCGATGACGATCATGATGTTATACATGCTTGCCGGCAGCAGGGCCACCACGGTGAGGATCAAGAAGAAGACGGGGAAACAGAGCATGATGTCGATCAATCCCGTGATGAGGATATCCACGGAAAAGACGTTGAGAGAGAGCACCGAGAGATCCATGGGAATCCGCCGGGGTCCCTTGGAATCCCCCGTTCGCATGAGGAGGGCGGCAATGGCGGCGCCGAGAAGAACCATAAGGACGCCAAAGGCTGTCCTTCCAGAAAAAATGCCAATGGCTCCTCCGCCGACAAGAATGCAAGCAAGCACGTGCCCGAGGCGGATCTGGCTTTGGCCGTAATATCCCGCGATTCCCCCGAGGATTACCCCAATAACCACGGCTATGCCAACGGCGACAAATCCAACCGTCAGGGAAACCCATGCCCCTTGAAGCATCCGGGAGAAGACATCCCTCCCCAGGTCGTCGGTCCCGAAGAGATAAACCCCTGATGTTGGAACTTCTTCGGGCCTGAGGGCCTCCAGGTTGGCTTTTGACAGTGGGGGGCGAAGTTTTTCCTGAAGCCTTACCAGGGCCGGATCGAAAAGGGGATCTCTTCCGCTTGTCAGGAAGACGCCGGCCGCCGCAACAAAGAAAAAGATGATAAAAATCACCAACCCCGCCATGGCCAGCCGGTTCTTCTTGAAAAGGCGCCAGTTCTCCTGAAACAACGTCCTCTTTGGCGCTTCCAAGACCCCACCTTCCGGAAGGGCTGAGCTATTTTCCCCGTTCATGTCCATCATAGCCGAATCCTGGGATCAACCACCATGTAGAGGAGATCCGAGATAAATGTCCCAATCAGTACGAGTATGGCGGATATGAAGTTGACCGTGAGAATCACTGGGTAGTCGCGGGCTAGAATGGCCTCGTAGGCCATTCGCCCCATTCCCGGCCAGGAGAAGATCGACTCGATGATAATGGATCCCCCAAGAAGCCCGGGCAGGATCAGGCCGAACATGGTGACAAAGGGCAGCAGGGCATTCCTGAGCGCGTGCCTGTAGTGAACCTTATCAGCCGGCAACCCCTTGGCTTTGGCCGTTCTCACATAGTCCTGGCTCTCCACCTCGAGCATTTGATTTCGCACATATCGCGAGAGAACGGCAATGCCTCCCGCGGCGAAGAGTACCGAGGGGAGCAGCAGATGCCACACTCGGTCCATGAGGAGGATGAGCAGTCCTTTTGGTGAGAGGCCGAAGGTTTCCATCCCGATAACCGGCACGTGAAAGCGCGTCACGACAAAGATGATGAGGATGTAGGCGAAGAAAAACCCGGGGATTGATATGAGGAGATAGGCCAGAAACGTCGTGCTCCGGTCATAGAAACTGCCGCGTCGGATTGCGGCGTGAATCCCGACGGGAAAGGAGAGGGTCCAGGTGATGAGGGTTCCCAGAATAAACAGGGGAAGGCTATTGAGAAATCGCTCATAGATTTTCTTCAAAGCCGGACGGTTGTCTTTCCAGGAGACGCTTTTCCCGGTGAAGAGGTCGCGGTAGAAGTACAGGTATTGCACATGGAGGGGCTTATCCAGGTGAAATTCCTTGCGGAACCGTTCCAGGACCTCTCGGGTGAACTTGGGGTTGAGGGGATCAATCTGGCTCGGCTCCCCGGGGGCCAGGTGAATAATGAGAAAGGATATTACCGACACGAAGAAGAGGGTAATGAGTTTCTGAATAGCGCTTCTCGCGAGAAAGGCTCCCATTCCTTATCCCTCCATCTCAAATCTGGGGACTTCGGGGAGCTTTATCCATTTTTTGAAGTAGAACGTATAGTCCCCCGTCTTCGTTGGTTTGATTCGGCTGTATCGTACCGTGCCATCGGGATCGACATCCTTGATGACGATACGTTTATCCAGGATGGCTGTCCACTTTCCGACATAGAGGAAGGTATAGGGCTGCTCCTCGGCGATGATCTCATGGAGTCGATGGCAATAGGCTACCTGTTTGTCGTGATCGTATTCCTGCCGGATCTTGATGATGAGGTCATCCGCTTCCTCATTGCGGAAGCCCACGAAATTGAGTTGATTAGGGTTGGTCTGACTCGAGTGCCAGATCTGATAGAGGTCCGGCTCAATTCCCATGGCCCAGCCGAGTATCAGCGCGTCAAAATCCAGTTTATTTACCCGTTCTTGGATAAATACCGCCCATTCCAGTACGTCCGTCCGCACGTCGATGCCTATTTTCCGCCAGGAGTCCTGAGCGATGGAGAGAATGGCCTTCCGAAGGTTGTTGCCCTGGTTGGTGATCAGGGTGAACTGGAAGCGCCTCCCGTCCTTCTCAAGCCAACCATCGGGCCCCCTTCTCCATCCAGCCTCGGCCAAAAGCCTGAGCGCCCCATCGGGATCATAGCGGAGAGGCTTAATGGAATGGTTATAGTAGTCAGTCTGTTTGACAAAAGGCCCTGTGATTTTTTCTCCCTGCCCATAGAGCACGTATTGGATGATTTTGTCCACGTCGATGGCCATCCCCAGGGCCTTTCGGACACGCCAGTCCTCGAACGGTTCCCGGCGCATGTTGTAGCCGATATAGGTGTAGCCAAAGGAGAGGCCGGAAAAATTCTGATAGGTGGGATCCTTTCCTAGCCGTGCGACCTGATGGGGCTGAACCCCATAGCTATCAACGGTCCCGGCGTAGAACTCCATCTCCTGGGTCAGGAGGTCCGGCACGACGCGAAAGGTATACCTCCTGTAGTTGGGGGGTCCCTCCCAGTAATGCTCAAAGCGTTCCAGCACGATGTATTGATCGCTCTTCCATTCTCGAAAGCGGAAGGGCCCGCAACCGATGGGGTGGCGATTGAACTGGCTTTGGCGGAGGGTGAAGGTCTTCGGATCCAGTCCTCGACGCTTTGCCTCATCGCGGAGCGCTTCGGCATTCAGCAGATGGGCGGGCAGAATGCCCATTGCCCAGGTGCCCAGGGCGGGTGAATAGAGCTCCTTATAGGTGATGCGCAGGGTGAGTGGGTCGGTAACCTCGACCCTTTTGACCGGCTCGTAGTCGGCCACGCGAGGTGACAGGTTGCGCGAGTTCATGATCGCCTCATAGGTGAACTTCACGTCGTATGCGTCGAAGACGTGCCCATCATGGAATTTGACATTGGGCCTCAGATGGAACACGACCACGGGGTTGTGTTCTGTGGCTGGGACGATTTCCTTCCCATAGGCTGCCCGTTTGGGGGAGAAGGCATCGGGATGGATGTGGAGGAATCGCGCCCCATCAAAGGAGGAGAAATATTCCCTTCCCAAGAGTTCCGAGAGGTGATGGAAGAGCTCCTGGTCCACCTCCTTGAGGAAGAGTCGGATCCTCGGGGGAGCTGACACGCGAATCCTCACGGGAATCGCCTTCCCCTCACCGCTCTTTTCCTGCTTCGTAACTTCAAAGGTCCTGGGTGGGAGGGCCTCGATCTTTTCGATGTTGGAGAGGAATCTCGAGACCGGATCATTTCTTCCTTTTCGATTTCGGATGGCGTGTGTGAGGAGTTGAACTACCCCTTCGGGGCCGCCCTTTGCCGCTTTGGGAAGCAGGGCCCGGTCATTGACATAGAAATAGGCCTCCTCGAAGATCTCCCAATGGGTTGCAAGCCGCCCCCTGAAACGGAGGTCCTCATCGCGGTCGATGAGCCCCTCGAAGACCTTTGATTCAATGGCGCTACTGGCACTGTCAGCCGAGAGAATGGGATTCAGTATCTGGGCGTCTCCAATGGAGGCATCGATGTATTCGATCAATCGATCCGGATTCCCGCGGGTCTGCTCCTCATAGGTTGGCACCCAGAAATAAGACTGGAGGAGAAAGAGGATCAAGAGCGTTGGAATGGCTATGAGGATTCGACGCATGCTCCCCCCTTTCAGCGGGGTGCGATCATAACGGAATATCCCATAGTGGCCAGCCTTTCGGCCAGGCCGTAGGCCCCTTCCCGTGTTGAAAAATTTCCAACCCTCACCCGGTAATAGCGGGTTCCCGGGGTTTCGAATACGGATATGTAGACATTGTCAAGTTCCCTGACCAAGGCCTTGCTCAGTTTCATCGCATTGTCCTTGTCCGTGAAGGCGCCCACTTGAACGGTGAAACCCCTGCCGAAACCCGTATCCTTGTTTTTCACCATGAGGGTCTTTCGCTTCAAGACCTCCACCCTCACCTTGGCCGTTCCCTGCTCAACCATATCGAGGCTTCTCGCGCCGGTGTAGGATAGGTCTATGATTCTTCCCTTAACGAAGGGTCCGCGGTCGTTTACCTTCACCTCGACGGACCTGTTGTTTTCCAGATTGGTCACCATGACATAGGTCCCCAGGGGTAAGGTCCTATGGGCAGCGGTCAATTGGTACATATCGTAGATCTCGCCGCTTGCCGTGGGGTTGCCGTGAAAGTCCTTCCCGTACCACGAGGCGATCCCGTATTGGACCATCTGTACGGCGCCTCGCTCCTCGTAGCGGATTTCTGCTCTCTTGAGGGTACAAGACGAGGCAAGGAGGATTCCGCAGGCCGCAACAGGGAGGTATCGATGGGCTTTGAGCCAATTCATCGGCACCTCCTATGATAATGGCAAGGTCCGGTATGATGTCTCATCCGTCTCCGTCCCGTTTATGAGGACGAGGCTTCCCTTGGGTTGCCCCTCATCGATCTCGATCTGAAACTCCCTGAAACCAAACCTTTCCTTCAAGTGATGGAGGTTTCGGTTCTTTTGACCGCGGATGTTTGAGAGATCGAAGGGCGAAACCTTGACGCGCACGTTTTCGCACTTCCCGTGTTTTCCCATAAGATAGGAGGCCATATCGTAGAAGAGGGAGGACTCCACTAAATGGCCGAAGGCGGGATGATACGGGCCGGCAACGACGCAGTCCGTCATCTCCAGCTCGGGGGTTGATTGTAATCCAAGACGAATGACGGGAATCCCTGCCCTTGAAAATTTCAGAAAGGATCCCTTACAGAGACCAACTGCCCTTTCTAAGGACAGAGGCGTATAGCGACCGGAGCGATACCATCTTTCCAGCGGCGTACCCCTCAGGACCACCGTGGGATAGATCCTGACGAAATGGGGATTGAGCTGAATTACTCGATCTACCGTATGGGTGTTTCCCTCCATATCATCCCCGGGCAGTCCGACCATGATTTGGATTCCCACCTCAAAACCGCCGCCATGGAGCAGTTCCACCGCCTGCAGGACGTCATCGGTGGTATGGCCCCTTCGTGAGCGTCGGAGCACCTCCTCCACCATCGATTGGACCCCCAGCTCAACGATCCTCACCCCGTATGTCTTGAGGAGGTCCAGGGTTTGGGGGTCGATATAATCCGGACGGGTGGATACCCTTATGGAGTCGATTAATCCCTTCCGAATAAGCGGTTGGACCGCCGAAAGGAGCTGGATCTGCACCGTCTTCTCTATTCCGGTAAAGCTTCCCCCGTAGAAGGCGATTTCCCTCCGGAAAGGCTCTCTCGCATGGGGTCTCAAATGATTATTGTGGGATCCCTGGGAGGTTATGGGAGGAAGCTCTGAGCGGGCTATCCCTTCAGGATCGGTTGTTGCCCGGGTTCCCCGGGCAACAGACCAAAGGGCATTCAAGCGAAGGGACAAGGGATTTTCTCGAATAAGAAAATCTTTAGAGCTGCGAAGGGCGGCTTCTTCGTAGATCTCATTGATCCTTCGGCTGATGGAGCTCGATACGTCATCGGGGTCGGATCCGGTTATGGAGGCCTGATTGCAGAACACACACTGGTGCGGACATCCCATGTGAGGAACGAAGATGGGCACGATGAAGGGCCTTTGGGAAGACATGCTACACCTTGTCACGGTCCTTCTCCGCTGATCCTTTCCAATGCTTCCTTGGCCGCATTCTGCTGGGCTTCCTTCTTCGTTTTCCCAATACCATAGCCGTAGGGTTGCCCCTCGATGAAGATCTCCGCTCCAAAGGTCTTGTCATGCTGGGGTCCCTCCAGCTCGGATAATCGGTATCGAGGAGGGCATCCATACCGGCTCTGGCAGATCTGCTGGACCTTGGTCTTAAAATCGCCGTCATCGGTCAACCCTTGATCCAGGAGAGGTCCGAATTGTTTCTCAACAACCCTGAAGGCCTTCTTGAAACCCCCGTCGAGATAGATGGCACCGATAAGGGCTTCATAGGCATCGGAGATCAGGGAACGCTTCTCGCTTCCTCCTCTGAGGGCTTCCCCTCTTCCCAAGAGCAGGTACCGGTTTATACCGAGCTTTTTCGATATTCTGGCCAGGGATTTCTCGTTGACAAGGGCTGCCCGCACCCTCGTCATCTCCCCCTCCCGGAACCGGGGAAAGCGTTCCATGATGAGGTGGCTGATGATAACATTGAGGACCGAATCTCCCAGAAATTCGAGCCTTTCGTTGTCTTGATAAGTCCCGCTGGGATTCTCATTGGCATACGATCTGTGGGTCAAGGCTAAGTCCAGTAGCTGGAAATCACGAAACTGGTAGGAGATTTCCTCTTGCAGTACCGATAACGCCTCCAGCCTTCCGGCGTCCATTTCTCCATTTGGGCGATTCATTTCGGCAAACGCCCTCAGATATCAACCACCACGCGCCCCAACACCCGTCCTTTCTCCAGCCCCGTTGCCAATACCTTGACCTCCCGGTTCACCAAATGGTCCTCTCCCTCAATGAGGACGGGAATGTAATTCCTCGAATACCCCGTGAGCTTACCGGTTAATTTGTCCCGTTTAGCCTCGACGAGGACATCCAACTCCTGCCCGAGAAAGCGCTCTTGAAAGGCGGTCCTTTTCCGTCTTCCCAGAGCCCGGAGTGCCTCACATCGTGCTTTTTTTGTTCCCGGATCGACCTGGTGGGGGAATTCATAGGCCTCAGTCCCCCTTCGCCTGGAAAAGGGAAAGACATGGAGGTAACCGATGTCCGATTTTGCCAAAAGCTCATAGGTTTTTTGGAACTGTTTTTCCCCTTCCCCGGGGAAGCCAACGATGACATCCACACCGATATTGAGGTCCGTCATCCGACGCGTTAGGGTTCGGATGAGGTCTGCGAAGAAGGCCCCATCGTAATTGCGGTTCATTCGCCGGAGGATATCATCATCGCCGCTCTGCATGGGGATGTGAAGATGGTGGCACACCTGCGGGGATGAGGCGATGGATTGAATCAGTTCGGGGCAAAAATCGCGCGGTTCCACGGAGCTCAACCTGATCCTTTGCGGTGCCGGGAGGCCTTCCACCTTCTTGCAGAGTTCCGCCAGTGAGGTGGGCGGCGAGAGATCGGTCCCGTAGAGGCCCAGGTGGATTCCCGTCATCACCACCTCTCTGAATCCCCTTTCTTCAAGCCTTTGGAGGCAGTTGATGGCTCTCGGGGGATCGAGGCTTCGGCTTTTGCCCCTTGCTCGGGGAATGATGCAATAGGCACAGGAGGCGTTACATCCATCTTGAATCTTGAGAAAGGCCCGGGTATGTCCGTAGAACCGGTCGATGTCGGCTTCCCCGATCTCCCTTCCCTTCTCGATATCCCCCACCCTGAACATCGGGCGGGAGCCCATGGGGGGATTTCTCAGGAGTTCCGCAATGGAGGACTTTTCCGCGTTTCCGAGGATCACCCCTACTCCGTCCACCGCAAGGACCTCCTCGGGATAAACCTGGGCATAGCAGCCAGTAACCACGATCAGGGAGGATGGGTTGAGGCGACGGGCCCTCCTGATCAACTGTCGGGATTGGAAGTCCGCTTTGTGGGTGACAGTGCACGTGTTGATGATATAGATGTCGGCCCGTTGGGGGAAGGGAATGATCTCGAATCCATTTCTCTCAAGGGATGTCCCCATCAGCGCGGAGTCGAACTGATTTGCCTTGCATCCCAGGGTGGTGATGGCTATTGTTTGAGTCATCGTTGCATCACGCCTCACGAACCCAGATGGGTCAATTCAAGCCCTCCCCATATTCCCATTACCTCTCCCACAATGATCAAAACCCCCTTGATTCCCCGGATCGTGCTCCCATAATTCAGCCCCTTTTCGATGTCCCCTCTTGCCTTGATGAGGTTTCCGATGGAAGTGGCCGCCGCGTCAGCCAGCGAGGTTGATGGGGAGATGACACAGACAGCGTCCGCCTTCCCGAAGCTCATGGAATGGCCTACCGTGCCGGAGGAGGAACACACCCCAAGGGGAGTATCCCCGGGCTTAATCCTTAAACCCACCTTGAGGCTGAGGGGGGATTTTCCGGCAAAGATCCCGGCAACCCTTTCCTTGGAGGAGGCGATGAAGATATCTCCCCCATTTTCGCAGATGACTTCTTCGGAGAAGGGAATGAGGTCCCTGCCCACAAATTCCGCGATGGCCCCGGCAACGCTGGCCATGGGCCCCACGTTGGCCAATCGAGCGGCTTTGAGCATTTCTCTAACGATCTTGGGGGCATGGGGATCGTCCTGTGCCGGCACGAGGCTTGTCTGGAATTCTGGATGGTATCGAATATATTCCTCGATCTGCCAGCGATACCTGATTACGGCCTCCCTGGTCTCCGATTCCAACCCTCGATTCGCCAGGAGGAAGAGATCCGTTTCCCGTATCGTTACCCGGAAAGGGGTGAGGTCCTCGGGTTTAACGAGGTTACGGTATGTCCTAGCTTCAAACATGGGTGTTTCATGCTCTTCTACTCTTACCAGTACTGCTGGACCAGGATTTCGGCGATCTGAACCGCATTGAGGGCTGCGCCCTTGCGGATATTATCGGAGACGATCCACATATCGATTCCGTTTTCGATGGAGGGATCCTCCCTAATCCTTCCCACGAAGGTTTCGTCCTTGCCTGCAGCATAGACGGCCAGCGGATACTCATTCTTCTTCGGATTGTCGACCACCATGACTCCGGGGGCCTGAGCAAGGATCTGTCTGACCTCCTCTGGGGTGATCTTTTTGGCCGTCTCAATGTTTACCGATTCCGAGTGGCAATAGAACACCGGGACCCTAACGGTGGTGGCCGTAACCGCTATCGACTCGTCCTCCATAATCTTCTTGGTCTCGTTGATCATCTTTATTTCCTCTTTGGTGTAGCCGTTTTCCGAGAAGACGTCGATATGCGGAAGGCAGTTGAAGGCGATCTGATGGGGGTAGACCTCACATTGGATCTTCTTTTGGTTGAATATGGCCAGGGTCTGTTTTTCCAATTCGCGGATCGCCTCCTTGCCGGTCCCCGAGACGGATTGATAGGTGGAGACAACTACCCTTTTTATCTTGGCTACATCATGGATTGGTTTGAGAACCACCACCATCTGAATGGTTGAGCAGTTGGGGTTGGCTATTATTCCCTTATGGGTGTAGTCGGCTATAGCATGGGCATTGACCTCGGGAACGACCAGGGGAACTTCCGGATCCATCCTGAAGGCAC
>Ga0209636_10009055_pt1 | contig 10144 bp, 10 predicted proteins | sample DeeMarSWOR152_54_FD_187464 | JGI IMG/M metagenome (GOLD analysis project Ga0209636, IMG submission 187464) | Marine sediment microbial communities from White Oak River estuary, North Carolina - WOR-1-52-54 (SPAdes) (version 2) | ecosystem: Environmental > Aquatic > Marine > Intertidal zone >... | reverse complement strand
TCTGTTGTTTAGGATTATGTCTACTTCGCCTTTGAAGCAGTAGATGGTTTCTTTTTTGTCTTTGTGGAAGTGTTGAGAAGTGTGGTGGTTTCCTTTTATTATGAGGATTTTTCCGCCGTATTCTTGTTCTTGGGCTATCCACAGTTCTTTGCCCCAGTTCTTTAATATCTCCTTCAACGTGGAGCCCTCTTTTCTGTTCTTATCTGTGTTTATTTAGTGTTTCGTCTCTTAAAAGGACAAAGGTGCTCGCGTCTGCGTAGATTGTACGTGAGGTTTCTGCTTTTTTGGCTTGAGTTAGGTTGTTGTTTCTGGTTGGGTGAATTTGTGTCTCTTTTTGTTTTTGGGTTTGAGCAAGTCTTCTATTAGTCTGAATTGTCTTTGGTATATGTGGCAGTTTTTGGAGTGGAAGATGAGTTTGCCTGTTTGTATGTTTAGGTTTCCTTTTTGGTTGAGTTCTTTTGTTATGGCTTCGTTTAGTATTTGTATGCCTGCTATGTTTGCTGGGAGTCCTGCGTAGGCGTCCCATGATCTGAAGTAGCTGGTTAGGTGGAGTTTTTGGTCGTGGATTTCTGTGTCGATTAGGGTTAGGCATGGGGGTTCGTGTTTTTTGTTGTTGATTTGTTTTTGGATGTCTTGTGGGAGTCTGGTGGTGAGGGTTACTTGTCTGTCGTTTTGTTCTTGTAGGTATCGTTTTATTAGTTCTTGGATTTGGTCTACGGGTTTTCTGAGTCTGCTTCCGTAGGTGTATGTTTCGTCTTCTATGGTTCCGGACCAGAGGTATTTTAGGGCGTACGATTGTACGTATTTCATGTCGCATGGGGCTTTGTCGTCTACGAGGGGTCTGTTTTCGGGGTGGATGATTTCTATGGTTATGTTGAGTTTTTTTGTGAGGGCTAGTTCTGAGCCGTATTTGACTTGGAAGGTGTCTCCGTTTTTCCATATTTCGGCTAGTGTTTTGTACCATGCGTCTGGGCAGTCGAAGGCTTGGATTTTGACGTGTTTCATGTTTTGCAGGCTCTGGGTTTTGATGTGGTTTTCTGTATTTAATTGTTTTATTGTGTGGGATTTGTGAAGGCTTTGGTCTCTGTGGTGGTAGACCCCCCTTATATATAGGTCTGTGCTGGGCGAGTGAGGCTTAAATGTTGGTTTTTGTTAGGTGGTTTTATGCGTGGAGGTGGTTATTACCGTGAGAGGCTTTCTGGTTTTAGGCTTTTTAGGTGTTATGAGGTTGCTTCTGAGAGGATTAGGCGGTATCTTCGTGCGGAGGTTGATTTTGTTGTTTCTAATGTTGGTGGTGCTGGTTTGGTTCTTGAGTTGGGGTGTGGTTATGGTAGGGTTATGAAGAGAGTGTCAAAGTTTGTTGGTTGGGTTGTTGGGAATGATGTTTCGAGGGAGAGTTTAGAGTTTGCAAGGGGGTATATGGAGGGTTGTGGGAATTATGGTGTGTTTTTGATGGATGCTTCTCGGATGGGTTTTGGTTCTGGTGTTTTTGACTGTGTGCTTTGTGTTCAGAATGGGATTTCCGCGTTTGGGGTTGATAAGGGGCGTCTGGTTGGTGAGGCTGTGAGGGTGACTAGGGATGGTGGTGTTGTTTTGTTTTCTAGTTATTCTCCGAAGCTTTGGGAGGCTCGTTTGGAGTGGTTTAGGAGGCAGTCGTTGTTTGGTCTTGTTGGGGAGATTGATGAGGGGAGGACTTGTGATGGGACGATTGTGTGTAAGGATGGTTTTAGAGCGACTACTGTTGGTGGTGATGAGTTTGTTGAGTTGTTTGGTGAGTTGGGGTTGGATGCGTCTATTATTGAAGTGGATGAATCTAGTATTTTCTGTAAAGTCGTTAAGAAAAAGTAGTTTTGCTGAGAATCTTGCGTAGAGTTTTCAAGGAAGTCTGTGTTTGTTAAGTGGCAATTATGTGCAGGCTATGTTTTGGAGCGCTTTTCCTTGCGCTTTTTTCTTTTCTCTTCTCTTTCTTTCTTGGTCATAGGCTTCTTTTTTGAACCTTTTCCCATACCCAATTCAATCGCCACACTGAAGTAGTAGAAGTAGAGAATGAAGCTTTCGGTCTAAACAACACGCGCGCGCTAACTGGATAAGCAGTTTTTAGATAAACCTTTGAGAATTCGGCGATATATGTGCAAAATGCTCATTTAGTTTAGAAATAGCGGAAAACATATAATTGAACCAAAGAACTAATCTAGTCACAGAATTCGGTTATTGACGAATAGGTCATTTGACATGAGAGTGGAGAAACGCTAATTATTCCCTGTCTTCAATAGTACAATAGAGATAAGATGAAGATAGAAATTGTTGCAATAGTCATCGTTGCATTGTTCTTGACATCATTTTCTCATGCTGTCACCAAAATTCCCGGTGTAAGAGATTTTTCTGTTAAGGGTGACCTTGCCGAAACAACGTATGACGCAAGTGTAGGTGGATGGGCTGTATTACTAGAGATGAACGAGTTTCCTGAGGGATGGTCTGACTTACCCGTTGAGTTCATAAATTCTGAAAGAATGCAAACAGCTCTATTCGGCTTAGGCTGGCAGAGTGATCATGTGTATATTGTACAAGACAATCTTACTATCTCGGTCGTACAGGAAGCAGTCGAATGGTTGGTTAACAACACAGACTCTGATGACATCGCTCTGTTATACATATTTACACATGGAATGTGGATGCGTAACGTTCTTCTGTGGAATGATTGGTTTCCTGTTGAATGGGAAAAACTGAATATGTCAAAAAAGGTTCTCATGGTTGATACCTGTCTTGCAGAAGAATTTATTGACCCCATTAGAGATGACCCGTCGCTCCACATCTCATTGGCTTGTTGCTCTGCAGATGAGATTTCCTGGGCTGGTCTTGAAGAAGAAGGGCTTCCAATAATAGGAAGTGTCTGGAACTACTATTTCACCAATGCATTGTGCAATTCATCTGCAGATTTGAATAGCAATGGATTTATTTCAATTGAGGAAGCCTTCAATTTTTCAACACCATTAGTACAACGATATATGAATGAAACCGTTTTTACAGTTCCAGAATTCTTACAATCATACCATGACATCGGCATTTACCCAGAAAATTATGATGCTTATCCTCACCCAGTAATGGATGACTGGTATCCAGATCAACTTGTAATTCCAGAGTTTCCATCATTCCTTATTCTACCACTGTTCATGATTGCAACACTCCTAACAGTCATAGTCTACAACAAAAAGAGACACAAATCGCAAGAGCTTCAGCAACCTCGCGCGCTCTCTCTATCACAACCGCATTGAATCAATTATTCATTTATAAATTTGAGGACTCCAGTCAGATGTCTAAAGCATGCACCACACTTATCAGATGCTAAAGAAAACTTAGAAATATTGCGTCTACTTGTGAAACAGAAGGCTAAGGTGGAGTAGTCTATCTCTGTTCTCTACAGTCTCGTGCACCCTGTCGCTTGTCTTCCTTCTCATTGTTTCTATAGCCTCTCTATGACTGATCTCCGTAGGTTGTCCCTACGCAAAGCGTGAGTTAGGCTTCCACTTTTCTGAGTTTCCGATGGGGAAAACAGGGCGTGGTCTAGATAGACAGTCTTGTCGATAATGGAGAAAGGCTTTCAAGTTTTGGAAGGTTTGAATATCCAGTCTAATTCACTAATCGAAGTTTCTCCCACAAATCATAAAACTGAAGTGGCGGATACAAATAACTGACTATTTTGATTAAGGGAGGTGATAGGTTGAAGTTTGGTGATATAATAACGGCTGTGGCTTCTTTGGCTGTGATCTATATAGTGCTTGATTTTGCGTTGTTTGCGGTAGTGATTAATGTGAATACTTACTGGGGACCTGATGTTGCTACCATTGTTTCAGTTTTGGTGGCTTCGTTGATTGTCGGTTATATGTTTGCAGGGAAGATTAAGGAGGATTCGAAGACAGGAGCGATTGGCAGGATTGTTGTTTTGTCTACGCTTGTGCTGACGTTCTACACCGTGGCTTACTTCGCCAATCCATACATCGGCACTTCGGTTCAGGAGAGTTTGGAGAGCATGTTCTCTACGAGCGGGTGGACAACGTGGGATTGGGTCGCTTATTCGCAACTTCTGATGGCTATGGTGGTGGTGTTGACTGTTGTCTTTGATTTGGTGTTTGGTTTCGTTGGGTTGTATGCTGGTTCGATGCTTAGAAAACCGAAAAAAAGCTGAGAATAGCCAAGACATAATCCTACATTCACGATGGCAACACTACTAGCAGTCACGATCTACGTAAGACAGTCAAGAAACTTCTAGAAATCAATTCCATATGGGTTTAAAAGTATGCAGAACGTAACAATTCGACTTAATACGTGCGGATATCCCCAGAATCATAAGTTGTTGTCGGGAGACATTACCACGTCTAGTGGGATTCGAATCCCCCCCAACACTTTCCAACAAAGACATATATAGGGCTCTTTAAAATTCGATTTCGTTCTCGTTTTTTATAGCTGCAAACCATCCACCTAAGACTTGGTTGTGATGCCCAATGATTTGTTCTGCTGTTAGATTGGAAGAGCCCCAAGTACTGTGTGCATCCTTTACTAGCGCGCGCGGTTCAAATCCCTCGCGCACGCATTCTAAGCTTGCTAATAATTTTGGTACCTCAATTTTCTAGCTACGCCAGTCGTGGAGAGCTTGGTCTTTCTTAGTGGCAATTCGTTTTCAATGTAGTCTTGTTCATACATTTTTTTTATCCGCAGGAATTTCTGATTTTCTTTTTCGTAAACTTCTATTTCACCGTCAAATAGGTCAAGGACCGCTTGGACTTCCTCAGCAGGATGCATGTGTGGATTCATTATCGCCAAGCTCGTGAATCCTCTCGATTTAAGTTCAGCAGCAAGCCCAATGAGCCACCTTCTTGTTTGAACAGCGCGGTGTTGCAGCAGTATATCTGAGAGAATCTCTATACAGATCCTTCTAGGCTTGCCACTGGACGCACCGAGTTTACGCAAAGCTGAAAAAAGCGGAATGTTGACGTCAGTTAGGTTCTCCACTCCTCTCATTTTGACTACGTTGGGAAGCGCTGCTACCGTGGTTTCTGCTTGCGGATTACAGATAAAAAGATTGAAGTTGGGAAATTCTTCAGCAAGCTTCTCCCATCGCCTTGTTTCCACTGTGATAAGAAAGGTGATTTCCCCTTCTCTGGCACCCTTTTCAAGGAACCGATTGATGAGAAGCTTCGTTTCGTCACAGGAGATCGAGGTCAACGCAACAGCATATTTTTTAGGTATTCCACCAAAAAGCAGATTGTCAAACTCCCTGTAACCAGTTTTTACACGACCTGGCAAAACAACTTCTTTTACTTCGATAGTGGCTGGCTTAAGGCTTAGGATCTTCTGAACTCCCACTCCAACCATGTAAACTACGCGTGGCGAGATTGCATATGTGCCCTTTTCGAGGGCTCTCACTGTAAACCTCAGTTTCTCTACCATCGTAGGCTCTAATACTTTTCCGTTCAGATCGAGATAAGAACCCTCTGGACGGCGCCCTTCTGGGGTAGTCATCAACTCCATTCCGCAACAAGGAATGATTTCTTCAATTCCGTGTAGAGTGGCAGGCGTCGTTCCGAAATTGGCTATCTCGATTTCCAGATTAAAGATCTCTCCAGCCAAAACCTCGGGTTTTGGAATCGTCCCTTTTCCCTGCAGAAGAACAGTTGGCATCTTTTCTGTGTGCTTTTTCATGTAGACCTTGGGGCCCATCAAAAGCGCTTCTTCAAGCACAGCAACTTTTTTCATAAGCAGATCTAGTTTCTCACTTGAATTCGTACGATTATTAGGGTTTTTATTCACCATTCAACACCATGTATGGATGAGGGGCCACGCGAGCAACAGCATGTTTTGCGTTCATAAATTGCTACAGCATCAATTTGCCTTGTTTGATAATCATTCTTCCATCAAGCTTCACGGTAGGCTTCACAAGGGTCACAGATAGGTTCCAGTCACTATCATTCTTACCCCCAAACTCCTTGTTTTCGCCTATCCCTATGGATGCTGTTCCAAGAACTATGGGGTTGTTTAAGAATCCTAGGCTTGCCTTTGGATTTAAGCCTAACGTTAGCCATCCTATCCTGTCTTTGTCTCCTGTTGCTTTTTCCCACAGGTTCCTTATGACTTCAATATTCTTGCCTCCGACAAATGATGTGACTTTTCCATTTTCAAAACCAAGTGATATATGTTCGATTACCCTTCCAGTTTGGGGGAAGGGAATGTTGGAGGTGACAATACCATTTCCACTTGCTTCATTAGGTGCTACGACAACAGCGCCGTCAGGCAATTCTGCAAAGATTACTCCCATTTCGATGTCTTCGTCATCGATTATTCCATCGTAGACGTGGGCTTTTCGGTCTTCCAGAGTAAAGCCCAAATCAGTTCCATCTGGATTTGTAATCTTTACTTTATGCGATTTCTCAAGAGTATTTGCCAGCTTTCTTCCGAGTTTCTGCATCTTCTCATATTCCACATCAGTAGACTCTCTAACGTTCTTTTCCCACACTTGATAATCAAGACCGTAGGTTTTGGCGCGTTGAGGTGTAACGTACCCCAACAGTACTTTGGCCATACGAACTTTCCTTTTAAGAATTCTTTCGTAATAGGGCCTGTCTGCTCTCGCCAACGCCATCCATCTTTCCGCCGGCACTCCTTTCTGTCTCTCAGGGTTTTCTGGACCGGTGATGAAAATGATGGCTGTGGCAACTCCTGCCAGTGCAAGGTCAAATGGGTCCGGAGTCTCAAGGTAGTCCAGCGGGAGATTTGAGACAGTATCGTACCACATGGCATCAGAAGAAAGCTCTATAAGGGCATGTGCTCCGGTTCGCTTACACTCCATGGCAAATGCTTCAGCCAAATCAAGCATGTGGCGCCACGCAAATATTGTAACTTTGTCATCCTTTCCTATACTAAGACAGGTTTTGACTACTCTCTTAACAAATGTGGGAACAGCCATCTATCATCACATCATGAAAAACATATTTCGTGTGCTTGCTTATTTTAGTTTGCCAATTCTATATGCGCATCGCGCGCTGATTTCGTTGGGCATATCTAGATCGTTAGATGACATGAAGAAAGCATTTTCTTGATACTCTATTTTGCACATGTTGACTTATATTAGTTACATCTCCTAATCTTCTCCTTTATGTGATAATATGAGAACCAAAGCCTTGAAACCTGAAGAAGATGCTTATGGGCAAGAGATATGGGCTTGTTATCAAGGCAGAGAAGTTTTTGAAATAGTTGAAAGAGATGACTGTTACATTGATCCTTCTGCACATGGTCCAAAGATCTATTTCCTCAAATATGAAGATTGGTCTCCTTATCATAGACGAGCGATGGATTTTGTGAAGGGAAGGGTTTTGGACATTGGTTGTGGAGCTGGCAGACACTCTTTACACTTGCAGAAGAAAGGTTTTGACGTGCTTGGAATTGACAACTCTCCTCTCGCTATAAAAGTCTCTAAACTAAGAGGTTTGAAGAAAGCCAAGGTCATGTCGATTGAGGAAATAAGTTACAAACCAGACTCCTTTGACACAATTATCATGATGGGAAACAATTTCGGCCTCTTTGGCAGTTCCAAAAAAGCACAGCAGTTGCTTAAGAGATTCCATGAAATGACTTCCAAAAATGCTCTGATTGTCGCTGATACTCTTGACCCATATAAGACGGATAATCCAGACCACTTGGAGTATCACAAGCGTAACAAAGAAAAAGGCAGAATGGGTGGACAAGTTAGAATTCGGATAAGATTTAGGAAATGTGTAGGCAGATGGTTTGACTACTTGATGGTGTCGAAAGAGGAGATGAAAAAGTTACTCAAAGGAACAGGATGGAAGGTTAAGGAGTTCATAGATTCTGAAGGTTCACCATACATAGCTATTATCGAAAAGGTAGCTTAGAGCCCAGCCAGCTCGCTTAAGAACATACAGGAGATTTCATGGCGTGGAGTAATCTCTTCCATAAGTCATAAAACTGACTGATCACCTTATCGTGCGCGCTACTTTGTTTCATCTTCTAAATCCTATCCATTCATGGTCGTCTTCAGTATACTGTTGCGACGTTAGCCCAGTCTCTCGATTTTGAATATGACAGGTCGAAACCAATCATTGCAGCCTGCAATAACAACACCTGGCTGCTTGACTCCAATCGTATTCGCTCCCGAGGCAACGTTGAGAATAGTTTTGTATATGTCAGCCCACGCCCACGGGCAACGCTTGTAAAACTCCTCAGGCGGTTTGGAAGGATCGATAGTGAACTCCTGTCCTTCTTTGAAACATTCACAAGGCCCTTGAGGTCTGCAGCCTTCTTCCAAGTAAGTATTAACTAAATCTTGATGAAACGTCCTTTTAAGAACAGTAATTTTGCAATGGGGTACCTTCATAACCAATGATGATTCACCGCATTCCTCTTGTATTTACGAAGATTTATAGATAACTTCCGATGAGCGCGCGCTAACATGTCGTCACGGCTGATTTTTGTTTAATCGAGAAAGCAAGTCGTACATGAAAAGTGGGAGAGGAGATTAAGGTTTCCTGGCTGCTGCTTTTTCTAGTGCAGTTACGCCTGGTAGTTTCTTGCCCATCAGAAACTCTATCAACGCTCCGCCAGCAGTGCTGATGTAAGAAATCTTGTCGGATAGTCCAAGCTCTTGTAGGGCTCCTACTGTGTGTCCGCCGCCTGCAAGGGAAAATCCTTCCGAATTCGCCACTTCCTCAAAAACTCCTTTCGTTCCAAAAGCGAATTCACTGTTTTCATAAACGCCTACAGGTCCACTCAGCACAATTGACTTTGCATTCTTAATAATCTCCGCGTAAGCCTCAACAGTCTTCGCCCCAATATCGTAAATCGGGTAATCCACAGGCAACTCATCAACAGAAACCTCCCTACGCTTACCATCCACCTCCACGGCAACATCAAAAGGCACCACAATCACATCAGGATACTTCCCCAAAAGCTCCTTAATACCCCCAACAAAGCCCAAAAGCTCCTTCCGCTTTAGAAAATCCATGTTCGGCCCTCCAAGATCAAAACCCTTCGCAACCAAAAACACGTGTCCAGCAACACCACCAGTCAACACACAATCCGCAATGCCATTGTCCAACACGTACCGTGAAATCTCAAGCGCATCATCAGCCTTCGCCCCACCCAAAACAAAGACGCAAGGCTTCTCAGGACTCTCCAAAACCTTCTTCAAAGACTTCAACTCACGCTCCATAATCCGCCCCGCAACACTAGGCAAAACAGCCGTAAACCCGACAATCGAAACATGACTCCTATGCGCAGCAGCAAAAGCATCATTCACAAACAAATCAAACAAAGGCGCAAGCTTCACAACCATCTCCGACTTCGCATGCTCCTCCGGCGAACCCTTCTCCTGCTCGCCAGCAAACATCCGCACATTCTCCAAAACAAGCACATCACCACACTCCAACTTCCGAATAGCATCCAAAACCTTCCCGTCAAAAATGCTATTAGTGTACTTAATCCGCTTACCAAGAACCTTACTCAAAACCTCAGCATGCTCCTCCAACCGCGTAAAATCAGGCTCACCAGGCCTACCCTGATGCGCCAAAACCACAACCTTCGCACCCTTCTCAACCAACTCCTTAATCGTCGACTCACCATGCATACGAATCCTAGTATCATCAAGAATCTTCTTCGTCTTCACATCAATCGGCGAATTAAAATCAACCCTAACCAAAACAGTCTTACCAGCAACAGCCACGTCATCCAAAGTCAAAAACCCAGCCAAACAAAACACCTCCAACAAAAAAATAAAGGGAAAATGAAATTTACATAGTTTTTCTGCTCTATCTTGCCATTCTACAGATCTTCTCGATCATCCGCACCATCTTAACAGAATAGCCCCACTCATTGTCATACCAAGCCAGCACCTTCACCAAGTTCCCAATGACCATCGTAGACTGCCCATCAACAATCGCCGAATAAGGATTATGAATAAAGTCCGAAGAAACCACAGGCATCTCAGTATAATCCATGATCCCCTTCAACTTCCCTTTTGAAGCCTCCTTGAACGCAGCATTAACCTCTTCCTTCGTAACATCCCTATTCAACTGCGCAGTGAAATCCACAATCGAAACGTCAGCCGTAGGCACACGCAAAGCAAGCCCATTCATCC
>Ga0209636_10009054_pt1 | contig 10144 bp, 6 predicted proteins | sample DeeMarSWOR152_54_FD_187464 | JGI IMG/M metagenome (GOLD analysis project Ga0209636, IMG submission 187464) | Marine sediment microbial communities from White Oak River estuary, North Carolina - WOR-1-52-54 (SPAdes) (version 2) | ecosystem: Environmental > Aquatic > Marine > Intertidal zone >... | reverse complement strand
CTCCTGGAACACTGTAAGGTGGGGAAGGTTTCGGTGGATGAAACGATAAGGATGGTTCAGAACTGTGAGAGCTTCATGATGAGAGGTGAGGAGCCTTCATGCCATTTTACCACGGGCTTCCTGAACGGGTTCTTCTCAGCTGTTAAAAACCAACATGTGAAAGAGACGAAGTGTATTGCGATGGGTGATCCTTACTGTGAATGGGAATTCAAGTAGGTGATTCTGGATGGTGTCTCTAACGCAAATACAGGAAGTACCACCAAGAAAGATGATTCTATTAGTCGGTTCTCCTGGGACGGGAAAATCGATTTTTTGCCAGCAGGTCGCCCTCCAGAGCTTAGCGATGGACAGACCTATCATATATGTGACAACTGAGTGTTCCCCGTCTGAGGTCGAGAAGGAATTGAGAGATAGAGGATTGGGCGAGGTCGAGCCAAGCCTACTGAGCTTCGTTGATGCATATAACGAAACAGTGGGGCTCTTAGTCGCGGATCGCCCTGACACTGCTGGCGCAGACTGTGACGATCTTTCCAGCATAAGTGTTGCAATCTCAAAGATGAGTGAACAGATAGGTAGGAAGGGCGTCTTGTTGATATTTGACTCCCTAACTTCTCCTTATCTTTTCAGCGGCTCTGAGATCTTGAGGTTCATGAAGAGGACCCTCTCAAGGTTTGCTGCTGAGGGGAACAGCGTCTTAGTCTGTTTTGATGAGGGCAGTGGCAAGGAGGAAGATCTTGTGGCTATGATGAGCCTTTCCAGCGGCGTGATAAAGATGGAATCAATTGAAGGAAAGACGGTGCTAAATGTGGTTAGGCATCCCAAGGTGGAGCCCACAAGATTTGAGGTCTCCAAGACCAAAATTGGCGGGAAAAAATTATTTGATACTAAATTTATGGATCAGGAATTTGCGAGACGTTCTTGGGACATGAGTAAAGCCGGCGGGATCAGAACAGAGATCGGAGATCACGTGAACTTGTTCTGGCCTAACTTTGCGTTCTGGAGTGCCATGGTGTGGGACCCAGAAAGGTTCCCGGAGATGAGGTATGAGTTAACCAAGAAGGGCGGCGCCCAGATGAGGGATTTTATCAAGTTTGCCCCCTTACACATGAGACTCTTCTTCAAGTTGTCCATACCCAAGAGTTTCAGCAAAGTCAAACACATGAAAAAACTGTCAAAGTTTTTTTCAGAATTTGAAAAGGCGGGAACGGGCATCATGGAGTACCTTGAAGACGAGTCTAAGACTGATGAGCATTACTATAGAATACACGAGAGCTCTGAATGTTGGGGATTAGAGAACGTTGGTGCCACGTTAGCTTCAATGTTACCTGCTGGCATTGCAGGCTGGACTCAAGGACTTGAGAAAGAAGAGAGGGACTGGAACGCTGTTGAGACGAAATGCATTGGGCTGGGGGATCCCTACTGCGAGATCAAGGTTGTCCCTGGAGAAATCGATGAGTTAAGGAATTCCCTGAAGAAAGACAGATCAGTTATCGAAAGGACAAAGGAGAGATTGATGCACCGTCTCATGGGATTTCTAATGGATGAGAAACCCCTTGTAGAGAGACCTAGGCTGGGGAGCGATGTTCATATGGAGATGGTCTCCCACGTTGCAGCTGGCCCCGCTATGGCTGGCGAGAGATACCGGATGGCGTTGAGGATGGGAGGCGCCAAGGCGGGGAAGGAAGTCGGCCAACGCCTGACGGACGCAGGGATAAATGAGGATGATGCCGTGAAGCGTATCGTCGGCTTCCTAGACCATTGTAAAGTCGGAAAGATTGTAATGGATGGGACCATCAGAATGTGGGAGAACTGTGAGAGCCTCTACACTAAGGTTCTTTGGACGAAGCGTATGGAGCCCTCCTGCTATTTCACCACGGGCTTCCTCAGCGGATTCTTCTGCGCCGTCAAGAACCACCACATTAAAGAGACCAAATGTATAGCCATGGGCGATCCGTATTGTGAGTGGGAGTTCAGGTAGGTGAAGCTTGATGGTTTCCATATCTCAATTAAAGGACATACCGTCTGAAAACATGATTTTACTGGTTGGGCCTCCTGGGTCAGGGAAATCCACTTTCTGTGAACAAGCCATTCTCCAGAACTTGGCGATTGACAAACCTATCATCTATGTAACGACCGAATATGATCCATCCAAGGCTGAAGCATCATTGAGAGAAAAAGGACTGGGTAGGATTGAGCCGGGTCTAATCAGCTTTGTTGATGCTTACAACGAAACTGTGGGAATCTCAGTTTCAGAAAGACCAGATACAATCCATGCTGACTGCAACGATCTCTCAAGCATGGACATTGCAATCTCAAAGCAAACCGAACAATTAGGTCGAAAAGGCATCCTACTGGTTTTCGACTCTCTGACTTCCCCATACCTCTTCAATGGATCAGAGATCCTGAGGTTCATGAAGCAGACACTCTCGAAATTCGCAGCCAAGGGAAACTCGGTTCTGGCGTGCATGGACACCGGGTGTGGCAAAGAGGAGGATCTGGGAGCCATGATGAGCATGACAGAGGGCATCATCACGATGGGCATGACAGAGAACTCAAGGGTCATAACTGTAGTCAAGCATCCCCAGATCGCCCCAACCAAGATTGAGACGCCGCTGACTTGGAATAGGATGATCACCGTTAAATTTGATCCCGCGTTTACTGGGCAGCTGGCAGAGATAGTATTTACAGGAGGCGAAAAGCAGTTACGAGAAGTGGGAGATTTCGTAAACATCTTTTGGAGATCACTGATTGCTTGGAGCGGTATGCTCTGGGATCCCAAACGGTTTCCAACAATGTCGTATGAGCTTGTTAAGGAACTTGAGTTTACGTCATCACGGGAGATGTTGAAGCGTCTTCCATGGCACATGAAGCTTCTCTTCAAATTCATGCCCAAGAACTTCAGCGAAGTCAAGAACGTGAAAAAGGCACTTCGGTTTTTTGAACTTTATCAAAAATGGGGGACACAAGTGATGGAATATCTGGAAGACGCATCCAAGAAAGATGAACATCACTTCAAGGTACAGGAAGGTCATAACTGTTGGGGACTCGAAAATGTGGGGGCTCGATTAGCCTTCCAAGATTGTGGACTTTTGGCCGCAGACGTGAAAGTAGTGGAAAAAGAAGACCGGGACTGGAACGTAATTGAGACAAAGTGTGTAGGATTAGGAGATCCCTACTGTGAACTCAAATTCGTGCCAGGGGAAATCAATGAGATGAAAGAGTTCCTGGAAGGCATAGACAACTCAATCGTTGAGAAAATACATGACCGCTTGATGGATCAGCTTGTCGGGTTTCTGATTCACAATAGACCGCTCGGAGAACGGGCTCGATTAGGAAGCGGCTTCTTCTTCCCTATGATCCTCTTTGATACGTACCCCAGTCTGCTTAACGAGAGATACCGTATGGCACTGCGGATGGGCGGAGCAAAGGCTGGAAAAGAGATTGGGGAACACCTATTGGATGAAGGCATCGAGGAGGACCAAGCAGTCAAGCGTTTGATTGACTTTATGGAATACTGCAAAGTGGGTAGAATTACGTTAGGCGAGACGATACGGATGAAGGAGAACTGCGAGACCTTTGGGCTCGATACGGGAGAACCCACCTGCAATTTCACTACTGGCTTCCTGAACGGCTTCTTCTCCACTGTCAAGAACCTGCATGTTAAAGAAACAAAGTGTATTGCAATGGGTGATCCTTACTGTGAGTGGGAGTTCAGATAAAAATGGTGAAACTAATTCAGAACAGGAGTTGAAGAAAGTTGGAGATGGATAAGATAATCGTTGCTGGTGAACCTTGCCTTGTTATTCGTAGCCCTTTGATCCCGAGAACGTTATTATGCAACTCGCTGCTTCAGCCTCTGCTGTCACGGCTGAAAAGCGCAGAGGAGTTCGTGGCATTTGTGTCAGAACCATGCGTTGCCCCTGAAGGTTTAGATGTGGTATTAGTTACGGCTTTTTGGCCTCGATGTGTTTTCAACCAGGTTTCGGAGGGAGCAGTCAGTAGGCCGGTGCAGACAATCAAACCTCAACACCTCATGCTGGTTGAAAGGGAACTCTACTTGAAGCTGAGCAAGAAGAGTTGTCTCTTCGGCGACTTCCTAGATTCGCTGCTTCTCCATAACAAAGATAAGAGGAAGGTTTGTGGGCTTCTAAGCAAGGTTCGCACTTGGATAAGGGACAACAAGTCTTACGGCCTGTTCTTCCTGACTGAGGTAAGGGGAATGGAGGACTTTATCGATCAAGCCGCCGGCATCTTTGAGATCGTTGTAAAAGCAAAAGTTGAGACTAAGCATGATGAGCCGCTGCTAAGCTTAACCATAATGAAACACCCCAACATTGCTGAGATAGATAAGAAAATAGAGGTTGTATTTGAGAAAGGGCAGCCAAAACGAAGAAGAGGCTAAACACGTGGTGTCCTTAACTCAGCTTCAAGAAGTACCCTCTAGAAGATTGATATTATTGATTGGTCCTCCCGGATCAGGTAAGTCGACCTTCTGTCATCAAAGTGTTATCAGCAATATTGAGATGAAGCCAGTCATCTATGTGACAACCGAGTCCGCTCCATCGGAAGTTCAAGAATCCCTAAAGCAAGGGGGTTTAGGTGAGGAGTTTCCCCACCCTTTGGGTTTTGTCGACGCCTTTCATCAAACCGTGGGCCTTCCAAGTGCGGATCGGCCGGACACGATGGAGGCTTCTTCTGAGGATCTGACAAGCCTAAGTATAGCTATTTCCAAGTCTCGGGAAAGGATGGAAGAGAATAGTCTACTAATCTTTGACTCCCTTACCTCACCTTACCTGATGAGTGGTTCAGAGATTTTGCGGTTCATGAGAACGACTCTTTTAAAGTTGGCGGCTGAGGGAAATGCAGTTTTGGCGTGCATGGATGAGGGTTGCGGAAAGGAAGAAGACCTGGTGGCCATGATGAGCGTCGCGGATGGTTTGATAAAGATAGAGATGGATACCGACAAGCGGCTCTTCAATGTCGTGAAGTATCCCAAATTGAGACCGACAAGGATTGAAGTCCCGATAACTCCTCCGATGGGTCTTGATGCACGAACCTATAATGAGGCACTGTTGAAACAATTTATTCTAGCGCAGTTGGGAGGAGAGGAAACTACGACAAGAGGAGAGACTGGAGATTATGTGAACCTGTTCTGGCCAAACCTGGCCCGATGGAGCAGCATGCTCTGGGATCCGAAAAGATTCCTGAAGGTGACCTACGAACTGAACAAAGATGATTATCCTTCCATGTTTAGATTATCCAAGAAAGACAAAGACGTATTTAACACAATATTTCCTAGGCGCTTTAGACTTATGCTCAAATTCATGCTGCCCAAGAACCTGAACAAGGTAAAAAACATGAAAAAACTACTCAGTAGACGTGCACGGACACTAATACCCGAGAAGGTTGGCATCATAGAGTACCTTGACGACGCCTCTAAGACCGACGAACACGTCGTTCGAGTGTACGAAAACTTTGACTGCTGGGGATTCGAGAACGTCGGCACAACCATGGCCTTTCATCTCCCCCCTTTCATAGCAGGCATGTGTGAAGCGCTTGAATATTGGAAAGGACTGGAGAGGGACTGGAACGCCGTTGAAACTAAGTGCGTAGGGCTGGGGGATCCCTACTGCGAATTTAAACTGGTGCCCGGCGAAATCCAAGAGCTGAAAGCTTCTCTGGAGAAGGACAGCTCGGTCATCGAAAGGATACACGACCGACTGATGGATCGTCTCATGGGATTTTTACTTGAGAGAAAGCCTCTTATTGAGAGACCTCGGTTGGGGAGCGATATCCACCTCCACCCAGTCTGGCACACAATGGCATTACCCGCTCAAGCCGGTCAGAGATTCAGAACAGCTCTGAGAATGGGAGGCGCCAAGGCCGGAAAGGAGGTCGGCGAACGTCTCATGAAGGCGGGGATAAGCAAGGATGAAGCGGTCAAGCAGCTTCTTAATCTCTTAGAATACTGCAAGGTTGGAAAGGTTACGATGGATGAGACCATAAGGATGGCGCAGAACTGCGAGAGCTTCTGGAGTAAATTCTGGTACACACCCGAGATGAAGGAGCCTTCATGCTTCTTCACCACTGGCTTCCTAAACGGGTTCTTCTCAGCCGTTAAAAATCAGCACGTTAAAGAGACAAAGTGTATAGCCATGGGTGACCCGTACTGCGAGTGGGAGTTCAGGTAGGTGACGCTTGATAGTGTCTATGACTCAAATACAGGAAGTACCGCCCAAAAACATGATCTTGTTGGTTGGACCTCCTGGGTCAGGGAAATCCACTTTCTGCGAACAGACAACCCTCCAGAACTTGGCGATTGACAAACCTATCATCTATGTAACGACTGAATATGATCCATCTATGGTTAAAGAATCCTTAAGAGAAAAAGGACTGGGTAGGATTAAGCCAAATCTATTGAGTTTTGTTGACGCTTATAGTGAAACTGTGGGGTTGTCAGTTTCAGATCGACCTAACACCGTCCATGCAGACTGTGCGAACCTTTCCAGCATAGGTATTGCTATCTCGAAGTTGCAGGAGAGGATAGGGAGGAATAGCGCCTTACTTGTCTTTGACTCCTTGACCTCTCCCTACCTGTTGAGCGGACCCGAGGCTGTGAGATTCATGAGGCTGACGCTCTTAAGATTTGCTGGTGAGGGAAACAGTGTACTCGCATGTTTTGACGAAGGCAGCTGCAAAGAGGAGGACCTCGTGGCTATGATGAGTTTCTCCAGCGGCGTGATAAAGATGGAGATAGAGGAGGGAAGGAGGGTGCTAAATGTTGTTAAACATCCCGTAGTGGAGCCTACGAGAATTGAGGTTCCTAGGGCCAAGGCTCTGAAGCTATGGGATATGAGCATGTGGCGCAAGGATATTATGGAATTGTCTCTCCAGATGATAAAGGGTGGGGCTGGCGCACAGGTTAGAAGTGAGATTGTAGATTACGTGAACTTGTTCTGGCCTAACTTTACCCACTGGAGTTGTACGCTCTGGGATCCAAAAAGGTTCCCCGAGATGATATATGAAATGAGCAAGATGCATGGCGAAGGTATGAAAGAGGTGATGGAGGTTTTCCCATGGCACCAGAGAATGCTCTTCAAACGATTACTGCCCAAGAGTCTCAGCAAGGTAAAAGACATGAAAAAATTTTCGAAGGTTTTTCAGAAGATGTGGGAACCGCAACGTAGCGGTATCTTGGAATACGTTGAAGACGCCTCCAAGACTGATGAGCACTACATAAGAGTGTCTGAATCTTTTGAATGCTCGGCATTCGAGAACGTAGGCGTTGCTATGGCTTCAATACACCCTCCAGCCTTTGCAGGCGCATGCAAAGGAGTTGAGGGGTGGAGAGGGCTTGAGAGGGACTGGAACGCCGTAGAGACGAAATGCATAGGCCTCGGGGACCCATACTGTGAGATCAAGGTTGTCCCTGGAGAAATCGATGAGCTAAAGGATTCTCTGAAAGCTATAGATATCACAGTCTTAGATAGGATTCATGACCGGCTGATTGCTCGCGTCATGGGATTTCTACTCGATGGAAAACCCCTTGTAGAGAGACCTAAATTGGGAAGCGATACAGGCTTGAATGCTGTTTTCCACCTCATGCTTCATCCTGCTCTGGCCGGTGAGAGGTTCCGTATTGTCCTGAGAATGGCTGGAGCTAAGGCGGGGAAGGAGGTCGGCGAACAGCTTATGGAAGCAGGTGTAACGGAGGATAATGCTGTGAACCACGTTCTAAACTTCTTGGAATACTGCAAAGTAGGAAAGGTCACAGCAGATGAAACTATAAGAATGAAGGAGAACTGGGAGAGCATGTTTTATAAGTTTATGACAAAGAAGCGAGAGGAGCCTTGCTGCTATTTCACGACGGGCTTCCTGAACGGGTTCTTCTCTGCTGTTAAGAATCAACATGTTAAGGAGATAAGATGTATTGCGATGGGTGACCCTTATTGTGAGTGGGAGTTCAGATAGGTGGTGTTGAAAGAGGTTCATGTTTAGCCGAAAAGGAGGTTGGTGAAGATGCCGGATCATACTCGCACCGATATGCGGATTTCGATCGGCTTTGCTGCTAGTTTCTTTGTCGCCTTTTTGGTGACAGTCTTGGCTCCGGAGGGAATGACAGGGGATCAAATAGAGGCCATTTGGACAGTTGCCATATCTGCTGGTTTTATCAACCACGGGATTTGGGATCGTGAAAGGGGCTTGGTTCTTGGCGGCTCCTTAAGTATCGCAGCGACGTTGATCAGCTTAGCCTTTGCGCCTACATTCTTCCCAGTGGGATGGATTGTTTTAGGCTGTGCTATAACTGTTTCAGGTTTCTACCGTGCCCCAAGGACAGAAAACGTTTTTATTGGTGTCTACGTTGCGTTCGGAGGTTTTATTCGATTACTTTCAGTTTATCTCTCAACAACGTTTTTTTCTGCATGGATGGTCTGGATGGTACTCGTCGGTTTGATGATAATGACGGTAGCCATGGAAGGTAAGAATCCTGTTATGCGTTTTTTGGGTGTCTCTTGCATCTTGGTGTCTGTAGTCACCTATACTTTTTTTCCAGAATTCATGTTCTTATCTGTCGCCCTCGTCTTCGCGGTAGGGATGCCCGTGAACCTTGTTTACCTGTACAGACTTCTTGGACGAACGCCCAAGATCGGAGAGATCTTCTCCTTTGCCACCCGCGCCCTGTTTCTGCACGGTCTGAAGAAGCCTATAGACCAGTACAGAGTCCTAGCCATCCTTATTAAAGGAAACATCGCAACGGAAAACGTTATCCGCGACCTGGTATCCCGTCTGGGACCCAACTGCTCACCCGTACTTCTGTTAGGTCCCACTGCGCCGACGCAGCTGTCGCTTCCTAAAGAGCCGAAGATCGGCTGGGTAACCACAATCTCAGGTGTTTCAGAGCTGGAGTATCCCGTCCTTTCCCCTGAAGACCCTTCGATGGTAAGCGTCTTCCTGAACAAGTCCTTGGAGACCGTGCCTGAGGACATGAGGCCGGTAGTTCTGGGCGACTTCCTAGATAATATGATTCCTCACATGGATGAGGCGCTCTTCTACAAGTACTACTCTGATCTAGCTTCAGCAGCTAGAGTCTTGAACCACACTATTATCTTCGTAGTGAAAGCTGACATCCACCGCGAAGTAGACATCAATGTTGTAAAGCGCTTCGCCGACGTGATAATAGAGAACAGGGAGCGGGAAGATAAGGGAAGACTAGTCAGAGAGGTCAGAGTTAGCAACAGTGTGGACAATATACACACGGACTGGGAGAAATACTAGCTGTTGATCCTAAGTTCTCGACCCGCTACAAATCTTGCAATGTGTACGTGCGCTTCATATCTCGGCTAGAAACTTTTGCTGTAACTATAGACGCCTCAACAAAAATGGGGTCAGATTTATTTCTGATCACAGCAACATTGTCTCCAGAGACGAGTTTAGCCATTGGGAGGAGTGATGGTTGAGGAATATAGGTGTGGTTACAAGCGGTGGAGACGCCCCTGGCATGAACGCTGCTATCCGAGCAGTTGTCCGCATCGCCTATTCAAAGAATCTTCAAGTTTTAGGTTTTGAGAAGGGATGGGAAGGTTTGATAAGAAACACTTTTAGACAGCTAACCCCTCGTTCAGTAGGCGGAATAATCCAGCTAGGTGGCACAATTCTTCTCACTTCAAGATGCCCACAGTTCAGAAAGAAAGAAGGAATTAGGAAGGCTGCTGAAACACTAGCGTTGAACAATGTTGACGGACTAATAGTTATTGGTGGTAATGGCTCTTTTAACGGAGCTTTAGAATTAAGCGAAGAAACCGACACGTTAATAGTGGGAGTTCCCGCGACAATTGACAACGACGTTTTCGGAACGGATGAAACAATAGGTTTCGACACAGCTGTAAACACGGCAGTCATGGAAATCGACAAAATCCGAGATACAGCAATCTCCCACGAAAGAATATTCGTAGTTGAAGTTATGGGACGGAAAAGAGGTTTTCTCGCATCAACCGTAGGTCTAACAGTAGGAGCCGAAATAATCCTAGTCCCGGAAGTCAAATGTGAAAAAGAGAAAATCTTCGAAACACTGAAGGAAAACAGCGCTAAAGGAAAACGGTCCGGCATAATCGTAGCAGCGGAAGGAATCGGAGACACCTGGAAC
>Ga0209636_10009053_pt1 | contig 10145 bp, 8 predicted proteins | sample DeeMarSWOR152_54_FD_187464 | JGI IMG/M metagenome (GOLD analysis project Ga0209636, IMG submission 187464) | Marine sediment microbial communities from White Oak River estuary, North Carolina - WOR-1-52-54 (SPAdes) (version 2) | ecosystem: Environmental > Aquatic > Marine > Intertidal zone >... | reverse complement strand
AAGCTTGGAATTCTTCATAAGTTCAGAAAGAACTTCCCACTCAATCTTTCTCATAACCTATTCCTTCTTTCCTTTTAGTCTTCAAGCTAAAATTATTTACCTTACCTTTTCAACTTTATGGGTGAAAAGACATGTCTACTCCTTCATCTGGAAGATTTGTGATCCAGAAACACCATGCTAGGCATTTACATTATGATTTTAGACTTGAAATGGACGGTGTTCTGAAGAGCTGGGCTGTGCCGAAAGAGCCTCCAACAGAATCTGGTGTTAAAAGGCTTGCGGTTCAAGTTGAAGACCATGAGCTTAGCTACATAGACTTTAAGGGAACAATACCTGAAGGCATGTACGGTGCTGGAAAGGTTGAGATATGGGATAAAGGCACTTACACGCTTAAGCACAGAAGCAAAGACAAAATAGTGTTCACGTTGCACGGAGAAAAACTGAGCGGAGACTACATACTAATCAAGTTTAAAGGAGCCAAAAACTGGCTTTTCTTCAAAAAGAAAAAGAGATAGCAAAAACGCTTTAGAGTATAAACCCTTTTGTAAATTAGCCCTAAAATAGGATGCGAAGATATTGAACACGCCACAGCAGCCAACTCACAAAAGCATATTTCTGAGTCTAAGCCTATTCCGGTTTCTCGCTTTTGTCCGAAGAGGCGTGTTTTACACTTTTATGATAAACTATCTTTTCGACCTGATGCAAACGGTAACTTGGACAACGTTGATGGGCACATTTAACATGATGACTTCTGCACTAGGTCAAAACTTGTTATGGGGAAAAATATCTGACCGTTATAGGCTTAGAACAAAATTGATAATCGCTGGGGAATCCATAGCTGCAGCAACATACTTCGTTGTTTTTCTAATTCACAAATCCTTTCTAGACGTGCAAGCGAACTTTGCAGCGGGGTTATCACTGATTCTTGGGCTTTCTTTTCTTGAATTCTTCTGGTCCATGTCAGACGTTGGATGGGCTGTGCTCTTGACAGACGTAACAACGAGCAAAACACGTGGAGGAATTGTTGGCTCACTTAACTTTATCGCCTCACTGGGCAGAATGATAGGGATAATTTTTGCTGGTCTCCTCTACAACAACGGAGAAGGCTTCCGCCAAGGAACAATATTCTTCATAGTCATAGCAATGTTATTTACAAGCGCAACAATAATGATGATAGCTTCAAGGTCTGCAAAAACGTCAAAGGCAAAAAAAGAAAAAACAGTTGAAAGAAACGCTGTGGAAAGACCTTTTGCACGCCATAATGAGAAGATTTACAAGTGGTTTCTCATATCACTGATTATAATAGTGATTGGAGTGGCATGTATAAGCCAGGTTTTCCTTATTTTTCTTAGGCTTCCGGAAGGATTAAACGTAAGTGACTCCGAACAAAGCTTCATTTTAACTGCTTGGACGTTGGGAGGAATGTTAATGAGCTTGCTGTCCGGATGGTTTGCGGATAGAATTGGAAGAGTTAAAGTTATTTTTGTTGGATTAAGCTTGGCAATCCTAACACCCTTCCTGTACGGTTTAGCCTCTAACGTTTTGACCATGGCTGTGATTTATGGGCTAAGCGGAGTTGCTTTTTGGACAATGCAAACAGTAGGATTCGCCTTTGCTGGAGACATAATTCCTGAAGATAAAAGAGGTCGATTGTTCAGCAGATATAACACTGTGATGGCTCTAGGCTGGGGTCCAGCAGGACTCCTCGTAGGCGGACCGATTGCAGACATCCAAACCCAACAATTTGAGTTATCTCGTCACACAGCCTATGTAAACACTTTCTACGCATCATCAATCATAGTGATATTAGGCACAATGTTATTCGCTGTAAAAGTTGCAAAGCAAAAAGCGAAAACCGCTTAAATCTTAAAAACAAGTTCACACTAAAATTGACCTTAGGTTTTCATTATGCTTAATTTCAAAACAGTTAAAATTGAAGTGCCGGAAGACTGCAACGTAATTTTGGGCACGGCACATTTCATAAAAACCGTCGAAGACCTCTACGAAGCTTTGGTCAACGCAGTTCTAAACATAAAGTTTGGGATAGGTTTCTGTGAAAGCTCTGGTCCTTGCTTAGTAAGGCATGAAGGGAACGATGAGGAATTAAGGCGGCTGGCAGCGAAGAAAGCTTTTGAAATTGCTTGCGGTCACAGCTTTATAATTTTCTTGAAGAACGCTTACCCCATAAATGTTTTAGACAAAATTAAGAATGTTCCAGAAGTATGCGCAATTTACGCTGCTACCTCAAATTCTTTAGAAGTTATTATTGCAGAAACTGAGCAAGGTAGAGGAATAGTAGGGGTAATTGATGGATTGAAGAGCAAGGGTATAGAAACTGAAGAAGACATTAAGGCAAGAAAGGAGTTTCTGCGGAAAATAGGCTATAAACTTGGTTAGGACGGTTTTTAGAAACATGAACGACAGGGTGAAGTTGCCTTGGATGTTGCCGTAAGCCCTGGAGGATTATCAATGCACGAACGTTAAGTTTTAGCTCTTACGGTTTTTACTCGCGTGCCATTAATTTCTGTTGCAGCTCAAAAGGAATTTTTTCTTGCATTTTCTCAGAAGCATAGGCGACTAACTGTTTAAACTGCGTTTCTGTTAGGACATTGCATGCTCTTGACAAAATTTCAAGGCATACTTCTTTAAAAACAAGGTCGGCGCAGCCATTTTTTGCGTCGTCAACTAATTCTTTGCAAGCTTGAAGGATTTGTTCGCTCAAGGCAATTCACCCTGCAATCAACAGCTAGACGCTGAAACATTAAAACTCTTATGAATTTAGAAACAGAATCACAAATCCATTTTAGAGTTTAAAGCTAAAATGCAATTTTTGACTTGATGCTAGTCTTGTATTTGCAATTATAAAAAGAGTTGGGGGATGCTTAAAGGCGATGCCTAACCTTTGTCCCCCTTTTTCTTTTGTTGCTCTACTGTCTTTGCCGCTTTGTTTGCTCCAGCAAACGCTGACAATCCCAGAATTTCCCCTTTCACCATATCCATCGGAATCGCGAAAACAATCGTATTACTTTGGTCATAACTGATATCCTCCAAGCTTGACAATGTACGCAAATACATCGCTCGATTGCTCATTTGCCTAACAGCCTTCTCCAAGTTTTCAGCTGCCGTTAGCTCACCCTCGCTCTTAATAATCACTGCCCGCTTCTCGCGTTCAGCCTCAGCTTGCCGCGCAATGACCCGCTTCATATCCTCAGGCAACTCCACGGTCTGTAATTTCACTGAAATAATATCGACACCCCAATCCTGTGTCTCCCTCTCCACGATCTTCTCGATCCTATTCGCAATCTCATCTCGCCGTGCCAACAATTCATCTAGCTCTACATCTCCCACTGCATCCCGCATTGTCGTTTGTGCATGCTTCATTACGCTGTTCCACAGATTCTGAATATTGACAAGGCTGTCCTTCGTGTCCACCACCTTCATGAACACCACTGCGTCAACACTGACGCTTATGTTGTCTTTGGTCATAACTTCCTGCCGCGCAATATCCAGAGTGATAATTCGCTTGTCCTGCTTCAGAAAGCTCTCCGCAATTGGCCACTTAAAGAAGAGACCTGGACCCACAAGCCTCTGAAACTTTCCGAAACGTAATATTATCGCTTCCTCCCACTCCTTGTTAATCGCTACAGTAGCTGGCAAGAACATCAGAGAAATGAATGCGACAATGCCGAACGCAACAGACAGCGCAGGATGTCGGAAAGAAAGGATAGCCAGCACTAGAAACACTAGGAATAACGCTAAGAAAAATGCGAATGGAGCAGGAGAACCTGAATACTCCTTTCTCTTCTTTGTTGTATTAGCTTTCACGGTTCCACTCATTGCCTGAACTCACCTCCTTCATGTTGTACAATTCCACAAGACCTTTTTCTTCTTTTGGCATATAAACTGTTCAGAGAAGAACCTGTGGATGTTCTCAGTGACAACTTGGCTTACACGAAAGCGCTAGGCAAATCTTACTAAAGTGTGAAGATTATAACGATTGTTTTTCCCAAATATCGAGAGGAGGCTTATTATTTGGGGGTATCGGCGATTTGTATCTCTTATTACCTATTCTTTGTTTATGTTCTTCTCTTGCGTTGTTTAGATCATTTTCATTTGTTATGAGGTCAATGGCTGTAGCAGCTAGTACCTTCGCTGCAAATATTAATGACTTGTGTCCAATTCCAACTCCGTTTTGTGCTACGGCTTGCCATGAATGTGCAGGCGTGCCTAAAACCCAAGTGGCAGTACTAAATTCTACGGTGGGTGTTTGCCAACTAACGTCGGCTACGTCGGTGCTACCATGGCTGACTTCGCCTTCGCCCCAAGGGTCAGGAATTTCATCGTCTATCAATTTATCCACAAGTCTCTCCCATCCGGGGCGCTTAGATTTTCTTAATTGAGCAATCTTCATTTCAGGAGTAATTGTCTTGGCAATTTCCTCAGCAAACTTCAAATCTTCGTCACTGCATTTGGGAACTCCGATTTCACGCATATTCTTAACGATCAGCTCCAAGATTGCTCTGTTAGGAACTACGTTGTAGCTTCCTTCAAGGAACTCGGTCTTCACCTCGGTTTTTGTCATTATTGCTGCTCCTTTTGCTATGTCAAGAATCCAATTGTATATGAATTCCATCTGATCTCTCTCTGGCGCTCTTACGTAGTACCAGCTTCTAGCGTATGATGGTACAATGTTTGGCTGATCTCCGCCCTTTTCAATTATGTAGTGTATTCTTGCGTCTTGGATCACATGTTCCCTCAGATAGTTTACACCGATATTCATTAATTCTACTGCATCTAATGCGCTTCTACCTTGCTCAGGGGAACCACCAGCGTGGGAAGCTTTACCGTAAAAATGAAACTTGACCGAGTTAACAGCCAAGCTGCTTAGCAAAGAAGCTTCGTTCATTGTGCTTGGATGATGACTAATTACGGCATCTACATCATTAAAATAGCCGTCTCTAACCATATACACTTTGCCTGAGAAGTTCTCTTCAGCTGGGCATCCGAAGAATTTGATTGTGCCTTTCCTGTTGTGTTTTTCCATAACTTTTTTTATTGCTATTGCTGCTGCCATGCCGCTTGTTCCGTGAATGTTGTGTCCACATCCGTGTCCCGGTTTTCCTGGTTCTAATGGTTCTTTCCATGGAACCCTTTTCTGTGATAGTCCTGGTAGTGCATCATATTCGCCCATTATTCCTATGACTGGTTTTCCTTCACCCCAACTGGCTATGAAGGCTGTTGGCATTTCTGCGATTCCACGTTCAACCCTAAACCCATGCTTCTCTAGCTCGTCTGCTAGAAGTGCTGAAGACTTAAACTCAATCAAGCCCAACTCAGCAAAATCCCACACCTTATCGCTTATTTTAATAATTAACTCTTTATTTTTCTCAATCCAACCAAAAGCATATTCTTTATCAACAGACATGAGTAACACCTAGAATACTGATAAAAAGCTCATTAGGTTTTTATGATTTTCTGAGGTATGTTTTACTCCACAAGTAGGGCAAGGGTTGACCAATCCAGAAACAAAATGGAAGTTTGTGGGAGATAACCCGAAAAAATCCGGAAACTGATATGCCCTTCGCAATAGTGTTGATCATTAGTCAATCCTTTTTGGCGCTGCAAGGTTTTCTTCTGTAGAATATGACTGCCAGTAGTGTTGCCATCATGAATAGTGGCATGATTATGATTGAGGGAAATTCTGGTATCACAAGTTGACCTGGATATCCGTCATCCATTACTGGGTGAGGATAAGCATCATAATTTTCTGGATAAATGCCAATGTCATGATATGATTCTAAGAATTCTGGAACTGCGAAAACTGTTTCATTCATATATCGTTGTACCAAGGGTGTTGAAAAGTTGAAGGCCTCCTCAATTGAAATAAATCCATTGCTGTCCAAATCTGCAGATGCATTGCATAATGCATTGGTGAAATAGTAGTTCCAGACACTTCCTATTATTGGAAGCCCTTCTTCTTCAAGACCAGCCCAAGAAACCTCACCTGCAGAGCAACAAGCCAATGAGATGTGGGGTGACGGGTCATCTTTGATAGAGTCAATAAATTCTTCTGCAAGACAGGTGTCAACCATGAGAATCTTTTTTGAAGTGTTCAGTTTTTGCCATTCATCGGGAAACCAATCGTTCCACAGAAGAACGTTGTACATCCACATTCCATGTGTGAATATGTACAAAAGAGCGATATCATCATGGTCTGTGTTATTAACCAACCATTCCACTGCTTCCTGTACAACCGAGATGGTGAGATTACCATGTATAATATACATATGATCACTTTGCCAGCCTAAGCTGAAGAGAGCTGTTTGCATTCTTTCAGAATCTATGAAGTCAACAGGTATGTCGGACCATCCTTCGGGGAATTCGTTCATCTCCAATAAGACAGCCCATCCATCTACATAACCCATTTTTTGTTTCCAAAGATGGTAGAAGTAGGTGCCTGGATAGATTGGGTTGTAGTACCATCCCTGAACCCAATCTCGCTCCCAGTGGCGGTTAAGCAGCTGAAACGGAAGGCTAGGGCAGTCGTCGTGGTAGATGTTTTGTAGCTCGTAATAGATTTCGCGCCTCCTCGTCGTGTTTGTGGCTCTTAGTCCCGCTTCTATTAAGTCGTTAACTGTTTCGTTCCAGTAACTTTGCCATCTTGGGAGGGCGCTCTCGCTGTGCATAAAGGTGTAGACAAGGTTGTGCGGGTCCGGATAGTCAACTAGCCAACCTATATAGAAAATCGGTAACTCCGAGTGTGCCATCTGTTCCCAATAAGTGGGCCAAATTACTTCTGTCATGCCAATGTGAAACTTGGGATTTAGGCTTTCGACGCCTTCCTTGAGCACTTCTATCCATGGAAGTCTTGGGACGGATCCTACGTCGGACGCGAGTGTCATGCTGAAACCTTTATTCCACACTTCGCCACCCCAAGCCCTCTTTAAGCATGTTTCAGCCTCGGTTAAGTTAAATGAGTATTCCTCTTGGTCTGGATTTCTATACGGTAACCCTTCAATTACTGGACTGGCTAACTGAATCGCCTCGCCTTTAAAGGTCGACTCATGTTCTATGTATTTAGTCCAGTTAAAGCAATATGCGAAGCCCTTCCTCACGTCAACATCAAAGAAGAAGTCAGGTGGAATTCCAGTTTCATTGAACGTCCCAAGCGGTAGACCTCCTGGAACTCCCATATACGGGCTGGTTGTGTTGATGTTGAAGGTAAATAAGAAGGCGTTGCAAGACAGTACGGGTAAATCTTTGATGCATCTTACTCCCGGCGCCCCTTCAAGCTGTTCACAGTACTGTCTTGGAACGGATATTATGTCATAGTCTCCGTTTATGAACCCGTCGTATAAGGTTTGCCAATATGGAACAGTCTTAACAGTAGCTCTGCTAACAAGGTTGCTGCAACCAGGAGCTGGCCATCCCTCCCAGTAATCGTCAAATATGACAAGTGAATATTCCATTTCGTGGGTCCAATAGTCGAGCTTGTAGGGGCCGGTTCCACACACCCAGTCACCACCGGTATCCAAAGGTGAAGTATCAGGATTGTGGTATTCTGTCCATTCCCCGCCTGGCCAGAACCATTTTCCAACGGTTTCATTCGCAGGCCAGTCTCCGTGTTCAACACAGAACTTTTTGTTCACGATAGACGACCATGGCTGACATAAAATTTGCAGGAAGGGCGCATACGGCTCGACAAGATTGAACCAAACATGCGTTTCGTTATACTGCACAGCATTCTCTATTTTCGAGTGCCAGTTTGAATCGCTAAGGTTGGCGCTCTGACAGCCCATCAGAGGCTCGTAGATCATCCAAGTTGGACCACCACTCCTATCTTGCACCATTGCCCTCTCAAAAGAATATTCAATATCCTCTGTTGTAAGCGTTTCACCGTTGTGGAACTTCACACCCTCTCTTATCTTGAATGTGTAAGTTTTGCCGTCTGGACTAATAGTCCAGTTTGTAGCGAGATAGGGAACGAATTGGTCTACCTTCCCGGCTTGAGCTGGAGAAGCAGACCTGTTAACAGCATAGAATATTAACGGTTCGTAAACGTTAAAAATTAATTCGCAGCTAGCGGAGTCGTACGCCCAAACAGGATCAACAGTCTCCGGATCCAACCACATCCCCGCCTCAACGATGTGACTCTGATTGAATGATGCACATTGTTGACTTGTTTCGTAAATGGTTGCCAACGCCGGTTTTTTATAAACTGGTTGGATGTTAAAAGCGAATGTTAATATGCCTATAAACAGTAGTGTCAGCGTTATTTCAGAAACAGCTTTCCTTAGCAATTCTATCCTTCTCTTGACTCTAAATAATCTGTTCTAAAAAATAAACCTTACCTAAGAACTCTCCACCGCTATTTTGTAGTTTGTGTGTGCGTGTTTTATGTTATGGTTCTCTTTCTCTCTTAACTTCTAACGTAAGCTAGTCCATGATGATAGCCTCTACTTCTTTCTCAGCCTTTTGTTTTCGCAACTTGACCAGCATATGCACTCCTTCATAAAGCCCCCTATTAGGCTACTTCGGAAAATAAGTTAAGAAATAAAACCAGAAACAATAAAAAAGAGGCGAGTTGCGGGAGGCGTCTCCACTTGAATTTGGAAGCAGAATTTAAAATTAACATTGTATCCTCTAGTTAGATATATCTTGAATGAATGTTGCTTATTGCTTTAGTTAAAGCAAAAACTATTTAGTGTGGTTTATTCATCACACCTCTAACACCAATAAATATAGAGATGTTTTCATGAACACAACAAGTAATACACGTGCTATTGAGGAGAGGAGAAAGCAAACCCTAGAGCAACAGCAGAAACTGAAGGCTAGGATGAGCAAAGTCAAGCATAAGATAGCAGTGATAAGCGGTAAAGGCGGTGTTGGCAAAAGCACTGTCACGGTGAACCTCGCAGCCGCCTTAGCCATGCACGGACACACCAACAGTGTAGGCATCCTAGACGCAGACATACACGGACCAAGCGTACCAAAAATCATAGGATTAACAGGTCAAAGACTCCAAGCGGGACCGCCAGGCATCTTCCCAGCCACTGGTCCCTTGGGAATAAGAGTTGTTTCCATGGAGTTTCTATTACCAGACGAAAACGCTCCGGTCATTTGGCGTGGACCATTAAAAATGACTGCGATACGCCAGTTCTTGTCAGATATAGTGTGGGGCAATCTTGATTTTTTGCTTATTGATCTTCCGCCGGGAACAGGTGATGAGCCGCTGAGTGTTGCTCAGCTTCTGCCAGAAATGGACGGCGTGGTGATAGTGACTATTCCTTCTGAGGTTTCGCAGATTGTTGTTAAGAAGGCTGTAACATTTGCGAGAAAGCTTGGATTGCCGATTATAGGTATAGTCGAGAACATGAGTGGATTTGTTTGTCCAAAATGTGGAGCTAAGGTTGACATATTCATGTCAGGAGGCGGACAAAAAATATCTGAGGAGTTGGGTGTTCCGTTTCTTGGAAGCATACCGATAGACCAGAAAGTTTGCGAAGACTCTGACAAGGGAGTACCCTTCATAATTGAACACGCAGATTCCCCTGCATCAAAAGCCTTCATGGAAATAGTTAAAAGGATTGAAGCTTTTCTAAAAGCAGAAAAAAATGACCCGAAAATGGAGGTAAAATGAGTGAAAATATGCGTAACATCCTCTGGAAATACATTAGACGCTCCAGTTGACCCGAGATTCGGTAGAACAGCCTACTTTATAGTTGTGGACTCTGAAACCATGAGTTTTGAAGCAGTTTCTAACACGGCAACAGGTGCCATGAGCGGAGCCGGAATTCAAGCAGCCCAAACAATAGCAAGCAAAGGTGTGAACGTAATTATCACTGGAAATGTTGGACCGAACGCCTTTCAAGCCCTAGCTTCTGCTGGAGTAAAAATAGTTGTTGGCGCTTATGGAACAGTAAGGGAAGTTATCGAAAAATACAAGAGAGGAGAACTAAGAGAAACACGTGCCCCAACAGTAGGTGGACACTTCGGAAGAGGTAGAGGTATGGGTACGGGTATGGGGCGTGGACGAAGAAGACAGGCTTAAGAGGTGAGTGAAATGAACGTTAGAATTGCGATACCTGTTGAAGACGCAAACGGCTTGAATGCAAGACTATCACAGCATTTTGGAAGAGCACCAT
>Ga0209636_10009052_pt1 | contig 10148 bp, 7 predicted proteins | sample DeeMarSWOR152_54_FD_187464 | JGI IMG/M metagenome (GOLD analysis project Ga0209636, IMG submission 187464) | Marine sediment microbial communities from White Oak River estuary, North Carolina - WOR-1-52-54 (SPAdes) (version 2) | ecosystem: Environmental > Aquatic > Marine > Intertidal zone >... | reverse complement strand
ACTGGTCATTATTTGTCCGGGAGACTCGCCCTTGATGCCTTCCATAATAAAATGGTCCTGGCCGATAAGTTTATTATTGCGAATGGAAAAGAGCTCGACATAAGCATGGTTTTCATTTTGTGCCAGACCGATGATATCCTTTTCCCCGCGTAATGTTGTGGCAATTCTCTGCCCCTCTATGACTTTTTCTATAGCCTTTATCTGGTCGCGCAGCAAGGCTGCCCTCTCAAACTGAAGCTGCTGGGCTGCGGCTTTCATTTTGGTGTTTAATTCACGAAGAACGAGTTCCTGCTTCCCCTGTAAAAATAAGGTGACCTGGTTTATTACATCGTCGTATTCCTGTTTTTCGACCGCTCCAATGCATGGTCCGAGACAGCGGCGGATATAATAATCGAGACAAGGCCGCTTATCTTTACCATTGATGCTCTTGCTGCAACTACGAAAAGGAAAGATTTTCTTTATTAACCTTAAAGTTTTGCGTACTGAGCCAGCACTGGCAAAAGGCCCAAAGTATCTAGCTCCGTCTTTCTGAACCCGGCGAGTGATGTAGACACCAGGCCAATCCTCGTTAATGTCTATCTTGAGGTAAGGGAAAGTCTTGTTATCTTTAAGGCGCACATTGTACCTGGGCACATATTTCTTTATCATGTTGCATTCTAGGATAAGTGCCTCTTGCTCGGAATTGGTAACTACGAATTCGAAATCCTGTATTTTTGACACTAATCGTTGGATTTTAGATGACAGGTTAGAAGGAGCGCCAAAATAACTCCTTACCCGACTGTTCAAGTTGGCAGCCTTGCCAACGTAGATAACCGTACCTTCTTTGTCCTTGAACAGGTAGACTCCGGCTTTTCCTGGCAAAGCTCTTAATTTAGCCCCCAAAAGTCCCGCGACTTTTTGGGAACCCCCGATCGATTTGATTTTAGATTCAGCGGGTTCCCACGAAAATCGCGAGATTTTCGTGGGTGGACTTAATTGCTCTGTTTTCACGGTAAGTTTATTGTAGCAAGTGGCTTGTGTAGAGGCAAAATAACTCGCATTATGTTACAATAGGTGTAATGAACTTGGATATCGATGCCTTTCTTCAATATTTGACCAAACAGAAAGGTTATTCTCAGAATACTGTGGCTGCTTATCGCAATGATTTGACTCAAATGGCAGCCTTTATTAGCGCAGAGCAGGCCAAGGGCATAATCACATCCTATGATGGGCTTTTGAAGAGCTATTTACTCAAGCTCAGGGAGAAGAGATACTCTGTGGCCACAACCGCTCGCAAGGTCGCATCAACCAAATCATTCTTCAAATTTATGGTTGATTCGGGGAGGATGAAGGAGAATCCAACACAAAATCTGCCCTCTCCTCAAGTTAGCAGGCATTCACTCAACTTCTTATCTCCGTCTGAGTACCAGAAGTTACTTGCCGAGCCAGCAAAGCTATCCACTCCGGAAGCTAAAAGAGATGTGATGATGCTGGAATTACTGTATGCTACCGGTTTACGCATAAGCGAATTAGTGTCATTAAATGTTAAAAATATTGATTTGGAGCAAAATTGTGTGCATATTGATTCTAAAAGACAAGTTCCTTTTGACCATCGCTTAAGCCTGATTTTAAGAAATTTTCTCAGAAGTGACAGGCTGGACTTATTATATGACGAGAGAGAGGAAGCCCTATTTCTTAACCGACGTGGTACGAGGTTGACCAGGCAGGGATTCTGGCAAATTATTAAGGGTTATGCCTCCAGGGCAGGGCTGGGTGGCAAAGTCACACCACAGTCCTTGCGTCATAGCTTCGCCAGACGGAAATTACAGAGTGGCACTGAGCTCCGTCAACTCCAGCAACTTTTAGGGCATGCCTATATTTCCAGCACAAGAGTCTATAAGCAATCTGCACCAAGGAAAGGATAATGGCGAAAAAATCACGGCGTGCTAAAGCTAGGCATCGGGCTAGGGTAGCCAAGGCGGTGCAGGAGGGGCGTTTGCAACCACTGACACCACTGCCTGCTGAGTCACAATCGCCGACCCAAGCATCCCTAAAAGCTCAAGATTTAACCAGCCGCTATCAATATGTTATGCCTGAAATGAAACGCATTGGCATCATTGCCGGAGCGATAATTCTGGTCCTCGTAATACTGTCTTTCGTTCTTGGTTGATATCTTTGGCTGGTGAACTGTGGCGGATTTAGAGCGGACTAGAGAAAATTTACTCAGATATCTTGACCGTGAAGTTGCCGACAAGCGTGTAGTTGAAGCTATGAAGCGTGTTCCCCGTGAAGCCTTTGTATCACTAGAGCAATATAATGCTGCTTATGATGATAGACCCTTAAGCATTGGCTTTGGGCAAACTATCTCCCAACCCTTCATTGTGGCTCTGATGGTACAAGCGTTGGTGCTCAAGGGGGATGAAAAGGTGCTGGAGCTGGGCACTGGAAGCGGATACGAGGCAGCGATATTAGCTGAGTTAGCTCAAAAAGTGGTTACCGTGGAGTGTATACCGGAATTGGCGGAATCGGCCAGGCAAGTTCTGGGTAAGCTGGGTTATTCCAATATCGAAGTTCACGTGGCTGGCAGAACTTTGGGTTGGCCAGAGGGAGCCCCTTATGATGCTATTATAGTTTCTGCTGGTGCTCCCACTGTGCCTCAGGTTCTTTTGGAGCAATTAACCTGGAATGGGCGATTGGTAATCCCTGTAGGCTCTCGATGGCAACAAGACTTGCTCAAGGTTACTAAGCTCAGGAAGGGTAATAGGATAGAAAACTTAGGTGGTTGCTATTTCGTGCCCCTTATTGGTGAGAGTGCTTGGGAAAAGTGAAAAGGCGGATAAAATTCTGAAAAAACCTCCCTTGACCGTATAGGGGTAGGCGATATTAGTAATAACCATAAGCTGAAGATTTCGAGAAAAACTAAACCATTGAGGCTGTTTAATTGTCACCCTGACCCTGAGTGGAACGAAAGGGAGGGGGCTTGCATTGTTCGATCGCCCAGGGCCACCTCAGAATGACAAGGGGATTATTGAACAGCCTCGGATGGTAACAGGAGGTGGCAATGAAAAATAAAAAAATCCTCTTACCAGCTCTTCTCTCTATCGTTCTTGTCTTTAGCCTAGCTCTTTCTGGTTCGGTAGCAGGAACTTCGTCAACGCCTGTATCCATGCTGGATGACTATGCGAGTACTCATTCAGCGGTAGGTAGCTCCAGCCTTGCTTTGGCAATGGCGCTGGATGTGGCTCAAGGACAAGTAACTCCCATGGTCAGCGCCGGTGGCTATCACATAGTGGGGCTTGAGTCTGACGGCACCGTGGTCGCCATGGGAGACAATACCTATGGGCAGTGCAATGTCGGCAACTGGACGGATATCATGCAGATTGCTGCAGGCTTTGGGCATACGGTGGGGGTTAAGTCCGACGGCACCGTGGTCGCCATGGGAGATAATACCTACGGGCAGTGCAATGTTGGTAGCTTCACGGACATCGTCCAGGTCGCCGCCGGCAGCTATCACACAGTAGGTCTTAAGTTGGACGGCACTGTAGTCGCCGTAGGGAATAAGCAAGACGGGCAGTGCGATGTCGGAAGCTGGACGGATATTGTCCAGGTCGCCGCCGGCAGCTATCATACGGTGGGGGTTAAGTCCGATGGCACTGTGATCGCCGTTGGATACAACGAAAGCGGGCAGTGTGATGTCAGTGGCTGGATGGATATCATCCAGGTTGTCGCAGGCTATGGGCATACGGTAGGGCGTAAGTCCGGCGGCACCGTGGTCGCCGTGGGATATAATGAACATGGGCAGTGTGATATCAGCGGCTGGATAGATACGGTTCAGGTTGCCGCAGGCTATGGGCATACGGTGGGACTTAAGTCCGACGGCACCGTGATCGCTGTGGGATATAATCAAGATGGCCAGTGCGATGTCGGCGGCTGGACGGATATTATCCAGGTCGCCGGCGGCGGCTATCACACAGTGGGGTTTGAGTGCGACGGCACCGTGGTCGCCGTGGGATGGAACTACAGGGGGCAGTGTGAGATCGGCAATTGGACGGAAATCGACCAGGTCGCCGCCGGTGGCTATCACACGGTGGGGGTTAAGTCCGATGGCACTGTGATCGCCGTGGGAGGCAACGAAGATGAGCAGTGCAATGTCGGCAACTGGACGGACATCGACCAGGTCGCCGCCAGTGGTTATCACACGGTGGGGCGTAAGTCCGATGGCACCGTAGTCGCCGTAGGAGGCAACGACTACGGGCAATGTAATGTCAGCAACTGGACGGACATCATCCAGGTCGCCGCAGGCTTGGGGCATACGGTGGGGGTTAAGTCCGATGGCACTGTGATTGCCGTGGGAGACAACAGCTCTGGGCAGTGTAAGGTTGGAGGCTGGACGGACATCGTCCAGGTCGCCGCAGGCTTGGGGCACACGGTGGGGCGTAAGTCCGATGGCACTGTGATTGCTGTGGGAGACAACAGCTCTGGGCAGTGTGAGGTTGGAGGCTGGACGGACATCATCCAGGTCGCCGCAGGCTTGGGGCACACGGCGGGGCGTAAGTCCGATGGCACCGTGGTTGCTGTGGGAGACAACAGCTCTGGGCAGTGTGGGGTTGGAGGCTGGACGGATATTGACCAGATTGCCGCAGGCTTCTTTTACACGCTGGGGCTTAAATCCGAGAGCACTGTAGTTGCTGTGGGAGATAACGCCTATGGGCAATGTAATATCAGCGGCTGGACGGACATCATCCAAATCGCTGCAGGCTACAGTCACACAGTGGGGGTTAGGTCTGACGGCACTGTGCTTGCCACAGGCCTTGAGGTCGAGCTTGCCAAATGGAATTTGGGAGGTACTGCCCTGTACCTTACAATCTCCAACACCGCTGGTGGTGAGGTAACCCGACCGGGAGAGGGAACGTTTCCCTATTATCTTGGTAGGATGCTTAACTTGGTAGCCAAGCCTGAGAAGGGCTACCGCTTTGTCAACTGGACGGGCGATGTGGGCACCATTGCCGATGTTAATGCTACCCAAACCACCATTACCATGAACGACAACTATTCTGTAACGGCCAACTTTGAGGAGAAACCGCCAGTCAGTTGGGCTCTCGTTGGCGGGATTATAGCAGCGGTGGTAATAGTGGGACTGGCGATTTTCTTCGTGCGTAGAAGGAGAGCTGCCTAGACCCAAAGGCGCTGAATTGAGCTTTCCCCGTACCTCCGCCCCTAAGGGCGGAGGTACGGGGATATTGTCGGTGCCAGCTATCTTCCTCTAGTCGAGAGATGGCCGTAGCAGGAATGTTGGTGCTGGTTTCAGTGGCGCCGGCTGTCTGGGTGATGAGGCGGGGAGGCAGAGGTCCGCAGTATACCTGAAGCTGAAATCCCTCTCCCTCGATGGGAGAAGATTAAGGTGAGGGTGAAATTGCCCACTCGTCTGAAACGTTACTTAATTGCCTACTAAGATGTATCGTGGCTCCTTAACTCCATAATATTTCTTGGATACCGCACAAAAACTATTGACAATTTCATAGATAGTGGTACAATAGTTTTGTAAGAAATAGTGCTATAAGGCGAATATAGGGTTGGTGGTCAAGTGTGTGTGTCAGAGAGTTGCAGTAGTTATCACGATGCTGAGCCCAGCACATGTAGACATGTGACCTGGGCTCCTTTTTCCTGTAATCGACAGATTTTGGGAAATCTAAACTTTTACTCTGTAGACGACTGAAGTATTGCAAAGGAGGAGAAATGAATCGCAAATTAATCGCAGTCGCTTTAATCGCATTCCTGATATGTGTGGGTTTAGGGAGCAGCATTGGTTGTGGTGGTGGCGATGGTGGTGATGGTGGCGATGGTGACGGTGGTGGTGGCGGTGGACCTTATACACTTACTATCGCCAGTACAGCGTGTGGTTTGGTCACCACGCCTGGGGAAGACACGTTTACCTATAACGCGAGTACTGTGGTCAACCTGGTGGCGACTCCAGATGCCGGCTGTCGGTTTGTCAACTGGACTGGCAATGTGGGGACCATTGCCAATGTCACTGCTGCCGCCACTACCATCACCATGAACGGTAATTACGCTATCACCGCTAATTTCGCCCTTGGGACTTTAATAGCTGGTGTTCCCGACACAAGCTGGCCACCTACTGCAACCCTCACACCTCCACCCCCTCAAACTAGTTACTGTGCCCCGCTGGCGATGGTCAACGTCGTGTACTATTGGGACGACGTCATTGAACATCATAATGCTCTAGATTTAACTCAAAATGTAACTACCAATTTTGACCCTAAGACATTGGCGGAGTATATCGGCTATTTTATGGATACAAATAATTGGTGCACCATGAACCGAGGCAACGGCCCGGATGGTCACAAGGGAACCTATGCTAAGGATATAAGTCCGGGGACTTTGGACTTTGTCCGCTGGGATGCCGGCAACCTGTTAGGTACTCCTCCTCCTGCCCTCCCTGCCGGGAAAATTGGTTATAATTGGATGGCGGCTGACGACTTTGGTTGGTTCGCCCCTACGGGCTTCGACTTTTATAAGGCTGTGATTGATACCGGCCGACCCCTGGTAGTCTGTTTTCGCTACTGGAACCCCGCACCTACGGGAATACAAAAAACTGACCCAGCGACCGGAGAGACGATAGATGTATTTCGGTGGGGGGGCGCGCTAAATCATTCCTGGGAGGAGCATGATTATGATAACCCTTGGGAGGAGTGGGACTGCCCTGAATCTGAATATGGTAGAGAGGATTGTATCGGTCACGCCGTGACCGGCGTGGGCTATATTCTAAACTGGGACCCCGATGGTGACGATGGTCCATTACCTGCAGCCAACTATACTATCGTCCATGATAACTGGGACACCACTCCGGAGAATGTCGCCATACCGTGGGATAACTGGAATAGCTCGCATGATGTCGACCCCGGTGTTGTTGCTCCTGGCAACCCTCCAGTCAAGTATGATCTCAATATCAGCAGCGACCTGTTTGGTTCGGTCACTACGCCGGGAGAAGGCACGTTTACCTGTGACATAAATGCGGTGGTCAACCTGGTAGCCACTCCAGGTGATGACTGCTATTTTGTCAACTGGACGGGCAATGTGGGCACCGTTAACAATGTCAGCGCTGCCTCAACCACTATCATCATGAACGGTAACTACAATATCACCGCTAATTTCGACTGGATACCTGTGGGACCACCTATATAACCCCCCATTCCTGGGTCAATTGCCGTGACCATTCCCCCTTCCCGGATGAGTGTACGTGGGGAAAAGGGGGTGAACTCTATTTTCCCACTACGCTCTCCCCGCCGGGATTGATTGGGCTGACTTCGCCGGCTTTATAAGGACGCAGGAAGAAGGGTGCCTGGCAACGCTAGGGCAGAGGTGTTATTCGGGGTGAAGCACAGGGTCTCGCCTCAGTCGGAGGACAGTATTTTATATGCTGCTCTGGCCGAGAAGGCGGCATAACAGGCTTGGTGGCGTCGGCTGTCTGGGCGATGAGGCGGCGAGGCAGAGGTCTACTGTATACTTGAGGGTGAAAGCCTCACTCTTTTTCACCCAACTAAATCCAAGATTTGGTCGGGTGAAAATTTATTGAGCGCCTGCGACTGATAAATTAGGCGACTACAAGTTTTTGTAGAGTGAATATTTGTTCCTCACTAAGAAGAGGCGGCATATAAAATGCACTATGCGGTACTAGGGAATATCGTTGGCGCTGAGAGCGGAGAGATGTGAAAGTTGCCCCATTGTGAGTTAATGTGAGTTAAAATAGTAAATCTTGGCTAATAGGAAAATGAAAGGAGGAAAGCCAAGGTATGGAAATTATTGAAGCTATCCAACAGAGAAAGAGTATTCGAGCTTTTAAATCTGCCCCTGTGCCCCAAGAAATTCTGAAGGAGATAATGGAGCTAGCTTTGCGAGCTCCCTCCTGGGCGAATACTCAGCCCTGGGAATTCGCCATAGTGACTGGGAAAAAGCTGGAGGAGATAAGACAAGCCTTTGTTGAAAAGGCAGAAGAGGAACAAAATCCAGACATTCCTCGTCCTCGAGAATTTCCCGAGCCCTACGATACTCGCCGCCGTGTTGTAGGCAGGAAAGTTCTCGAACTAAAGGGAATAAGCAGGGAAGATAGAGAGAAGAGGAGGTGGTGGCTCTTGCAAGGCTTGAGACTGTTTGAAGCTCCTTGCGTCATCTACATCTATACTGACCGCTCTTTCTATCAGCAGGGTGGCGGGTTAAATATCTGGCCTGTATTTGACTGTGGTTTGGTAGCTGAGAGCATCATGCTGCTGGCTACCAAGTATGGACTAGGAACTATTGCTCAAATACAAGCTGTTGCGTATCCTGACGTGCTGAGGAAGGTATTGGGAATACCAGATTCCAAGCTCATAGTACTGGGGATAGCTGTTGGCTACCCCGACTGGGATGACCCTGTAAATCAGCTCCACTCCGAAAGAGAGCCGTTGGACAATGTGAGCACCTGGTACGGCTTTGACTAAGAGATACAGAAGGTATGTCCCTGAGCGTGAAAAGAGGTAATTCTTGATACCTTTTTTATTGGCAATTTAGCTTCAGGTGGTACTGTTTAGTGCCACCTTATCATTTATGGTGGTGAAAAGCTCGTTAGCAAATTCTGATGATTTAGCTAGTGAGCCGTGCAGGATTCGAACCCGTGACGCCCTGCTTAAAAGTTTGGAGTACCAAAATAGAGATGTTATTATCGAGCATCAAAAGTGTTCGCCGTTGGACCGTTTGAACCTACATAGAGCCTAGCATGGTAGGGTTGGTTAGGTAACAAAACAGGCTAATGTGCAATTTGTCTTCAGGTATATTGTGGTTCTCGCCCAACTACCTCAGTTCCAGTTGTGTTAGGCCTGCCAGCTCAGGAATGGATAAGTCACTCCAGTGACGATATTCCAGATATATGAATGGTTGTGCGCGCTAAGATTGGCGACTGCGATTATGTTCCACCCGGCCCCTGAAAAGGTGGCGATGTTCATCATTTGCGTCGTATTCTCGCCTGTCCCGCCAGCCGAAGTAGTTTGTCCACTGGTTTGGGTGTCCCAGAAGGAGTTGCTAACAGTGCCATCACTATCTCCCACCAGACCGCCAACCTGTTCATTGCCAGACACACTGCCTGTGGCATAAGAGCCGATGACATTGCCTTCGTTCGATCCCACGAGACCGCCAACGTATGAGTTGCCAGTCACGCTGCTTGTGGAATAAGAGTTGCTCACAATGTCCCCATTGCGTCCCACCAGACCGCCAACCTGTTCATTGCCAGACACGCTGGCCGTGGAATAGCAGTTGTTTACATTGAAGACATTCTCTCCCACTAGGCCGCCAACCCTTGAGGTACCGGTGCCAGAGACGCTCCCTGTGACGTAACAGCCGCTTACATTGCCCCAGTTCACTCCGACCAGACCACCAACCAGTGAAAAGCCAGTCACATTGGCTTTCACCACACCGATACTCATGATTCGCCCGGTTATGCCTAGCTCATCGAAAAGCCCAACTCCCACTTGGTCAGGCCGATTGATGAACAGGTCTCTTATCTCGTGTCCCTGACCGTTGAAAAGTCCGCGAAAACTGGCCTCCGTCATTCCAATTGGTTGCCAGCCCTGTCCTCCATTGGCTGTCGGACTTGCCAGCTCCGTATAACCGGCGGTGGTGGAATCGAGGTCGTTCATAAGTAGGTAGCTACCGTACAAGTTGTTCTTTATGTAATCCAAATCATACCAATCCCGTATTTCAAAAAGACCAACAACACGAAAACAGCCTACCATCCCGGCAATCAAGGCTACTATAATCAGAAAAATCGAAAAAATGCCAATTACTGCCGCATAATGGTGTCTCCTCCAACTAAGTATTTTCATACCTCACCCCCGATTTTTGTAGTCGCCTGAATAAATTACAGTTGGTTTTGAAGTAATATTTCTTAGAATTATTATTCCGGTTGAAGCTATTATACCACCATCTAAAAAACAATCAATAGTCTTTTTGTGCAGTGTACAAAGCATACTATGGAGCTAAGGAGTCACAAAACGCTCAACTGTTTAGATTTCAAATAGAGCTTACCGGAGCCGAGATGGTTCTATCATCAATAATCACGGTCAAGAGGCTGCACTTTTTCCTCAAAATAGCGATGAAAATCGTGCGGCAAGCTGCGATAG
>Ga0209636_10009051_pt1 | contig 10148 bp, 10 predicted proteins | sample DeeMarSWOR152_54_FD_187464 | JGI IMG/M metagenome (GOLD analysis project Ga0209636, IMG submission 187464) | Marine sediment microbial communities from White Oak River estuary, North Carolina - WOR-1-52-54 (SPAdes) (version 2) | ecosystem: Environmental > Aquatic > Marine > Intertidal zone >... | reverse complement strand
CTTCTTATCCGAGACTTCCTTGGTTTCATCCTCGATCGCCTTTATTCGCCTCGCCGCTTCATGTTTCGCCTCGCTCTCCATGGACTCTATGAGCAATCGTTTTGCCTCTTCCGATGAGATCTTGGCGATACTTTCCAATTTGATGCGTTGTTTCTCGATTAATTCGTCATACTGTTTTTGTCGTTCAACAACCAAGCGTTCTTTTTCAGAAAGGTCTTTCTCCCTCCGAGAAACCTCCACCTCTTTGAAATCGATTAATTCAACCTTCTTATCCAGGTTAGCCTCTTTCTGATGCAACCTCTTTTCTAGGGTTTGAAGGTCTTGGCGTCTCTCAATGGTCTCTTTTTCAAATTCGGCTTTTGCCTGATACAGTTTGTCTTTAGCCTGGAGTAATGCCTCCTTTCCCAAAATCTCCGCTTTCTTCTCCGCTTCTTCAATAATCTTCTGCGCCGTATTCTCCGCCGTCTTCAACTTCGATTCCGCAAATTTTTTTCTGCCGAGAAAACCAATAAGGAGACCAATAAAAGCCGCGATTGAAGAAATCACGATAAATATATTGAGGGATATATTCAATGGAAAACACACCTCCTCCCTTTTTCAGTAATTGGATAACACAATTAATTGATGGCTTCGTAAAAAGTCCAACTTCCATTCGAAAGGCCGTTCGACAAGCCCACGGTCCTGAGCAAAGCCGAAGGACTGCGTTGCGCTGCATCCTTCGTCACTGCAGCATACGGTAAGTACGCCTCATTCCTCAGGCTTTGCGCGCCTTGAATTTGAAGTTTTTTACTTTGCCATCGAATTTTTACTTTTTACGAGATCATCATTAATTGGGACGGTATGATGGTAGGATGACGAGGTGAGGGTAAATGAAAGAAGGAAATGGTTAAGGTCTATCCTTCTTAGGGCTTAACCAAAGCGGAAATACCCTATGTATTTTGCCTAATGGGATTTTATCAAAATCTCTCATCTTCCCTGAGTCTTCACATTGAGGTTTCCCATGAAAATGGTAAAAACCTATTATGGATTTACTCTCAACTATCTAACAGTGCAAGAAGATGGAAGATTTTTGAACCGTAGGATATTCTATCATCAGCTCGGACCATAACCTCTCCAAAACGCTTAACCACCTCTTCCTAAGGTATCCTTTCGGATCCCCCTATCGCACTCACCTCAAATCTACTTTTTACCATCATTCAGATGATTAATACTAATCTTTATAACTCGTCCCATCCTGGGAAAAATTCAATTCCCCCGCATTGTGCCGTGTGGTCAGTCCATTTGAACCTGATTTCATCAGGTGGGCACCTTGTTATTGCTTTAGGCTTCCCTTCCACAAAGGGCTTGCTCACTACAATAAGAGAAGGCTCCCTTTCTTATGGTGTTGGCTCAACATCTTCTGGCCATCACGAACACAGCAGGGGAATTTTTCATTCGGAATATTCCTTCCCTCCATTGTACTGTTTTAGCTGAGTATCAATAGTTTTAACAATTTCCTCAGATCGATTTTCTACCTCTGTTAAAAGCTCCTCTCTTTTCTCCTTCTCCTTGAAAAGATCATCAGCAATATTAAGGGCCGCCAATATGGCAGTGTTCAAAGTCGAAACCGTCTTTGTATTCTTTACAATTTCGCCCATCTTTTTGTCTACATACCTTGCTATCTCTTGGATATACTCCGTATCAGCATCGGTCTTAACAGTGTAATCGTGCCCGAAAATATTGACTTCTATCAATCTTTCCACTTCATACCCTTCAATGGCCTATAGACCTAAACCCTCGATGCGCTGGATCAACTGTTCGATCTTTGCTTTGATCGAACTCTTTCTGTCACCTAGAGCCTGGAGCTTTTCATTCAGTTCATCAATACTCTGGTCTTTACGGCGGAGTTTATCGATCAAAGTAACCTTCTCCTGCCTTAAGCTATGATATCCCTCAAGAATCTCTTGCACTCGCTCTTCCAAGCGCTTAAAGCATGCTTCCATGATCTCTATTTTTCAATGATTTTATGATATTATTTTTCATATTTTAAAATTCATTTTAAGAAATGTCAAGCCTTTTCTTGACCCTCTCCCCCTCGAAGATAATCCCAAAGGTAGGCCTCGATAAATTGATCCAAGGCACCATCCAAAACTCCTTCAACATCCCCTATTGTAACACCTGTCCTGTGATCTTTTACCATTTTATAGGGATGCATGATATAAGATCGAATTTGACTCCCCCACGCAATCTCCTTCTTACTCTCGTAGAGTTCCCTCTCCTTTTCCGCCTTCTCCTGTAATTCCTTCTCGTATATCTTCGCTCTCAATACCTTCATCGCCATGGCCCTATTCTTATGCTGGGATCTCTCATTTTGACACTGGGCAACAATACCCGTGGGAATATGGGTTATTCTTACAGCCGAATCCGTCTTATTGACATGTTGGCCACCGGCCCCGCTTGATCTGAAGGTATCAATACGAAGGTCAGCCTCATCGATCTCCACCACAATTTCCTCTGAAATTTCTGGAAACACGAAAACCGAGGCGAATGATGTATGCCGCCTCCTACCCGTATCGAAAGGTGATATCCGGACGAGACGATGGATTCCTATCTCAGCCTTTATATATCCATAGGCATATTCCCCACTTACCATGAATGTTACATTTTTTATTCCCGCCTCCTCTCCCGCCAGGATATCAATGATTTCGCTTTTGTACCCCCTCTTTTCCGCCCAACGCAGGTACATCCTCAACAACATTTCAGACCAATCTTGGGCCTCGGTCCCTCCTGCTCCAGCGTTGATGCTCACAATGGCATTATCGCGGTCATGTTGCCCTGCCAACATCCCTCTCATTTCGATATCGTGGATTTGCTTTCCAATGTGAACCAGTTTCTTCCGGACTCCTTCGATCTCCCTTTCGTCTTTCTCTTCCTCAGCCAGTTGGAGTAATATCGCTCCATCCTCCAATTCCTTCTTAATCCCTTGCCATTGTTCTACAATATCCAAGAGCTCAGTTCTCTCCTTTAATACGCCATAGGCTTCCTCGGTCCCTTCCCAAAATGCTGAATCGGCGATCTGCTTATTGATCTCTGCAATTCGCTTTACCTTTGCATCCACGTCAAAGACGACCCCGGAGTTCATCCGTTTTTCTCTTAAAACTCGCAATTTTTTCCTTCAAATCACTTTCCATCTCATTCACTCCTCTCATGAAAAAAAATTCTATACCATTGGAGACTTTTTTTTAACCCAGTCCCAATATCGAAACGGGGGGAATATCCCATCTTCACCTTCGCCATTGTGATATCGGCTAGCGAATGGAGAATGTCTCCTCGCCTTGGACTGGCATAGATTGGGTTCATCTTCTTTCCCAGCAAATTCAAGAGTTCTCGGTATAATTGGTTTATTGATATCTTCTTTCCCGTCGCGATATTGAACACGCCCCCTCCAATCCCCTGGGCGTAGCAGGCCTTCCAGTTTGCCTGAATACAATCGCTCACAAACGTGAAGTCCCTTGTCTGTTCCCCATCACCGTATATGACAGGAGATTCATCCCGTAATAAGCTCTTGATGAAGGAAGGAATGACCGCCGAATAGGGCGAATCAGGATCTTGTTTTGGTCCATAAACGTTGAAGTAGCGAAGGCTAACCGTTTCCAGACCATAAACTGTGTAAAAGACCTTACAATAGTTCTCTTGGACATGTTTGGTCACCCCGTAGGGAGAGCTGGGGGCGGTATTCATCGTCTCAACTTTGGGTAATACTTCGCTCTCGCCATAAACCGACGAGGAACTCGCACAGATAAACTTCTTCACGCGGGCTTCTTTGGCTGCTATCAGGAGGTTCAATGTCCCGTCTATATTGGTCTCGTTGGTGGCCACGGGATCCTCTATCGATCTAGGCACGGAACAGACAGCGGCCTGGTGGAAAACGAAATCAACTCCTTTGACCGCCTCCTCGCAGGTCTTTCGATCCCGAACATCTCCCTTGATTAAATCGATACGCTCTGCAAAGTCCTCGATATTCTCCATCTTCCCCGTGGAGAAGTTATCCAGAACCCTCACTTTCTCTCCCCGCTTTTCCAGGTATTCAACCAAATGAGACCCTATAAACCCAGCGCCTCCGGTCACCAAAAAACCCGCCATCCAAGCCTCCTTGCGTAAAAAAGTCCTCCCCCAAAAGTCTACGTCTTTTTCCTCCCCAAGACCTTCTCTACCTCTCCTCCTATATCGCCAGGGCTCTGAATTACCTTGACTCCTGCTTTTTCCAGGAATTGTATCTTCTCTATGGCCCCTCCCTTACCCCCGGAGATGATTGCCCCCGCATGCCCCATTCTCCTGCTCGGGGGGGCTGTCCTTCCCGCAATGAAGGCAATCACTGGCTTTGTTACATTTCTGCTGATATACTCAGCCGCCTCCTCCTCAGCAGTCCCCCCAATTTCACCGATGAGAACCACGGCCTCCGTATCCGAATCCTCCTCAAACAACTCCAGTAAGTCGACAAAGGAAAGCCCGATTATTTGATCACCCCCAATACCTACACAGGTAGTTTGACCTATCCCTCGTTTGGTCAACTGATATACTACCTCATAGGTCAATGTGCCGCTACGGGAGATGACCCCCACGCTACCCTCCTTGTGAATGTAACCCGCCATCAACCCAACCTTACATTTGCCTGGAGAGATAATTCCCGGGGTATTGGGACCTATGAGCCTCACCCCCCTCTTCTTTACATAATGATAGACCGTAATCATATCCAGGGTTGGGATCCCTTCAGTAAAACATACGATCAATGATACCCCACTATCGGCAGCCTCCATGATCGCGTCCGCAGCAAAGCCCGGAGGAACGAAGATGGCCGAAACATTGGCCCCCGTCTCACTAACTGCATCCCTCACGGTGTTGAAAATGGGAATTCCATCCACCCTCTGACCCCCCTTCCCAGGGGTAACCCCACTGAGCACCCTCGTTCCATATTCGACCATCTGCCCCATATGGAACATACCCTCCTTACCCGTAATTCCCTGAATAACAACCCTGGTGTTTCTATCAACGAGAATGCTCACCCATTCACCTCTCAATGATGTGTCGCCTAAAACTCATTTCGCTCAGAGCTTCGTGTTCGTGGTCCGTGTCCGTGCCCGTGGCTCGTGTTCGTGATCATTACGACCAAAGACGGCGGACGGCAGACCACATATACCAGACCGCTGACCGACGACAGAAGACCGCGGAACACAAAGACCGGACCGATTAAGGCCAACAGCGGTCGTGTTCGTGATTCGTGACTCGTTATTGATTTTTTAAACATTTGAAATTTGGATTTTGACATTTGGCATTTCTCATTGGTCATTTGGCATTTGTCATTTGATATTTTGCCCTCAGCCTTCCGCCTCTAACCTCTTTCCGACTGCAGCACCGCAGCACTGCATGACTGCAGCACTCCGTGCTTGTTCGCTTCGGGGAACCCGGGCAATAACTTGTCACGCTGAGATCTTCCTCAGTACTTCCACCGTCCTCTCGGCTACATCCTTTAAGTCCGTCGCCACGATTAAATCAATTCGTGATTGATCGAGCAGCTTCTTTCCCTCTTCCACATTGGTCCCCTCCAGGCGAACAATGACGGGAATATCGAGCTCCACCTCCCGGGAGGCCTCAATCAATCCCTTAGCAATAGTATCACACCGCATAATGCCCCCGAAGATATTGATTAATACGGCTCGGACGTTCTTATCGGACAGGAGGATCTTAAGGCCATTCTTCACCATCTCCACGCTGGCACCTCCCCCTACATCGAGGAAATTGGCCGGTTCAGCCCCTGCCAGCTTGATAAGATCCATAGTAGCCATGGCCAATCCAGCACCATTTACCAAACACCCTACCGATCCATTCAATTTGATATAGTTGAGATTGTATCGGGAAGCCTCCACCTCAAGGGGATCCTCCTCATGGAGATCCCTCATTTCCAAAATTTCGCTATGACGATATAATGCACTATCATCGAAATTCATCTTCGCATCAATCGCAACTAACTCACCCCCTGAGGTGAGCACAAGGGGATTGATCTCCGCTAAGAGGCAATCCTTCTCACGGAAGGCACGATAGAGCCCGTTAAAAACGCTCCTCGCCTTTCCCATCACGGCTGCTTCTAACCCCAACCCATAGGCCAACATGGATACCTGGAAGGGCCTCAACCCCACCAATGGGTCCACAAATTCCATGAAGACCTTCTCTGGAGTTTCCGAGGCAATCCTCTCAATCTCTACCCCTCCTTCGGTACTGGCAATTATTACTGGACAGACCTTAGCCCGATCCACCGCCACCCCGAGATAGAACTCCCTCTCAATTCCCACCGACTCCTCCACTAAGAGTTTTCTCACCTCCTTGCCCTCGGGGCCGGTCTGAGTGGTAACCAAGCTCATGCCGATCATCTCCTCGGCAATGGTCTCAATCTCTTCCAGTGAACTGGCCCATTTGATACCTCCCGCCTTTCCCCTTCCTCCTGCGTGGATTTGCGCCTTCAGTATGATTCTCCCATCGCCTATCTGCCGAGCAATCTCCAGCGCCTCCTCGGGCGTTTCCGCAACACCACCACGCGGAACGGGTATGTCGAACTGTCTGAAGATCTCCTTGGCCTGGTATTCATGTATCTTCATGCACAATCCCCTGTATCTTCATACACAACCCCCCATTATGCTCTCTATTTATATCAAAAAGTCCCTCTCTGTACAAGGACTTGGGGGAGGTAGTTGCCCTCGGTACGTGGTGGATGTGAAGCCAACTCATGCAAAGCTCCCCGCCTATAATGCAGGGCATGCGGGACATTCGCCGATCAATAAAAAAGGAGCGGGGAATGGGCTTCCCCCGCTCCACTGGGGAGAACCCTGGAATCGATGACGGCTTCTCACCGAATAGTCCCCACATAGTGGGCGGTCAACTGCCTTTCTTTAACCTCCGGATTGCTATAGTCCGGAAGCAGCATTGGGGCCACTCTCTCCGTAACAATCCCTGCTTCTTCCAGTTCACCATGATATTTCTTGACGTGTTCAAGGGTCAACCCTCCTTCCTTTGCCTTCTCCTTGGCATATATGGAGGCACTCTTTCCCGCAATCCGACCGAATACACAGACATCAAGAAGGGAATTCCCCATCAGACGGTTCTCACCGTGAACTCCTCCCGTCACCTCCCCCGCGACGAAGAGTCCCGGTATCGATGTCTCGCATTCCGTATTGAATTCCAATCCTCCGTTTTGATAGTGTAATGTTGGATAAACGAGCATTGGCTCTCTAGAGATATCGATTCCATAACGGCGAAATAGGATATGCTTCCCCGGAAACTCCCTTCTCACTGTTCCCTCACCCCTCAGCACATCGATCATGGGGGAATCCAGCCATACCCCGACCGTCCCCGTCGGTGTTGGAATGCCCTTTCCAACTACCGTGCATTCCCTAATAAAGGAAGCGGATTCAACATCCCTCGGTTCCCTTTCATTCACAAACTGTTCCCCATCGATGTTTAAGACATTTGCCCCCGCTCCCCTGAACTTCTCCGTGATGAGCAGGCCTTCGGCTTGTTCCGGGAAGACGACCCCAGTGGGATGGTATTGGACCGTATGGAGGAAAGACAGTTTCACCCCTGCCCGGTAGCCAAGTATTAACCCATCCCCCGTTGCCCCATAGTGATTCGTCGTCATAAAACCCTGAATATGGAGCCTTCCAGAACCTCCTGTTGCCAAGATGACCGCCTTCGCCTTGATATTAAAATATTCATCCGTCTCCATGTTGTAAAAAACCGCCCCGGCACAGTGACCGTGCTCGTTCAAGATCAGCTCTACCGCCGCGGAGAATTCCAATACCCTGATATCCTCGACACGATTTCTGGCCTCGTCCCTGAGGGTTCGCATGATTTCGGCTCCGGTGATATCGGCGGCGTAGTGCATCCTCTTCCGCGACGTACCTCCCCCGTGCATCGTCATTATCGTCCCGGCCTCGGACTTGCTGAACATCATCCCCATGGACTCCAGCCAGGCGATGACCTTGGGCGCTTCGATAACCAGGGTATATACCAATTCCGGATCGTTCTTGAAGTGCCCTCCCCCCAATACGTCCAAATAGTGGTAGTAGGGCGAGTCCTTGTTCCCCTTGGTCGCCCCCTGGATACCCCCTTCAGCCATCATGGTATTGGCATCGCCATGCCTCAACTTCGTTGCGATAATGACCTTTACCCCTTGCTCCTGAGCCAATAAGGCTGCAGCCGTGCCTGCTCCTCCCCCACCGATTATCAACACATCCGTTTCATAGTCGATCTCCGATAGATCGATTTGATCGGGATCTACCCTGCTCCTGGCTTCCAGGAGATCAACGATCTCGGGGGAAATGGCATATCCCTTGTTGGGACCAACCCTAATTTCCCGCCGTGAGTCCTCTTGATAATCGGGGTGAAACTTCAGCCTCTCTTCCCTTTCACGTAAGGATAACATGGGGAATTCCTCTCCCCTTTTCTTCCTCTGCACCCTGGCGGGCCGCGTCTCCTCGACTTTCTTGATCCATTTTTTTAACTCGGGCGGGTATCCTGCCATCTTTCCTCCTCACTGTGAATCTCGTATCCGTTCCTTTCGTGCTCGTTAAGCGTTATTCGTGTTCGTGAAACGTGTCCGTTTCCTTTATGAGTTATCTGTTATCAGTTATTTGCCATTTGTCATTTGAACGTAATGTGAAATTAGGATTTTGACATTTGAACCTACCATTCTTAACCAATGTAACCAATTAAACGAATGAAACCGAGCAACTCATTCACGTATGTTATTTGACATTTGGATTTTCCCTTTTGGCATTTGAATTTTGTCATTTGACATTTTGCCCTTCCCCTTTCCGACTACAGCACCGCAGCACTGAGTAATTTGGCGCTCTGATCTCCTTTTGCCAGTCTTTTAGAGATCTATCCAATAATGACATCATAGATACTGCGGATCCTTTGGTACCCAGTCCTCCTCCGCCCCCTCCGGCTCAATCTCCCTCTCGTTATAGAGCTTTTTGAGGTGATCCTCGTCCGTCTTCATCAATTCCTCAAGCATGGACTGATACTTTCCCTCATCGATTTGCTTGACCATCGCTTCGGTGTGCTCCGATTTGGGGGCAATCTTCTTCCCGTAGAGGCGACGGGCCAAAATAGCAATGTTATATTGCGCAATCTCGGCGGGACATCTCGCCGTACATAGGCCACACATGACGCAATCAAAGGAGAGCTGAGCGACCTTTGCCAAATCACCCCGCATGGCCGCCGCCATATAATCCATCACCTCGATATCCATTGGACAGGACTTGGTGCAGGTATTGCATTGAACGCATCTCATCACGTCCGGGTAGAGCTTCATCAGGGACTCTAAATCCGGCCTCAACCTCTCGATGTCATAGGTTGCCCGATTTGCCGGGAAAAAGGGAATCATTGTCAAGTACATATTGGGCTGTACGACGGTCTGACAGGCCAACCCCACCTCGATCTTGTAACTTCCCGGAAATCGGTATACGGTACCACACGCCCCACATATCCCACCGCGGCATCCACATCCCCTGATCAACTGGTATCCGGCGTATTCAAAGGCCTTCTGAATGGTTAACGACGCGGGGACTTCATACCTCTTTCCCATGATGAAGATGGGAACCTTGGGAACCTCCTGGCCCGTTTTTCCCTCATCGCTGGGTGAAAGATCTCCTTTCGTCTTTTTCCCCATCGATATTCCTCCTATTGACGATCACCATAATTGTCGCCATCGGCCTCTCATCAATCACATAGCTCCCGATTCGACCTGGAGTTCATCCTCCCTAAAGGTGGCGACAGGTGGCTCATCATCCACGCTCCTCCCCGGAACATAATCGAACAGGGCCTGAACCTTATGACCTACGGCCCGAAATAAGGTCGCCACGGGAAGGTCATTGGGGCAGGCGCTATCACAGAGCCCGCAGCCAATGCATGAAGTGACCATATGGGAGAGGCGGATCAAGTGAAACAGCAGCGTATCGGTGGGCATCCTTATCCCTCCCTTTCTATCCGCCCACCGTAAGAACTGGTCTGCTTTATGCTCCAGGGTGGGCGTTCTGAACACGCATTCCTTACAGTAGCAAATGGGACACGCCACCATACAATTATGACACCGGATACAGGTCGAGAGTGTGTCC
>Ga0209636_10009050_pt1 | contig 10148 bp, 5 predicted proteins | sample DeeMarSWOR152_54_FD_187464 | JGI IMG/M metagenome (GOLD analysis project Ga0209636, IMG submission 187464) | Marine sediment microbial communities from White Oak River estuary, North Carolina - WOR-1-52-54 (SPAdes) (version 2) | ecosystem: Environmental > Aquatic > Marine > Intertidal zone >... | reverse complement strand
ATAATATATTAAACTTTCTATCAGCTGGCTACTTTTCTAATATATTAAACTTTTTAGCACATGTGCTAAAAAGGTATTTATATGGTGATCAATTAAGAAAAATATCGGACGAAATATATTTGAAGGGAGGTGTATAAAAGGGGATGGTAAGTTGTACAATTTAGAATAAGATTCTTTATTTAGTGATTTTTACGCTAGATTTTTATAGCAGTGCTTGCGATTGTCAGTTTTCGAATACCTTGACATGGTAAATGACCTTGTCAAATGTTAAATTAAGGAGAAATAGAAATGAAAAGAAAAATTGGAAAAATTAGTGCAGAAGTAGCATTGGGAATGCTTATATTGATGTTATTTGTCCCGTTAGCATCTGCAGATAACTGGGATACCACTGGGAATGACTTAACAGCGGTAGGAAAGTTAGGTTCTAAGAACGCTTATGACGTGAGCTTCATTACCAACGATCAAGAGGCCATGAGAATAACTACAGGACAAAAAATTGGCATTGGGACAATGACCCCTCAAGAAAAGCTAACCTTAGGTTCTGGTTCCAATTTTGCAGTCGAGATGACCGCACCTAGTGCACCTTCGGGTACGCCTTATACCACAGGTGGTAATATGGCAGACAATACCTACTATTATGTAATTACAGCTCTTAATGGCGTTGGAGAAACCATTAAAGGTACCGAATCTTCAGGTATTGTTATCTATGGTGGCACCCCCCCAGGTAGCGGTAGGGTGGAATTAACTTGGGCCGGAGTAACTGGTGCACAATCTTACAAAATTTACAGAACTACAACATCGGGCACTTATAGTTCCCCAGCCTATATAGGCAACCCCACTACAACCAGTTATACAGATACTTTATTCATACCTAATTCAGGTGAACCCCCATCTTCAACGACAGCTTATGTAAATAAAATAACAGCCTTTGGGACTAGTTGGTTTTTAGGTGGCAATGTCGGTATCGGGACAGCTACTCCTGGGTCAAATGATCGCTTAACAATTAAATCAATAGGCGATACTAACCTCTATTATGGATTAAGAGTGCAAAACAGTCAAGGAGATGATCAATTCGTAGTGAGAAGCGATGGTAATGTCGGGATAGGAACAAATGCTCCCATTAGCAAATTAAGTGTAGCAGGCGGGACTGTGATTTCAACAGTCTGGGCATATTCACAACCCGCTCCTGCAAATGGATTGATAGTAGAAGGCTTAGTTGGCTTTGGCACGATCAATCCCCAAAAAGCGTTAGAGATAAACTCAGCAACTGGTGCAAACCTTCGATTAGTCTATAATGATGCCAATGGCCCAATATATTCCAATGGTTATACAGATTTTGATACAGATCGCTATGGAAATTTATTCGTGAAGCCAACCGGGACGGGAGTTTGCATTGGAACTCCGAACCCAGGGATGATGACCCCACAAGCGAAACTCGAGGTAACAGATTCGGTTATGTCAACTTACACGGGTTCTCCAATTGGTTATTTTGGCACCATTACAGCAGATACAATTGCTTTAGTTGGTGATTCATCTTCCACACCTGTAACTCTTCCGTCGTCCTCGAATATCGGAATTTGTGGGTTTGGGGATGATTATGCAGGTTACTTTGTTGGAAAAGGGTACTTTTCAGACAATGTCGGTATTGGGACACCAACCACACTGAATAAATTGGATGTATCGGGTGCCATAGCAGTGGGAGCGAGCTATGCTGGCTCATCAACTGCTCCTAGCAATGGAATGATAATAGAAGGCAATGTTGGCATCGGGGAGACTAGTCTTGGATCCAATGATCGCTTAACAATTAAATCAGCAGGTGCTACCTCAAGCTATTATGGACTAAAGGTGCAAAATAGTGGGGGAACAAATCAATTTGTAGTGAGAAGCGATGGCAAAGTCGGCATCGGATTAGTTGGACCCACCGAAATGCTAGAGGTTGATGGGGATGCCTGTGCGGACAGCTTTAAAGGACGACCAAGTTCTAACGGTAACTTTTTAAATAACGGTGAGACCTACGGATTTGTAGTAGAGCCTGCAGGACAAATATTCATTGGCAGGACAGACATACCAAACTTTAAGGGAATCTTAATGGAAGCCGGAACTGAAAAAGTTAGTATGGGGACTGCAACAATATCACATCGACTTACGATAGCATCTACAGATGAAAAAACATTGCGCTTGATAGGTCCAGACGGCGGTTCTGCAGGTTACGGTGCTAGACTCAACTTTGGAGACGGAGACTTTGTGTACATTGAAGAGGATGAAGACGATCACCTTTATATTTATGGAGATGATCGAACAACAATAATGGGGGGTAATGTCGGCATTGGGAATGACAACCCAGCGACAAAACTACATGTCAACGGTGATGTTGCATTTGGTGATGGTTCTGAAAAGACAATTCAAAGTGGTACAGTTACAGTGACCCATACCTACCATACTTTAGATACTGAGAATAATGATGACACAGATGAACTATGGGTAATATCCGGTGGCGATACTTCAGGCCAAATTCTAGTTCTTCGAGCAGTAAATTCTGATAGAACAGTTGTTGCTAAAGATGGAGGGAATATGCAACTTTCAGGTGACTTCAGTATGGACAACGCGCAAGATACTTTAGTTCTAATATACGACGATGATTTAAGTACCTGGTTTGAATTATCTCGAAGCGACAATGGAGCATAATATAATAGTAAAGACAAGTGTACCTCCAAGGCAATAACAACAAGTGAAAAGATAAAAGGCGTTTCTGATTATTAGTTACGCCTATCTTCTTTTTTTATAGATACTATCATGGGGCGTATAAAAAATGTTATTAATAAGTTTTATACTTTTTTCCCACAATATGTACAAAATTTAGTGGTGACGGGTTTTCCGCAATGTCCACAAAAACTAGAAGCGCCCTTTTCTGGGATTTCAGGTTCTTTTTGTTCTGATACAACAGTTTTGGTATTTTTGGAGGTTTCTTGCAAAGAAGCTTTAGGTTCGAGAAATTTTGGTCTTTGAGTTTGGGCCTTCTTAAGGGTTGCTTTTTCAGAAACCTTAGGTTTGGTTTCCTTGTGCTTATTTTTCTTACTCTTTTTAATAGGTCTCTTTTCAGAAATATTAGAAATGGTCTGTTTATAGTTACGAATCTTAAAAAGGAGAACAATTATGAGAACAATAAAAATTACAACAGCCAAAAGTAAAGGGAACATGAAAATGGATAAATCCTCAGAAGAGGTTTCGTCAGAATCCGCGTAATAGGTTCTTATTTCGTATACAATGTTAACTTCGACAGTCTGATTATTATAATAATTTGTCATAACCAATTTATATAGATCGTGTTCCATCAATGTTACTATTTTTTTTGTATATGAAACTTCATGTTCAGAGCCATCAATAAAATACAAGAACTGAGCACCATTGACAAGCAGTAAATAATGATCTTCATTTACGAACCAGATGTCAATGGGAAGATCTTCTTTCACTTGCAATGTAAAGATAACCTCAAATTCTTCACCCTCCTGTAGATTAAAATCGATGAACCCGATCGCATCAGGCGGGATAGTAATATTTTCATTAAATTTTTCTACCTCAAATTTTTTATGCTCAGCACCTATTTCCATAAGGAGAGGGATTGATCTTAATGGAATATTGCCGATTATAAAAGAAATGATAAGAAAACAACATAACACAAGGCTACCGCGGCATCCGTATTTTTTCATGTAATACCCCATATATAATCTATCTATTATAATTTATAGTTTTCGAAAAATTATTTATATTTTGAGCTGATAGTTGTGATAAATCATGTTCTATTATATTTTTATCGTATGTGTTGAACTTTTTTATGGATAGAATTCATATAATTGTAAAATAGGATGATGTAAGATCATGTCCATACAATAAGTTATGAAATTATGATTTTTATAACCCGAGCTACATTTGAATTTATTGAAAATGGATATGGTGTTTGTTTATTACTAAATGAATGTTTATCTTTTATGGTCAGTGTAGATAGACATGGATTATTTTTTACAGCCACATTTTTCATAATATACCATACTTCCTTAGAGATAGAAACCGAAATGCGTATATAGAATAACATCAATAGGAGTAATAATAAACTGTTAATACAAGGGAGGGTTTGTATGAAAAGTAGATTAATTCCGGTTGGAGTTGTTTTTTTTCTGGTAATTAGTGAATTTTCAGTATTTCTATACCTCATCTCAATGAATACCCAAGGAACGAATGTGAGTGGTATTATATTTGACGGTTTTGGAGGGCCTTGGACAGTAACAGGTAGTCCCTATATAGTAGTCGGTGATGTGAGTGTCCCTATAGGGCAAACTTTAACTATCGAGCCTGGTACGAATGTTAAATTCGATGGAAATTATAGTATGTATATAGATGGGGACCTAATAGCAATAGGCACAGAAATTAACAGAATAAACATAACCTCAAACATGGCAATGCCTGCATCTGGTGATTGGAATAAAATCCAAATAAACTCTACAGGATATATAGAAATCAAATATAGCGATATAAGTTATGGTGATTCAGGCATATATCTTAACTTATCATCAGGCAATAATATCACAAACAATGACATTTTTTCAAACTCTTGGTCCGGCATTAGGCTAGAATCATCATCAAATAACATTATAACGGGCAACAATATTTTGAAAAATTTTTACGGCATTCATCTTAAGTTTTCATCAAATAACAGTATAACAGACAATAATGTTTATTCTAACTACGGAAATGGCATCAAATTCGATTGGTCATGTAACAACAACATATTAAAAAACGATGATATTTATTCGAACAGCTACGGTATCTATTTTGTTTTATCATTAAACAATAATATCACAGGCAATAATGTTACGAATAATAATGATTCTGGTATCTATCTTGAACAATCAATCAATAACAATATAACAAATAACAATCTTTCCTCGAATAATTGTTTTGGTATTCATCTTTTGGAATCACCAAACAACACCATCGGAGGGAACATTATTTCTTCGAATCATTGGGGGGGTTTCAAGCTTAAGGGATCGTCAAACAACAGCATCATAAATAATAATATTTCTTCGAACAGTTGGTGGGGCATCGAACTTCTCGGATCATCAAATAGTAACATAATAACATGCAATAATATCTATTCGAACCATGAGGATGGTATCTATCTTCGACAGCCATCAAACAATAGTATAATGAATAATCATATTTATTCGAACATTGGATTTGGAATCTATTTATATATGTCCTCGAGTAACAATTTAATGAACAATACCTTTATAAACAACGGCGTTTTTATAGAAGGGAGCCAAGTATCTCATTATAACAAACATACGATACTTATCAACAATTTAGTGAACAACAAACCATTGTACTATTATAAGGATTGTAGTAACATTAATGTTGAAGGGATACCAATAGGACAACTCATTTTTGCTAATTGTACAGATATCGATGTTAAAAACTTGAAAATATCCAACACTGATGTGGGAATAGAGGTCGCATATTCTACGAATATAAACATTACACGCAACAACATATCGAACAATAAATATGGCATCTATATCGACTCATCATCAAATAATCTTGTTTATCACAATAACATAACAGGTAACACAAATCAAGCTTTTGATGACGGTAGCAATCAATGGGATAATGGCTACCCTACTGGAGGTAACTATTGGGACGACTATATAGGTGTTGACTTTTTCTCAGGCCCTGACCAGAACATATCTGGAAGCGATGGCATTGGCGACAATCCATATTATATAGATGGTGACAGTATAGATTATTATCCGTTAAAATATCCTTTTGGATCACCTCGTCCTGATATTGAGCTACCAATAATAGTGAGTGTAAATGCTACACCTAATCCTCAAGAAGTGTATGATTTTGTGAATATATCAGCGTTAGTTGGAGACAATGAACAGGTTGATGATGTATGGATAAACATCACGAACCCGTATGGATTAACAGTAGGAAATTTATCAATGAATTATAACATAGCTAACGATAGGTACTATTACAATGCTACTTATGATATGCTGGGAATTTATTTATTTACAATTTGGGTAAACGATACAAGCAATAATTGGAATTTCTCTTCAAGCTCTTTTACCATCAAAGATTTGACACTTCCATCAATCAGCAATATAGCCTCAGAGCCAGACACTCAAGAAGTCTTTGGAAATGTAAACGTTTCTGGAATAGTAATAGATAATTACAATCTCTACGGTATATGGGTAAATATTACCCAACCCAATGGCTCTTCAACCAATATTACTATGGAAAGAGCTCTAGGGGATATATTTTTCCTAAATCAAAGTTATTATTTAGTTGGAATCTTTAACTTTACAATTTGGGCTAATGACACAAGTAGTAACTGGAATTTCAGCTCTGATTCTTTCATAATTCAAGATATAACGCCTCCTGTTATCAGTAATGTTCTCTCTAATCCGGACGTACAAGAAATTTTTGCTGAAGTTAATATATCTACAACAATTATCGATAATTATGATTTATATGATGTATGGATCAATATAACTTATCCTGATGGCTTTTATATGAACACTACAATGAATGAATCTGCGGCTAATTTATTCTATCTTGATCAAATTTATGGTCAGATTGGGTTATATAATTTTACAATATGGGCTTATGACAATAGTAATAATTGGAATTTCAGTTTCGGCTCATTTATGATTAGGGATTCCTCTCCTCCAATGATAGACAATATCCTCTCTATTCCTAATATTCAAGAAGTTTTCGGCAAGGTTAATATCTCAACTATCGTAACTGATAATTATGATTTGTCTAGGGTATGGATCAATATTACGCAACCTAATGGGTTGTCGATCAATATTACTATGAATGAAGCCTCAGGAAATTTATATTATCACAATCAAACATATGATCTTGTAGGGATTTACAATTTTATTATTTGGGCCAATGATACGAGTAATAACTTTAATTATGCTTCGGGCTCTTTCACGATTAAAGACACGAATCCTCCGTCAATAAGTGGCATTGTTATCAATCCAGTCACTCAGGAATTATTCGGAAATGTGAATCTATCTGCTGTTGTGGTAGATAATTACGATTTATATAATGTCTGGATAAATATCACACATCCAGATATTTCATATACAAATGTTTCAATGGATAAAGTATCAGGAAATTTGTTTTATCTCAACCAAAGTTACAGTCAGGTTGGAATATATTATTTTACAATATGGACCAATGACACCAGTAACAATTGGAATTTCGATATTGGATCTTTTTTTATATGGGATCCTACTATTCCTCAAGGTACTGCTGAGATTTTACCTCCATACTGGAAAAATGTATTAAAGTTCACAATAGCATGGACAGCTTCAGATAATGTAGGGCTATCGAACATCACCCTATTATATCGTTATAGCCCCAACAATTCTTCATGGAGCTCTTGGATTGAGTACTCATATAATGACACAATCTTAGGCACTTCTGTAAGTGGCTCATTTCAATTTATTGCCTCTGCAGATGGATATTATGAGTTCTTCGTTAACGCTTCAGATACTGAGGGCAACTGGGAACCGCCCCCTTCTAATGCGGAGGCAATAACAGCTGTGGACACCTCATCACCTACATCAATTATTAGTCCTCTTTCGTCATATTGGATTAACTTTTCGCCTCTATCGTTGGATGCTTCTGCGGCAGATGGTCTCAGCGGGGTTAAAGGTGTGACTTTATGGTATAGATATAGTGTTAACAACGTGTCCTGGGGATTATGGGAGCTCTTCGGTATTGACCAGATAGAACCATGGACATGGGCATTCGATTTCCCTAATGGAGAAGGATATTATGAGTTCTATAGTGTTGGGAAGGATAACGCAAACAATGTAGAATCCAAAACACTGAGAGAAACCTTATGCACCTATGACATCACTCCTCCTATCGCATATGCAGACGAAGATCAAGAAGGCGAACTAGGCACACCTATAAATTTTGACGGTAGCGGTTCAACCGACAACTTTGGAATAATAAACAATTATACTTGGACAATTATAAAGGATTTTTCAATTATTTCGATTCTTTACGAGGTTAATCCTACATTCAATTTTGATGTCGTTGGCGAATATACAGTCACTTTAATTGTTAAAGACCCAAGTGGAAATATAGATGATGACATAATGATGGTCTCCATAAACGCCGAATTTGTTGATAAAGAGTCACCTGAGATAATACACTTACCAATTCCAACAAATCAAGAGGTCTATTTTGCCGTGAATATTACTGCCGAGGTTTCCGATAACGTAGAGGTATTTGGAGTATGGGTACAAATCTTCGACCCAAGGAATGACGAACTAGTAAATGTTTCAATGGCGAAAATCGGTCTTTCTAATGATTATTGGTATGAGAGCACATATTCTACTGTTAGGATCTTCAACTATACAATCTGGGCAAATGATACATCTAAAAATTGGGCTTTTGCATCCGGTAGTTTCGTTATTCAAGATGCCACACCACCTATAGCAGATGCCGGCGAGAATCAAGCTATCAATATCAGTGAAACTGTCTATTTTGACGCCTCAGAATCAATAGATAATGTCGAAATTATTAATTATACATGGAACATATCTACGAATGGAAATCTAATTGTTACGCTCTATGGTATTTATCCAAACTATAAATTTGATTTTACTGGGATTTATAATGTAACTTTAACTGTAAGAGATGCTGTGGGGAATATCAACAATGATGTAATAAACGTAACAGTAGAATCCCCTAAAAAACCAAGTCAACCCGATTACCTCTGGCTAATTCTCCTTATAATTCTTATCATTGTAATTGTTATCTTCTATTTCTTGTTTAGACGTAGGAAGAAAAAGACTTCGGAAGAAGAACCAGAAATACAAGCTTTTTCTACTGAACTTTTAGAGCCTCAAACTTCGCGTAAAGAGGAGATCCCACAATCGCAAGAAGAGGAGCCTTTAGAACCTGAGAAAAGTGAGAATGGGTTATAATCGACATAAGATATAAACGCTTTATATATGAAATCTAGTAGTGTAATATTTATTATTCCTTCTTCTATATTAATAATAATTAATTTCCCGTTAGAAAATGTGAATATTAGTTTATTTAGTGCTATATTGTTGGTACTCAATACAATTCTTATATTAATAGAAATTTTATTGAATAGAAAGTCAGACCAAATTCGGAGGATGAGACAACGAAATTAATTTACAAAGGGGATTTCAACTAACTCAAATTTTAAAAGATATAAATCTTTTCATAAATAAGCTATGGAAAGCAAATTATATTTTTCATTTATTGGCTTTTTATTCTTTTAAACCACTCTTGGGTAAATTGTCAAGTATATATAGATTTGCCGAATATTTATATAGGATGTTCTAAACCATAGAACCAAGGTTACATGTATTATTATATGCTTTTCGCAAATAATAAATAAACATAGTATTTTTCGGGCTTTTCACATGACTGATTCCTATGATTGGCTTCGAAATGATCATATAAATTGTTAACTTTCTCCGAATCATAAATAATTCTTTCCTAGCATCTGATTTTACATATTCCCTCCTCTTATAAAATCCTACTAACATAACAGTTAAATCACAACGAATACGTTTCCCCAAACATGTCAAAGCCACAAAAAATCTGGGAAAAGGTTTATCAAATAGGTGGTCCAAATATCTCTCATCCAAGCGATTGCTGCATTTACCTTGTTGATGTAGGAAACGAGGAAAGTGTGCTGATAGATTGCGGCTCAGGTAAAAGTTATGATAAGCTGGTTAAGAACATAGAATTGATAGGCTTCGACCCTAAAAAATTGAAGGCAATAATATTGACCCACTGCCACATCGACCACATCGGCGCTGCAAGTCTTTTTAAAAAGGAATTCGATTTGGCCATCTTTGCCCATGAGAAGGATTCTGAGGCCATAGAGGGAAAGGATATCAAACGCACAGCTGCATCATGGTACGGAGTCGAATATTCACCTATTGCTCTCGATTATAAATTTTCCGTGGAGCGTGAAGAACTGACAGTTGGGGATATGGAGTTCAACTGTCTTCACACTCCAGGTCACACACCAGGCTCAATCTCGATTTACTGCGACATAGAGGGCAAGAGGATCCTATTCG
>Ga0209636_10009049_pt1 | contig 10148 bp, 11 predicted proteins | sample DeeMarSWOR152_54_FD_187464 | JGI IMG/M metagenome (GOLD analysis project Ga0209636, IMG submission 187464) | Marine sediment microbial communities from White Oak River estuary, North Carolina - WOR-1-52-54 (SPAdes) (version 2) | ecosystem: Environmental > Aquatic > Marine > Intertidal zone >... | reverse complement strand
AGGGCATTGAGCACACAAAGACATCTCCATGCTCTTTTCTGCAGTTAGTGTCTCAGAAGATGAAATAGTTATAAATTACGATTTTTAAAAATTTTTTACGTAACCCATTGACATAAAAGGTATTTTGTGCAATATAAAGGCAACAAATCTTGAGAAGGTAAAAAAGAGAGGAGGAATTGAGTAGAGACGATCTAATACATCTTGAGGGCGTAGTTACAAAGATGTTAGGGGGAGGGACGATGGAGATAGCGTGTGACCAAGGCGTTAGGATTACCGGCGTGCTCTCTGGTAGAATGAAGAAGAACAAGATCAAGGTGATAGTCGGAGATAGGGTACAGGTTAGCGTCTCTCCTTATGATACTGCTCATGGCCTGATTACCTACCGCCTGAAGTAATACCTCCGCCTTTTTCAGCGGCCTTTTCTTTTTCACGAGCAATTGTTGCCCAAGGACGATTACTTCTCTACAGAGAATGTCCTTAGCCAATACCCTGGAATATCACCCTTCTGCTTCTTCTTCTGTTATCAAAGTCTATTAATACAATCTGTTGCCAGGTACCGGTAATCGTCTTATTGTCTGTAAATGGCACTGTGAGAGAGGCCTTGCATATCGCCGATCTTACGTGTGAAAATCCATTTCCGTCTCCCCACCTTAGATTGTGCTTATATGCTATGGTGTGGGGTATGAGTCTTTCAAAGGCGTCCTTCAGGTCGTCTATCACCCCTGATTCAAATTCAATTGTCGTGATACCAGCAGTGGAACCTGGCACGAATATCACAACAGAACCTTCAGAGAAGGGCAGATTGCTTACAAAACCATTCACCAGTGGCGTTAGGTCGTGCACATCACTGAAGCCTTCGGTCTCGATTACAATCTCTTTGGTGACAATTGCCATAACCCTCTTTTCTCCTCTATGTTCTTTGCTTTTTCAGGATGAGAAGATATCTTCCCCCCTGAGTTTCAGGCAGAAAGTATGGAACATCTATATCTACACTGAAGTGTAATTCCTCTATAAGGCCTTGACTGGTTTCTATCTCATGGGAAATATTTGATCCCTTGAATGTAACAAGAAGGCCTCCTGGCTTAATATATGGGCTGCAGATGCCAATTGTTTTCTTGAGGGGTGCCAGTGCACGTGCAGTCACGATATCATAGACATTAAATAGGATGGACCGATCATCCCTTCTTTCAGCCCTTCCCCTGTATGCCTTAATCCCTTTGAGGCCTACCTTTTTTATCATATCCTTTAAGAAACTCACTTTCTTTGCCTTTGACTCAAGTAGATGAACCTCAAATGCTGGTCTTGCTATCTTGAGCGGGAAACCTGGAATGCCAGCTCCCGAACCTATGTCAAGTAAGGTGCCGCTTAAGGGGAGATAGGGGAGCGCTACGAGAGGATCGAGAAGAAGTGTGACAAGCATGCCCCTTTTTCTTGTGATACCAGTAAGATTCATTCGCCTGTTCCATGACCATAGCCCTTCCAAGAAAATGGTAAAAAGGTCCAATTTTCTCTCAGTGAGCGTAACACCGAATTCACGTGCGCCCTGTTCCAGTAATTGTCGATCTTCCTTGGTCAGCATTGCCTGAGGGTTCTCCACAGAAAAGGTTTATTAGTTCTCCTGAGAAACTAAGTGAATACTAAGAGCATGGAGATGTCTTATTTTGTCTCATTCCCTATAAGTAATGCAGTAGTAGGCCCCGATAAATCGGGGCACCGACCAACGTGTTGAATAATAGTCAAATCCGTGTTGCACGTGTGCCCCGATTTACGGGGCACGCTGAGGCCTCCTATTAAAGGGAATGAGACAAAATAAGACATCTCCATGCTTAGCTCTGAGTTTCTCTCATCAATAACTCTGAAGTGTAGCTTTAGAGTCAGATGCTATAAAAAAATCTTAGGATACTCAATCAATGAAGGCAAGAAAAATTGGGCAGTAGGTCGGGGGGTTAGATTTCGATACATAGGATGCCGTATGCCACTCAAAGAGAGGTCGGAGCAGAGGTATTTCACCGGTGGAGTCGTATAGGAGCTTGATTTTTCATGGGCAAGAGTTTAGATTACCATAGAAATTAATACACATGTGCAAAGAACGGTACCATGGAGATCGTTACTTATCCAGATTCTGTCTTAAAGAAGAAGGCCGAAGCGGTTGCCAATATTGATGGAAGCGTCCAAGATCTCATACACAATATGAGCGAATTGATGTATCAGGCCTCGGGAATAGGCCTCGCTGCGAATCAGGTGGGAGTCGCAAAACAGGTTATTACCTTTGATTTAGACTATAAGGAAAAAGGGCAGAATTTACAGGTCTTGATTAATCCCACAATCGTTTTAGCGGAAGAAAAAATTGAATTTGAAGAGGGGTGCCTGAGTGTGCCAGATTTTCAGGCCAAGACGACGCGAAAGAAGTACCTTAAGGTCAAAGGAGTTGACAGGAATGGGAAGCCGGTCGATATTGAGGCTGAAGACCTGCTTGCTATCTGTATTCAGCATGAAATTGATCACCTTAATGGTATCTTGATACTCGATCACGTCAGCCACCTCAAGAGAAATATTTATCAACGAAGAGTTGAAAAGTTACTAAGGCAAGCTAAATAATGGGCGAACACCATTCTCCCGAATTATTTCCATTGAGGCCGAGAATAATCTTTATGGGGACGCCCCAGTTTGCTGTTCCTACCTTTGAAACACTCGTCCGTGAGGGATACGAGATACTGCGTGTGGTTACCCAACCGGACAGGCCGAAAGGGAGAGGTCGGAAATTGACCCCTTCACCAATTAAAGTCCTCGCACAAGCCCATAGCATCCAGATACTCCAGCCAGAGAAATTAGATGATGGATTTTTGGGCCTTATATCCCCAATCAAACCTGACCTTTTTGTTGTTATTGCCTTTGGGCAAATAATTCCCGGTAAGGTTTTACATTCATCCAAATGGGGAGGAATCAATGTCCATGCTTCACTCTTGCCACGGTATAGGGGTTCTGCACCGATTCAGTGGGCCATTATCAATAATGAAGCAAAGACCGGGCTCACGACCATGTTAATGGATGAAGGCCTTGATACTGGTCCGATCCTCCTGCAGCAAGGGTTGGATATACTGGAGGGAGAGACGGCAGGAGAGTTGCATGATAGGCTTGCGTTTCTTGCGCCTGATTTACTCATAAGAACCCTGCAGGGATTGGCAGAGGGTACAGTTAGGGCAAAAGATCAGGATCATTCCCTCGCTACCTACACCTCGAAACTCACAAAAGAGCAAGGCCTGATAGATTGGTCGTGGCCAGCTGAGAGTCTCTATGGGTTGATTCGGGGATTAGACCCATGGCCAGGGGCGTTTACCTATTATAAGGGAAAACCGCTCAAACTGTTTGGATGTTTCCTCGCTGATACCACCCATATCTCTTCCACCCCGGGCAGGATTATGGGTTTTGCTGAAAAAGGCCTTGAGATTGAAACTGGAAAGGGATCTATTGTGGTCAGTGAAATTCAATCACCGGGAAAAAAGAGGTTGCCTGCCAAGGTATTTGTTAAGGGGAGCCATTTAGGCCCAGGGAGCATGTTAGGAAAATAGCAGTAACCTGCAATACGCCAAAGAAGAAATAGCCCCTTAAGCCTCTCTGAGGATTTTACTTAATTTCACTAGTTCTGGGAACTCAAGTACATACAGATTGCCCCACATACTCCCACATTAAGCGATTCCGCTTTTTCCCTTATGATGGGAATCTTTAACCGATAGTGAGAGACTTTTCGTAGTGGTTCCGAAATACCAGAAGCTTCATTGCCCAGGCCCAGGAGAAGCTTATCCAAGGACACAAGGATTGATGGATCATCGGTACCACCAAGATCTGCTGCGAGGAAAATATATCCCTTTTTTATGAGCATCTCCACAAGCTCTAGGTACCGTGGAGTCCTTCTGATCCAAACTGATAACACGCTGCCAGCAGTTGACTGAACACATTTCGGGGAGAAGGGGTCGGCGCATTTTTCTGTCAGGATAACCCCGGAAAAATCAAAGGCCGCAGCAGTACGGATGAGGGTGCCGACATTTCCGGGGTCCTGGATATCTTCGAGCAGCAGTACTTTATTACCGGTGTGATCCGGCAGATTGTGGGAGTAGACCTTAAAGGGGAGGCGGACGAGGGCCATAGTTCCCTGAGGCGTTTTTGAGTGGCAGATTGATCGAAACTGGCTGTCGGTGACAATATGAAGGGTATAATTGCGGTAAGAAGGGGGAGGATCCTTGGTGGTAATGATTTCTAAGATGTGGTCAGGATGGGTAGCGGCAATCTGTTTGATTGCCCTCTCCCCCTCAACGAGAAATGCCTCGGCCTCACACCGCCCATTTTTTGTTGCGAGCTTTTTATACCACTTAAGGGGCTTTAGCCGTGTAGGCAAGTCCTTAAATGTGCTAGGCATAGTAACATTCCTGCTTAATCACTTTTATACTTCCTCATGTATTCTTTAATACTCGAGCAGGGCTTGGTCAGAACTTTCCACTGAAACACCCTCGTTAATAGATGGTGTGTACCCTAAAACTCTTAACGAAAGATGCTAGCCCTCCCCTGGTGATTGCTGCGCCTAATTTGATAAAATGATAATCCCTCGACCGTTCCCCCGTTCACGAAAGGCTCCTAAGAAACTAAATCTAGAAAAGAGCATGGAGATGTCTTTTTTTGCTATGCCCCTGGCCCAGACCTGGCTTATACGGCATGGGTTGGCAGAGCTACGCTGCGAAATGCTATAGGAGCCATACACTATTCCAGAGGCTTCGCGCATCCCGATCCCGTCCCCGGTCTCGGGACGGGGAGGGCAGGCCTCTCATCGCTCAGAGCAGTGGGCCAAGTACGGGGCATTGTATTGAGGGCATTGAGCAAAAAAAGACATCTCCATGCTCAGCTGAAAGTTTCTTTCGTGTATAACCCTGAAGCGAAGCGCCAGGGTCATGTGCTAATGTATTATTCGTCGTGCAATCTCAAGAGCAGCAGCAATTCGTATGGTTTTCACATATCCAAGCCCTTTTATTTCAAGGAAATTGCGTAAAGGCTGATTTGCCATTCCCTTGAATGAGACGAATTTAGATAGAATCTCATCGGCAATCTTTTCAGCAGGCTTGTCCTTGATGCCGGAAGAGATCAAGATTGCGAGAAGCTCTGCTTCTGTTAAGCTCTCCGGGCCGAGTTCCCTGAGCTTACCCCCTGGATGCCGCCACTTTTGAGATGATGAATCCATTTTTTAACCTCATTGTTCAATTTTTCCTCTGTTTTTCCAGCCACATGTCTATGTCCCAGATTTGCTCTCTGGCTGATTTACCGGTTATAACGAATTTCACATTGATACCCTTACGTATGAAATCCATAATCTGCGGTGAAACACTTTCCATTAGATTTTCATCGGTTTGTGGCAAAGTTTCGCTAGGAATTTAATGAAGCAGTGAATATTATTTGGATCTCGGGCCTCAAGATATCACTTCACTTGGATTTAGAACGGTTACTGCTAATTTATCCTTAAAATGCTCTACATTCCATGTCACAAAGGCATCGAGGATTTTCTTATTTTTATCGACTATGGAAGTTACCAACGCATCTCCAAAGCTCATTTTCCCTTTTATATGGTCCAATATAGATTTAGCATCAAAGCATACTAATTTGGCATCCTCCTCTGGAAACAATATTGTGGTATTATATTTTTTAGCAAAACCGAGGTAGAGCATTACGGTGCTTTCAGCACTTAGATTAAATGATAGAATCCCGCAAAATTCTAATAGGTTATAAATAGAGGTGTAGGCTATAATTCCACTATTCATTGCCTTTTCTAAGAATCTAGTAGTTACTCGATACTTAGTATCCCTTTTGTATCTCCTTTCAATCACATATACATCGGTATCGATAAATACCTTTACCCCTTTTCCCATATCCTCTTCCTACTATATCCCATAGCTTCTTCAACTGACTCAAAAAATGGACTACTCTTTTCCAGTTCCTTATCTATAGCCTCCCAATTTATTTCTATATCTGGCTTCCCACCTTTTTTCATCGCAAGAGTTGCCTGTTCTACAAACAGCCCTTCTTGTTCTAGTGCTTTTTCCAGCATTTCTTTAATTAAAGAACTCCTGCTCTTACCTCTCACCTTGGAGAGACTATCCAATTTTTTAATAAATTCTTTATCTATTCTGAGGGTTAAAACACTCACTGCTATCACCTCGTAATACTTTGTTTGGTTTATTGTATTACAATTTCATTAAAAGTCAATAATGTATCTTCACTCTCTCATCCTATGGGATTAAATGGCGCAAATCATTAAGACTTAAGCGCTGAAGGCAGACGGCAGCCTTACTTATTGGGGAAAGGGGTTTCAGGAAAAAATTTTGACGGGTTTTTGACAGTGTGCTATATAAAAGGTCAGTGGAGGGATGTCCGAGTGGTTGAAGGAGGCGGTCTTGAAAACCGTTGTGCTGAAAGGCACCGTGGGTTCGAATCCTACTCCCTCCGCCAAGAAATTGTGTTGATGCGAAATTTCATCATATGCTATTGGCTGTTAGCTGATTATCATTACACCTGAAAGGGATTTGCGGAGAGATGGCCGAGTTGGCTGAAGGCGCTCGCCTGCTAAGTGAGTGTTCCGAGAAATCGGGACCGAGGGTTCGAATCCCTCTCTCTCCGCCAAAAATACCATCGTGCATTACTGAGTTTTCTACCCAATCTTTCGCCAGGTAGTTCCATCTGGTGTGTCAATCAGCTCAATCCCCATCTTCTTCAGCTCATTTCTAATCGCATCAGCTCTCGGCCAGTCTTTTTTCTGTCTCGCCTCATCCCTTTCTTTTAGTAATTCCTCTGTCTGCCGAGAGGGTTCTGCCTCAGTGAGATCCATCACCATGAGGACCGAATTGATTCTGGCAAGTACAGCCTCAACCTTCTCTTGATCAGATGGGTTGAGGCCTTTAGAATCCATCATACGGTTGATTTGGTGCGTAAATTCAAAGAGTGCGGCTAATGCTGCGGCGATATTGAGATCCGCATCCATGGCCTCTGTAAATCTATGATTAAGATCATAGATCAATTGGTCAATCTCAATCGCGACAGGACCTTTTTGGCAGGAGCGGAGTTTATGGACGAGTCTGTCTAAACGGGTGACCGTATTCTTCGCAATATCCAGCTTTGACCACGAAAAGTCAATTGCTTTCCTGTAATGCATGTTGATGAGCCAGTATCTAATGTCCCTTCCACGATATCCCTTATTGAACACCTCCCTTAGGGTAAGATGCTTTCCTCCAGGCATGCCGTCAATCTCATTTTCTTTTACTAGCTCATTATGAATCCAGTAATTTGCCAATGGTCTGCCTGTAAGGGCTTCTGTAATAGCGATATCATTCTCGTGGTGTGGAAAAATAAGGTCAGTGCTCCCCATATAAATATCATAGGTTTCTTTGAGATATTTCATTGCCATGGTAGCACACTCTATATGCCAGCTAGGCCGAACCTTACCCCATTTGGTAGAGAAAAAGATGCCCTTTTTGAGTTCGTGCAAAGTGGATCTCTTAAGCAAGGTAAAATCCCTAGGGTTGTCCTTTTCGTACTGATCAAGGTCAACCGTTTTACCTACCCTGATTTTGTCTAGATCTACCCTTGAGAGTTTCCCGTAGTCCTGAAAACGGGAGATGTCGAAATACACAGAGCGTAATCTTTCATAGGCAAAACCTTTTACTATGAGTTTTTGGGTTGTCTCTATCATCTCCTCCACATGCTCGCTGGCCCTGGGATAGCCGGTTGCCCTTTTGATATTTAAGGCATCCATATCTTTAAGGAATTCGCTGTAATATTTCCCAGTGAACGTCTTTAGATCTTCCCCTGCGGCCTCAGCACCCTGAATGGTAGTATCGTCCAGATCTGTAATATTTATTATATGGGTTACCGCAAAACCCCTAAATTCAAGATATCGTATCAGCAGATCGGCGACAATATATCTTCTGCACTCGGTGAGATCAATTAATTTGGATACAGTGGGTCCGCAGGAATAAATAGAAATAAGGTCCTCTTTAATGGGGGTAAATGTATCTTTCTGTCTCGTCAATGTATTGTAAAATGTAATACCGGGCTTTTTTTTATCTATGAATAGGCTAGTACTTAGGTACCGCTCACCACCGTCAGGACATATAACCACTATGAGGCCTTCTTTTATCTCTTGAGCCACCTTGAGGGCAGCTGCCATGGCTGCACCGGAACTCATACCAACAAAAATGCCCTCTTCTTTTGCCAATCTCCTTGACATCTGGAAGGCCTCTTCATCCTCAATGTGAACAATACGATCTAGAAGGTTTTTCTCAAATATCTCAGGGCGATAGGATTCTTTCAAATTTTTCATGCCTTGGATGTGATGACCCAGATAGGGCTCGACACCGACTATTTGGATTTTTTGATTGTACTCCTTCAGTCTCTTAGAGAGCCCAACTACCGTGCCCGTGGTACCCATAGCAGCGACAACCATGGTCACTTTTCCATGGGTCTGATCCCAAATCTCGGCGGCGGTTCCATAGTAGTGGGTCTTCCAGTTGCTTTCATTATTAAATTGATCAGCCAACCAGTATTTATCAGGTTCTTCTCTCACCAGGTTATATGCATCTTCAATAGCTCCATCTGTGCCAAGACGAGACGGGGTAAACCTAAGATCTGCTCCTAGTGCCCTCAATATCTTTTTACGCTCTTCACTCACCGAATCAGCCATGGTGAGCACTATCCGGTAGCCTTTAATTGCTGCTACAAGGGCTAACCCTATCCCTGTATTGCCACTTGTCGCCTCAATAATTGTTTTATCCTTCGTTATTTCACCATTTCTCTCTGCCTCTTCAATCATTGAAAGGGCTACTCGATCTTTAATAGATCCACCGGGATTGAAAGACTCAAGTTTGGCATATATGGCAACTTTGAGGGTTTTGTGAAGATGCCTTATAGGAACGAGAGGAGTATTTCCGATTGTGTCTAAAATATTATTGTATTTCCTGGTCACTGTATTTCCAAGCCTGATCATTTAATTCTATTCCAATATATCCCTGCCTCGCACCTAGCCGTAATGGTCTTTCCCGATTCCTCAAAGCGTGAAAGAATCTCCTCATCAATTTCCCCTCTTGCAATAACTGGATTATGGACCTTTTTAAACTGATCCCCGATGCAGAGCCTCTCAATGCTATTCAAGGCGCTAAGCCCATCATTGCCAGCAAGAGAGCTTACATCGGGCGTTGATCCTTACCCAAATACCTCTTTAAATGCCTGCTGATACGCCCCATACACCTCTTTACCAAAACAGACGAAGATGGCCTTTTTAATGGATTGATTGTTCTGGAGAAAGGATTTGGTCTCATTCAAGGCAATGCGCACCGCCCTTTCCAATGGAAATCGGTAGGCACCAGTGCTTATAGACGGAAAGGCCACTGTAACGGCACCGATCTCTGCTGCTGCTTTAAGGGAATTTGCGTAACAATTTGTGAGCAGATTATCCTCATTTCTGTTTCCTCCGGACCAAATTGGACCCACTGTATGGATAACCCACCTAGCAGGCAATCGGTACCCCTTTGTCACGCGGGCTTCCCCTGTTGGGCATCCACCTATCTTTCTCGTTTCCTCAAGGAGTTCAGGGCCAGCTGCTCTATGTATGGCCCCGTCCACGCCCCCACCTCCTAACAGTGATGTATTAGCGGCATTCACAATGGCATCAACGTCCATCCTGGTGATATCGCCCTCAATAATCTCAATCCTATCCTCCAGTCCTGTATCCATCTCCCTCCTCCTCCATGGTAAAACCTTTTCCATAGAAATATTTCAAAGCCCTTCTGAAGTCAAGAACAAGAAGGCAAATCTTTTATTGGATTGTAATGATTGGAAGATTGGTTTACAATAATAATATGTTTACAATCGGCACATTACATTTAAAAAACTGGCTTATTTTGGCCCCAATGTCAGGCAGGACAAACCTTCCTTTCCGCTTAATAGTTAAAAACATGGGGGCAGGTCTTGTGAGCACGGGGATGATTAGCGCTGCGGGCCTATCCAGAGGGCAGGCTAAGACCCATGGGTATCTTGATACTCATCCTGATGAGAGGCCTGTTACTGCCCAAATATTCGGGAGCGAACCAGAAATACTATCCACGTCTGCTCAGATA
>Ga0209636_10009048_pt1 | contig 10148 bp, 5 predicted proteins | sample DeeMarSWOR152_54_FD_187464 | JGI IMG/M metagenome (GOLD analysis project Ga0209636, IMG submission 187464) | Marine sediment microbial communities from White Oak River estuary, North Carolina - WOR-1-52-54 (SPAdes) (version 2) | ecosystem: Environmental > Aquatic > Marine > Intertidal zone >... | reverse complement strand
ACAGCAGCGCCGTCAGGCCGTGCGGCAGGGGCCAGGAGCGGGTCCGCGTGTCGAGCGTGGCGAACAGGATGTCCTCGACGTACGCCCGGGCGCCGGTCAGGGCGTTCAGCAGGCTCGACTTGCCGGCGTTCGTGTACCCGACGAGGCCGACGGTGAGTTGATCGCGGCGGGAACGGACCTCGCGCTCTTTGCGGGCGTCGATACGGTCCAGCCGCGCCTTGAGGTCCTGGATGCGGCGGCGGACGATGCGGCGGTCGGTCTCGAGTTGCGTCTCGCCCGGTCCGCGCGTCCCGATGCCGCCCTCCATGCGCGACAGGTGCGTCCACATCCGCTTGAGGCGCGGGAACGTGTACTCCAGTTGCGCCAGTTCCACTTGCAGCCGCGCTTCGTGCGTCCGGGCGCGCGAGGCGAAGATGTCGAGGATGAGTTCGCTGCGGTCGATCGTCTTGACGGCCGTGGCGCTTTCGAGGTTGCGGACCTGGGCGGGCGTCAGGTCGTTGTCGAAGATGATGACGTTGGCCCGCTCGGCCTGGGCGAGGGCCCGCAGTTCGTCCACCTTGCCGCGGCCGATGTACGTGCCGGGGTGGATCGCGCGTCGGCGCTGGGTCATCGTGGCGACGACGCGGGCGCCGGCCGTGTCGGCCAGGCGCCAAAGTTCCTCGAGGCGGTCGCGGTGGCCCTTCTCGTCGGGCTCGCCGGGAGCGTCGCAGATGACCTCAACCAGGGCGGCGCGTTCCTTGACGACGGTGCGCCGGGTGTCTTGAAGTTCCTTCACGCCCTTGAGTTACGCCTCCTCCCGTGCACGCTGCGGGCCGCGGCCCCACGTAGTATCGCCACTAATGGTAGAACCCCTTTAGGCGGGGGTCAATGCGGAAGAAACCGGCCCCGGCGCGACGGTCTTGGCCCGCGGGCCGCAGCGCCATCGCGGCGACCCATCCTGTCCGACAGGGCGCGGCCCGGCTGCCTGGGGCGCGCGGCTTCATGGCGAGCGGCGGTCATCGACGAACCGGGCGAGGTCCCGGGCGTTGGCCACGGCGTGGCCGTCGGCGTCGTTGTTGAAGTAGGCGTACACGGCGAGGCCGCGGGCGGCCCAGGCGGCGATGCGGGCGGCCTCGGCCGCCAGGCGCTGACGCGGGTAGCACCCGCCGTACCGCCGGCCTGCCCCGTGGAATCTCAGGTACGTCCACCCGGCCGTCGTCTCGCGCGGATGGTCAGGCAGCATGTCGTGGATCACCAGGGCTGCGCCGTGCCGCTCCAGGACACCGTACACCTCGTCGGTCAGCCACGAGGGGTTCCGGAACTCGACGGCCCACCGCCGCGCCGCCGGACACAGCGCCAGGAATGCGTCGAGGCGCGCCGCATCGGCCTTCAGCCCCGGCCTCAGTTGCACGAGGACGGGCCCGAGCCGCTCGCCCAGTCGCCCGACGCGGTCCAGGAACGTCGCCAGCGGCTCGTCGGCCTCGACGAGGTCCTTGCGGTGGGTGATGAACCGGCTGAGTTTGACGGCAAAGAGGAAGCCGGGGGGCGTCCGCTCGCGCCAGCCCTCGCACGTCGCCGCCTTCGGCAGGTGGTAGAAGGTCGAGTTCAGTTCCACCGTGTCGAACTGCGTCGCGTAGTGTTCGAGCCACTTTCGCTGCGGCACGTCGTCGGGATACAGGACGCCCTTCCAGTGCTTGTACGAGAATCCCGACGTGCCGATGCGGACCTTGCCGGGCATCGTGGATACCCCGCTACGGCTGCTTCAGCGCCTCGCCGAAGACGACGAGCGCCGGCAGACGCTCGTACTCGTCTATGCCCGGCGGCTTCTGCGGCGCCGGGTCGTGGAACCAGGCGAGGAGAAACGGCCCGTCGCCCTCGCGCCGGTCGCTGTCCCACCACTTCAGGCTTCGCCCCGCGTAGGCCACGTCCGGATCGCCGCTCGCCGCCCACTCGACGGCCCAGGCGTCGAGGGTCTGGGAGCGCCCGTCGGCATCGGTCGCACGCCCGCCATCGATCCGAAGAGCCGCCACCACATCGGCGCGCGATGCCAGGGCTGAAAGATCGGGCCGGCCAGAAGCGCTCCCCTTCGCAAACACAGGCCCCTCCACGGCGTCCAGGACGTGCACGAGTGCCGATGCTTGGGTCTCGATAACACCCTCCTCCCAGCGCAGGATGCACGCCGGCCGGTACAGGTCGGCATCCGACGCCACAATCGGCAATGGCAGGGGGCACCGGCCCGACCGGTCGAAGGTGAACCGGGCCAACGCGCCGCCACGCGAGTCCAGCAGAATGAAATGCTCAAGACGGGCGCGCGAGACGCCCCCGGCAGCATGGAATACACGGGCCTCGAGCACGCGCGAGAGACGCACGCCGCCCGCGCAGTAGATAACCAGGGCGGCCGCCGACGCCAGCGCCACAAGAGCAGCGGCCGTCAAGAGAGGGCGGCGCCGCGGCACTAAGGCTGCCGCCACCAGCGCCGCGAGAGCCAATACGCCCAGCCACAGCCACAGGCGCCTCAGGTCCCCCGCAGACGTGCCGCTTGGGGAAAACAACTCGAATGCCTTGGGCTGGACAGTCTCCCCCGTTCCCGGGGGCGGGGGAGCGGCAATCATCTCCAACCGGTCGGGGGCAGCCGGGTGGAACAAGGCGGCGCAGCCGACGGCCCCCGGCGGCGCCTCCGAGATGATGGCGTCCAGGAGGCCGCACCGCGCCGCCAGGTCTAGATCTTGCGGCGAAAGCGAGAAGAATACCACACGGCCATCCCCGCGGAGGGTCCGGAGCAAGACTTCCTGGGCTTCGGGGCCCGGCTCCGCTGTGCCTTGGGCGAGCCCCACAATGAGTGTCCAGCGCGGCCTTCGCGGCCCCCTCGCCGCCTTCCCCATCGCGTCTGTGATCTCCTTGTCGATGTCCTTGCCTTCCGGGTTGAGGAAAGCGCATCCGCCGTACGCGGTTTCTCCCACCTCGAAAGCAGGAATGACCTTCTCCGCGCTCTGGCCGGGGTGGACCTCCCAACGGGCCGCCACCAGGATCGGCACTTCGAACCCCGTGCGAATCTCGGCAATGGGAAGGTCGCAGTGCACGACCCGTATCCGCCGCGGGAAGTACGCTCCCGGCCGCGCGTACAGGTCGGCGATGGCCAGTCCCTCTTCGGTCTCCAGTCTCTGCCCGAAGCATGCGGCACACGGCAGCAACCACACGACGAGCACGGCCAGTTTGGCACGAACGCGTGACTGCCGAGGCATGCCCCGGCCTACATGGGCGGTCACGGCATCCCTCCGGTCGTTTCCAGCACATGCCACACGTGAATCGCCGCCGCGACCGACCAGGCCTGGGCGACGCACCCGCCGGGGCGGTGCGGCGGGTCGCCGTCGAAGACCTCGCTGATGAACCCCAGGCCCGCCTCGTCCACCGTCTCCAAGAGGTCCCCCAGAATCTGCCGCGCCTGGGCGCGGGCGCGATCGGGCGGCTCCACGGCAAACAGCGCGTCGACGTACGGCCCGAGGAGCCACGGCCAGACCGTCCCCTGATGGTAGGCCGCATCGCGTTCGTCGGGCCCGCCGCCGTACGTCCCTTTATACGAGGGATCGCGCGGCGCGAGCGTGCGCAGGCCGCGCGGCGTCATGAGTTTCGCACAGACGGTCCGGACGACCGACTTCGCGCGCCGGCCGGTGAGGGGCGCGTGCGGCAGACCGACGGCCAAGACCTGGTTCGGCCGGATGGCCGCGTCGCGCCGCCCGTCCGGGAAGACGCAATCGTAGAGGCACTTGGCCCCGTCGTTCCAGAAGAGCGCCTCGAAGGCGTCGCGCGCACGTTCGCGCAGGGCGCACGGCGCGGGGGGCGCTTCGCCCAGCGCCTCGGCCATCTCCACCATGAGGGCCAGGCCCGACAGCCACAGGGCCTGGACCTCGACGGGTTTGCCGTAGCGCGGCGTGACCGGCTTACCGTCGCTGGTGCGGGCGTCCATCCACGTCAGTTGCGTGTCCTCGGCGCCGGCGTCGATGAGGCCGTCGGCGTCGGCGTGGATGCCGAATCGCGTGCCGGCGGCGTAATGCTGGACAATCCGGCATGCGGCCGGCCACAGGCACTCGCGGATTTCCGCGGCGCTCCCGCCCGCCTTCAGGTACGCCGCGAGGGCCTGGAGGTACCACAGACTGGCGTCCACGGTGTTGTACGACGGTTCGCCGGTGGCCTCGTCGAAGCGGTTGGGGATCATCCCCTCGCTCGCGGCCGAGGCGAAGGCCTTCAGGACCTTCCCGGCCGCGTCGAGCCGCCCCGTCTCGATGGCCAGACCCGGCAGGGCGATCATGGTATCGCGGCCCCAGTCGCCGAACCAGGGGTAGCCCGCGATGACGGTCATGAGATCCTCGCCCGCGACGCGGCGCCGGACGAGGAAGGCGTCGGCGGCGCGGAAGAGGGCCGAAAAGGTGTCGGGCGCCTTGTCGAGGATGCCGGGCCGGATGGAAGTATCCTGCCGCTTCCGCGGCGGGCTCGGACAGGCCGCCCCCGGCACTTCAAAGGAGCAGCACAAGCGACACCGGCCCGAGCCCCGGCCATGGACGGTCCACCGGCCGGGGGCGAGGAGGTCCTGGGTGAAATCGAACCCGCGCTCGCGCTCGACGCGCAGCACGACGCCTTTGTACCACGTGGGGCTGACGTTGGCGTCAACCTCCACCCCATCGGCCCAGAGGAAGACGCCGGGCAGACCTTCAGAGAGCACGTGAAAGCCGCACGCGCCGTCGGCCGGTTCAACGCGGACAGCCTGGCGGGCCTCGGCCAGGGCGTGCATCGACCGCAGGGCGAGCATGGGCGCCGCGTCGAGCGTCCAGTCGCCGCCGGCCTCGACCTCGTAGGTGATGCAGGCGCCCGCGCCGTCATCGAACAGCGCAACGTGGCGGGCGACCGTCACGCCGCCGGCGCGCGAAACCAGCCGCGGCAGCGGCTCCGCCTCGAACGTCTCGGCCACGGCGGAGCCCTCGGGATGGAAGCCGTCGGCGTACTCGGTGGTAGAGAGCCACGTCTCGCCGCCACCCGCGATAAGCCGCTCGTCGATGTGCGAGAGGACCACGTGCCGCCCAAGCGGCGGCCGCAGCGCCGGCACCCACAGGCCGTGGTAGCGGCGCGTCGGGCACAGGAGGACCGTCGAGGAGGCGTAGCCGCCGGCGCCGTCGGCGAGGAGCCACTCCCTGGTGAGGGCCCGGTCGCGGTCGCGGAGGCGTAAGGCGTCGAGGTGCAACGGCCTAGCCTTTCCACGGCACGCGCGGGGCAGGCTCGCCTGCCGGCCGGCGGGCAGGCCCCGCGGCTGACACGTCACGCGTTGGCGTCGGCGTGGTCGGCGCCCTGGGCGTCGGCGGTCCCGGCCTCGGCGCTGGCGGCGGTCTCGACCTCGATGTGGATGGCGCCGATGGGGCAGTAGGTGATGCACTCGCGGCAGAGGACGCAGGCAGCCAACCGCCGGACGCTGATGTACGACTTGTCGTTGCACATCTCGAAGACCTTCGGCTGGCACCGCGCCAGGCACACGCCGCAGCCGAGGCAATCGCGCGTGTTGACCGAGAGGGTGATCCGCCGGCCGTCGTCGTTGAAGGTGGCGACGGTCACCAGGTCGGGCGTCTGCTCGTCGGTCTCGAAGACTTCGTGGGCCTGCTGCCAGGAGTAACTGCGGATCTGGTGCCGCCCGCCGCGGTCCATCCGGAAGATGCTGCGCCCGCAGGTGGGGCACCGGTGCAGGTCTTCCAGTTTCTGAAGGTACTCGGTCAAGGTCAGGGCGAACGTGCCGTGGCTCCACGTCAGGGGACTCACGGAAAGCGGCGTATTGGTGTACGGGTCCACCTGCTCGGCCAGGACGCCGGAGGGCAGGGCGTGCCCCGCGACCCACTCGAAGATGGGCAGCGCTTCTTTGAGTTCCTCGACGGTGGACCCGCGTGCGATGTAGTAGTCCGCCAGCCAGATGGTGCAGACGAACCACGGGTTGCCCGGCACGCCGCGACGGTCGGTCGAGGTGCGGTAGTAGGTGTCGTTCTCGTACCGTGCGATACCGCCGACGGGCGTGTTGACCCAGAGGGCCCGGCCGACGGCGTCCATGGTGGCGGCGACGCGCGGGTCGTTGGCCTCGAAGGCGTGGAACTTGAAGACGGCGAAGAGGCTGGCGTCGATGGTGACATCGGCCTCCAGTTGGCCGTGCTCGTCGGGGACGAGGCGCCGGACGAAGCGGCCGTGCGCGTCGCTCCAGAGGTGTTTGGCCATCGCGTCCCGGACCTCTTCGGCCGCGCGGTCGTACTTCTCGGCCTGGGCGGCGTCGCCGAAGACGCGGGCGAAGTTGCGTGCTGCCACCAGGCCCCCGTACACGGTGGCGCAGGTGTACGTGTGGATGCCGTACCGCTCTTCCCACAGGTCGTAGGACGGCTTGGGCAGGCCGGTCTCGGGGTCGCGGAAATCGACCATGAAGTCGGCCGCCACGAGGATGAGCGAGTAGTACAGCGGCCGCACGTACTCGACGTCCTTGTAGTGCCAGAAATGCCGCCACAGCGCCCACAGGACCAGCGCGGTCTGGTCTTCCTGGATGGGCAGGCGTGTGCGGCCGTCCACCATCCAGGGGTGCCAGGAGGAGGCCGGCGTGCCGTCGGGGTTGTACTTGTGCAGCAGGTACCCCTCTTCGGTCAGGAGTTCGCGGCACTGGTCGTAGAAGCGCCGGGGGATGTCGGGGAACCCGGCCAGGTCGAGGGCGTGGCAGACGAGGGCGGCGTCGCGCGGCCACATGTAGGAGTAGGTGTCGCGCGAGAACTGGAGGACGTCGCTGTCGTTGGCGGCGATGACGGCGCCGCGGTTATCGACCTGCGTCCGGAGGATGAGCAGGCTCCGCTTGAAGAGGTCCCGGACGGCCTGAGGCAGGTTGCCGAAGTTGTACGCGGGGCCGTTGACCCACGCCCGCCAGTAGCCGATCGTCCGCTCCAGCATCCGGCCCGGGGTCCGGTCCTTGAGCACGCCGTAGAGTTCGCGGAGTTCCTCGTACGACTGGGCCACCACGAGGTAGTAGTAGAACGTCCCGTCGGTGCCGGGTTCGAGGGTCAGGGCGATGCCGATGGTGGAATCGACGGCCCCCTGGCTGATCGGGTTGCCCGAGAGGCGCCCGTCCTCGGCGTCGCGCCAGGTGCCCTCCGCCCCGCGGAACCCGCACGTGCCGGTGGCGAACATCTCGACGCCGTGCCGGGTGGCGCCGCCGGAGTCGGTGCGGCAGAGGCCCACCAGGACGTAGCGGGCGCTGCGGTAGTGGACGACGGCGCTTAAGCGCGGGTCGTAGTAGGCGGTGTCGCCGACCTTGGCCCCGTACATCGAGAGGTCCTGCTGGAAGAAGAGGCGGACCTCGCGGAGGCGGTCGGCCCGGTTCGTCACGCGCACCTTGCGCAGGTAGATGTTGCGGTTGAAGTCCACGGCGTCGTTGCACTCCACGGCCACGCCCAGCGCGGCGTGGGTGAGCGTCACGTCGGTGGCGAGGGTCTCCTTCAGGTAGCCCAGCCGCTTCTCCCAACCCTCGTCGGTGGTCCAGGCGAGACGGCCGTCGGCCCACACGCCGAAGCGGCACGGACCCCACCCGGCGTGGTTCTCCTGGCCGACGAACGGGAAGTACAGGTCGCGGATCTGGTAATCGGCGTCGAAGGCGATGAGCAGGTTGCCGTTGCCGACGGGAATGTCGCGCGGCACGTTCTATCTCCGACACCCGGCCCCACTGTGGCGCTGAGATTATACGGGGGCCGAGCGGACAATGCAACGGCTGGGGCGGTCCTGCCCCTTGCGGCGCGCCTGGCCAGGCCGCCCAATTCTTGTCTGCCGCCCGACGGCGCGTTACCGTCTGCCCGGGACACCGCCAGGTCCGGATTGTTCCTTGAGGGTCGGCCGCCGTCAGGCCGATACACTCGTGGCGGCACCACGCACCGCCGGCAGGGGAATCCCCGCATGTGCGGCATCGTCGGATACATCGGCAACAAGCAGGCGTACCCCATCCTGCTGGAGGGGCTGAAGCGTCTGGAGTACCGCGGCTACGATTCGGCCGGCATCGCGCTTCGGCAGAACGGCAACGGCCGGCTGACCGTCGTCAAGACCAAGGGCCGGATCAGCGAACTCGAAACGCTCATGCAGGACCGCGACACGGCGGGCACGCTGGGCATCGCCCATACGCGATGGGCCACGCACGGCGCGCCGAACGACGTGAACGCCCATCCGCACACCGACGCCTCGGGGCGGCTGGCCGTCGTCCACAACGGCATCATCGAGAACTGGGCGGCGCTCAGGCAACTGCTGGAGAGCGAGGGCGTCGAGTTCCGAAGCGACACCGACACCGAAGTCCTCGCCCACCTGTTCGCCCGCTACTACCAGGGCGACCTCGAAAGGTGCGTGCAGGAGGGTCTGCGAGAGGTCCGCGGCGCCTACGGCATCGCCGTCGTCCACGCCGACGAACCCGACGTGCTGGTGGCGGCCCGGAACGGGTCGCCCCTGATCATCGGCGTCGGCGAAGAGGAGTACATCGTCGCCAGCGACGCCTCGGCCATCATCGAGCACACCACCAACGTCATCTACCTCGAGGACAACGAGATGGCCACGCTGCGGCGCGACGCCCTCCACACCGCCACCATCGACGCCGTGCCCACCCACAAAAAGGTCCAGCAGGTCGAGTGGACCCTGGAGCAGATCGAGAAGAAGGGCTACCCGCACTTCATGCTCAAGGAGATCATGGAGCAGGCGGAGAGCCTCTCGGACACGATGCGCGGCCGTCTCGACGTCTCGGCCGGCGAAGTGCACCTGGGCGGCATCAGCGACATCGCCAAGCCGCTCACCCACGCGCGGCGGCTCATCCTGACGGCCTGCGGAACGGCCTGGCACGCGGGGCTCGTCGGAGAGTTCCTCTTCGAGGACCTGGCGCGGATCCCCACCGAGGTCGAGTACGCCAGCGAGTTCCGCTACCGCAACCCCATCATCGACGAGGGCACCGCCGTCATCTGCATCAGCCAGAGCGGCGAGACCGCCGACACCCTGGCCGCCATGCGCGAGGCCCGCCTTAAGGGCGCCCTGGCCATCGGCATCGTCAACGTGGTCGGCTCGACCATCGCCCGCGAGACCGACGCCGGGGTGTACCTGCACTGCGGGCCCGAGATCGGCGTCGCGTCGACCAAGGCGTTCACCAGCCAGGTCGTGGTCCTCATCATGACGGCCATGTTCCTGGGCCGGCGGCGGCACCTGGCCCCGCAGGAGGCGCGCGAGATCATCAAGGGCCTCCAGGCGGTGCCCGAGCAGGTGCGCGGCGTGCTGAACCTCGACCAGCAGATCCGGCAGGTCGCCGCCGCCTACGCACAGTGCCCGAACTGGCTGTACCTGGGTCGCGGCTACAACTACCCGGTGGCGCTGGAGGGGGCGCTGAAACTCAAGGAGATCTCCTACGTCCACGCCGAAGGGCTGCCGGCCGCCGAGATGAAACACGGCCCCATCGCCCTGATCACCGAAGAGATGCCCGTCGTCTTCCTCGCCAACCGAGGCCTCCAGTACGAGAAGGTCCTCTCGAACATGGAAGAGGTCCGCAGCCGCGGCGGCCGCATCATCGCCATCGCCTCCGAAGGCGACGTCGAGATCCGGCGCCTCGCCGAACACGTCCTCTACGTGCCCGACGTGCCCGAGCCGTTCCAGCCGATCCTGAACGTCGTCCCCCTGCAACTGTTGGCCTACCACGTCGCCGTCCTTCGCGGCTGCGCCGTCGATAAACCGCGGAACCTCGCCAAGAGCGTGACGGTGGAGTAGCCGGCGCTCGGCCATTACCGACTTGCACTTCACGGACCCCGATGGTAAGACCTCGCCCTGAGCGAAATCAAAGGGTCGGGACCGTCTTTATCCGGCGGAGAGTCAGCCGTGAACTGGAAGGCCCTCCTCAAATCGCAAGGCTACCTCGTCGCCGATGGCGCGATGGGGACGCAACTCATCCGCCGCGGTCTGCCGCCGGGCACGCCGCCCGAGGCGTGGAACCTCGAGAACCCCGGCGCCGTGGCCGACGTGGCCCGCGCGTACGTTGAGGCCGGCGCCCGGATCGTGCTCACGAACACGCTCGGCGGGACGCGGATCAAGTTGGAGCGGCCGGGCCTGGCGGACCGGACGGCCGAGGTGAACCGTGCCGCGGCCGAGGCGGCCCG
>Ga0209636_10009047_pt1 | contig 10149 bp, 14 predicted proteins | sample DeeMarSWOR152_54_FD_187464 | JGI IMG/M metagenome (GOLD analysis project Ga0209636, IMG submission 187464) | Marine sediment microbial communities from White Oak River estuary, North Carolina - WOR-1-52-54 (SPAdes) (version 2) | ecosystem: Environmental > Aquatic > Marine > Intertidal zone >... | reverse complement strand
GTGGAACGCGAGTACCTTCAATTCTCCCCCAAATTCGTGAGGTATGAGCGAAGACGCGGTCACATTCCATCGCACAACCCACCGTGCATAGACGCAAAGGAAGGCGAAAGAGTAAGAATCGCGGAATGCCGCCCCATCAGCAAAACAGTAGCCTTCGTTGTTGTGGAGAAACTGGAGGCGAAATAAAATGGCAGCGAAGGCAAAACAAAGGGCACTTATCGCGAAAGGCATGCTTTCACACGGACAGAAAGTCACAAGGGGGCTTTTAGCTGGCTCGAAATTAAGATGCACTGATAACACTGGAGCGCGAGTATTGCGCTTAGTCCAAGCCATAGGCTATAAAGGTCGATTAAGGCGTTACCCATCCGCAACTGTGGGCGACAAGGTTACTGTTTCTGTTAGGCAGGGGTCACCAGACATGAGAAAGAAGATTTTCCAAGCGGTGATTGTAAGACAGAAGAAGGCTTACAGAAGAATTGACGGCGTCTGGATTCAGTTTGAAGATAATGCAGCGGTGATCATAACTCCTGATGGTGAAATGAAAGGCTCAGAGATCCGCGGTCCCGTAGCAAGAGAGGCTGCCGAAAGATGGCCAAGAATAGCAAGTGCCTCAAGCATAATAGTGTAGGTGAAAGTGTGTGCAAGCAACAAAACCAGCAAAGAAACCGGGAAAACAGCGAAAAAGTCTCTATAACGCGCCCGCTCACTTGCGCCACAAGTTTATGGCCGTTCCCCTCTCGCCAGAACTTATCTCGTCAAAGGGCACCAAGGCTCTTCCAGTCAGGAAAGGCGACACTGTCCGCGTAATGCGGGGAGATCACAAGGGATTCGAAGGAAAAGTCAGCCAGATAGACTTGAAGAGATACCGCATCTTTATTGAAGGCTTAACACGCGAGAAGGTTGACGGAACAAACATATTTGTTTCAGTGCATCCGTCGAAGGTTATGATCAGAAGCTTGAAGCTTGACGATAAATGGCGAAAAGGAATTGTTGAAAGAAAGAAGGAACTGGAACTGCCTAAGAAAGAAAAAGAGGTAGTGAAAATAGCGGAGAAACCTCCGAAGAAAGCTGTTGAAGCGAAAAAAGCAAAAGCCGTCAAAAAGAAAGCCGTGGTTCAAGAGAAACCTGCGGAAAAAGCGACAAAGCCTGCAAGAAAAGAAGTACAGAAAAAATCTGTTGCCAAAAAGAAAAAAGAGAAGAAAACCAAGGAAAAAGAACCTGCCAAAAAGGAAGAGAAACAAAAGGCAGCCAAAAAACCTCGAGCCAAGCGCAAAACCGCTTCAAAAACTGAAGGAGGAACATAGATTTGGGCAAGAAAGGAAAAACTGGAAGATTAAAACGAAAGCCCGCTCCGAGGTTCTGGCCGATTCACAGAAAAGAATTCCAATGGACAGTAAAACCTTCGTCTGGGCCTCACTCCCTCGAAAAGTGTTTACCTCTTTCACTTGTTCTCCGCGACATTCTAGGAGTAGCTGAGACTAGAAAGGAAGCCAAGAAGATAATCTCGCAGGGCAAAGTTTACGTTGACGGAAAAGTCAGGCGCAAAGACAATTTCCCGGTCGGCTTGATGGATGTTATTTCGATTCCTGACGTGAACGGTTTCTACAGGGTAATCCCTTCGCATAAAGGCCTATTCCTTAATCCAATCAGTAAAGAGGAAGCAAATTTCAAACTCTTTAGGGTTGAAGACAGAACCATAGTCAAAAACGGGGCTTCGCAAATTGCTCTCCACGATGGCTCAAACATGCTTGTAAAATCGGAGGACCCTGAAAGCCCTCAAAAAGTCGTTTACGAAACTTTTGACACTTTGAAGCTGGGGCTTCCAGAAAAGCAAGTGCTTGACAAATTGAAAACCAAGAAAGGCAATTTAGCCGTCATAACAGGCGGAAAAAACATTGGAAAACAGGGCAGAATAGTCGAGATTGAAAAGACCGAAGCAAAGAAACGCAGAAACGCCCTCGTAGTAATCGAAGACGAAAAAGGCAATCGATACCAAACAATTTTAGACTTCGTCTTTTCCATAGGTGGCGCTAAATCTCTAATAGCTTTGCCGGAGGCAACTTCCATTGTCTGAGAACGCGATGCTTAAGAAGTGGGAAGAACAGCCTATGCTTAAACCCAGAATAGAGAAGGTTGTTGTCAACCTCAACATTGGAAAGTCAGGCGAACCGCTAGAGAAAGCTTCTAAAGTATTGAAGGAGTTGACAAATCAGAAGCCTGTTAAAAAGAAAGCCAAGAAAACCATAAGAGACTTTGGAATAAGAAAAGGCGAATCAACTGCGTGTGTTGTAACGCTGAGAAAACAGGCGGCGATTGACTTCCTCAAAAAGGTTCTGCCTGTTGTTGACAACAAAATTTCTCGCTCGTCTTTTGACAGGCAAGGTAATTTCGCTTTCGGCATAAAAGAACACATTGAAATAGCAGGGGTAAAGTACGACCCTGATATTGGAATATTCGGCATGGATGTGTGTGTCTCCGTGAATCGACCAGGGCACCGCGTGAAAACCAGAAGAAAAGAGAAAACACACATCGGTCACAAACACTTGTTAACGCCTGAAGAGTCAATTACCTTCGTCGAGCAAACGCTAGGAGTTGAAATCGTATAAAACAGGAGAAAAATCTATGGCCAAACAGAAAATGAAGAAAGAACGGAAATACGGCAAAGGAGCAAGACCTTGCGTTAGGTGTGGTTCTTACGGGCCCATCATCCGGCGCTACAATTTATATTTGTGCAGGCATTGCTTTAGGGAGGCAGCGCCAAAACTTGGGTTCAAAAAATATGAGTAGCGAGGAAAAACGATGAATACGTTGACAAATGGCCTGATAACAATCAAGAACAACGAGATGCGCAACAAACGCGAATGCATAATTAGCCCTGCCTCCAAACTTCTGGGCCGCGTATTAAGAATAATGCAGTTGAACGGTTACATCGGAGAATTCGAATTCATTGATGATGGCCGCTCAGGCAAGTTCAAAGTACAACTTTTGGGCAGAATAAACAAGTGCGGCGCCATTAAGCCACGCTTCCCCGTCAGAGTTGACGAGTTCGAGAATTGGGAGAAGAAATTCCTGCCGTCAAGAGATGTCGGAATAATGATCGTTTCAACCCCGAAAGGCGTGATAGCTCACAGGGAAGCTGAAGAAAAAAACGTAGGGGGCAGGTTGTTAGCCTTCGTATATTAGCTAGGTGCTTTTTGATGCGGCTGCCAGAAATCTCCAAAGTCATTCAAGTTCCAGACGGCGTAGAAGTGACCATAGAAGGAAGAAAAGTCACAGTTAAAGGCGCCAAGGGAACTTTGACGCGCGACTTTTCTCACGTTCCAATATCACTTGAAGGTAACGGTGAAACAGTTCGCGTTTGGGCTGAGTGGCCTCGCAAGAAGGAAGCCTCCCTCGTAGGCACGATATACTCTCACGTTCAAAACATGATTACTGGTGTTGAAAAGGGCTTTTCGTACAAGCTCAAAATCGTGTTTTCCCACTTTCCAATGTCAGTCAAGGTTCAAGGTAAAAAAGTTGTAATTGAGAACTTCACTGGCGAAAGGCGAGCCCGAAGGGTAAAGATAATCGGTGACGTTGAGGTTAAAGTCCAGAGCGAAGACGTAATTGTTGAAGGCTTAAACTTAGAGGATGTAAGTCAAACCGCCGCAAACATTGAACAAGCCACAAAAGTGAAGAAGAAAGACCCGCGAGTTTTCTTGGACGGCATATACGTCTATGAACGAAATGAGGGAATGGAGTAATGGCAGAAAGAAAAGCATCCCTGCCACAAAAGGCGCTAAAAGCGAGAAAACGAGTTAAAAAGAAGAAACCAGCCTTTGTCAGGCCGGAAAGCTGGCGATATGTGAAATTGAAGGAAAGCTGGCGTAGGCCCCGCGGCTTAGACCATAAGATGCGGCGGAAGATTAAGGGGTGGCCGCCCACCGTCAGCGTCGGCTACAAAGGACCAAAAGTTGCCAGAGGTCTTCATCCGTCTGGATACAAGGAAGTTTTGGTGCATAACGCGAAAGAAACATCTAACATCGACCCGAAATCTGAAGCTGCCCGAATCGCCCATACGGTTGGTAAGAAAAAGCGGGTTCAAATCATAGCTGAAGCAAAAAAGAAGAAAGTCTACATTTTGAACTTCAAGCCAGCCAAGGAATTAGCAGAAAAAGAAAAGGAGGAACTAGAGGAAGCAGAAGGAAAGCCGACAGAGGAAGAGAAAGAACCTGAAGAAAAAGAGGCGAAATCGAAACGCAGACTTATCGGTAGAAGGAAGGTTTTCCAAAAGGAGCAAAAGCCACCAGTTAAAAAAGAGGAAAAACCGAAAAGAGCACGCAAAAAAGCTAAGACTGAGAAAGGAGCTGAGAAACAATGACCAACCTCAGAGGGCAAAGGCGTTTGGCAGCGCAAATACTGAAAGTCGGTCAAAATCGGGTGTGGATTGACCCTCAACGAATGGATGATGTTGAAGCAGCCATAACCCGAGAAGAAGTCAAAAAGCTGATTCATGAAAAAATCATCGCAGCTTTGCCTGAAAAAGGAGTAAGCCGCGCTCGGGCAAAAATAATTCAGAAAAAGAAAAAGAAGGGGCGACGTAAAGGTGCTGGCAGCAAAACCGGCGCTGGACACGCGAGGGTCTCCAAGAAAGAAGCTTGGATGAGCAGGATTCGTTCTTTGAGGAAAAGGCTTCGCGAGTTGAAAGCAACCAGAGTTGTCACAGAAACCACTTACAGAAAAATGTACAGTGTGGCTGGTAGCGGAAGGTTTGAGTCAGTTGCCGAATTAGAGCGCTATTTGAAAGCTCATGATCTTTGGAGGAAACGTTAATGGCGCGAGGTTCCAGTTATCAAGTTCCGCTTAGGCGAAGAAAAGAAGGAAAAACTGATTACAAAGCGCGAAGGGCTTTGGTTCTTTCTGGTAAACCGCGGCTTGTGGCTCGCTGCACCCTCAAGAACGTTACTGCACAAATAGTCGTCGCTAAACCGTACGGTGACGAGGTCTTGGCTTCAGCGCACAGCCGAGAATTGAAGAAAAAGTACGGTTGGAAAGCTCCAACAGGCAATATTCCAGCAGCTTACCTGACAGGTCTGCTTTGCGGGTTAAAAGCCAAAACCAAAGGAGTAGAAGAAGCTATTCTGGACATAGGATTGATTGCGCCGACAAGAGGTGCAAAGGTGTTTGCCACTTTGAGCGGGCTTATAGACGCTGGTGTTGATGTTCCTCATACTGAAGAGAAAATTGTTGAAAAGCGAATAGAAGGGGCGCACATAGCCACGTACGGAAAGCGCTTGGGACCTGGCTCTGAAAGTTACTCCGCAAAGTTCTCCAAATATTTGGAGCAAGAGGTTTCTCCTGAAAAGCTTCCTGAACATTTCGCCAAGGTGAAAGCTGACATTATTGGTTCATTTAAGAAGGGTGACAATATAGCATGAGTCGCAGGGATAGAGCAGCAGAAAGGTTAGAGGCGTGGATTCCTAAAACAAGGTTAGGGAAGATGATTCAAGAAGGAAGGATATCGTCCATTGACGAGGTCTTCTTGAGCGGCTTGAAAATATCTGAACCCCAGATTGTTGACGCGTTAATTCCTGATTTGCAGGAAGAAGTGATAAACGTTAATTTAGTTCAGAAGCAAACGGATGCGGGTGAGAAATCAAGGTTTAAGGCTATTGTGGCTGTGGGAAACAGGGACGGCTACATAGGCTTAGGTTCTGGAAAAGCCAGCCAAGTTCGAACCGCGATAGAGAAAGCCGCTGCATCAGCGCGTTTGAACATTGTTCCTGTTAAACGTGGATGCGGCAGTTGGGAGTGCGGCTGCGGAAAACCGCATTCGGTGCCGTTCCAGGTTGAAGGGAAATGTGGTGGCGTGCGGGTGGTTATTGTTCCAGGACCAAGAGGCTTGGGGTTGGTGGCGAGCGAGGTGGCGAAGGTGATTTTGGGCTTGGCGGGCGTGAAGGATCTTTGGGTACGAAGCTATGGTTCGACGAGAACTGTGCCGTCTTATGCTTGTGCGATTTTTGATGGTTTACGTAAGACTTACAGTCTCATAACGCAGGCGGACTGGGTGAGGTAGTTGACTGGAAAAGCTGCTGAGCGCAAATGCTTTGCTGTGGTTAAGGTTCGAGGGACAATCCGCGCCCAACGTGAAGCTAGAGAAACCCTTGAAATGTTTCGCTTAGCCAGAATTAATCATGCGGTGCTCGTTGACAACCGCCCCTCATACATGGGCATGCTGTACCGCGTGCAGAATTACGTCACATGGGGCGAAGTTTCCAAAGAAGCCGTGGCTATGCTGCTGAAAAAGCGCGGAAGACTCGCTGGCGGTAAGAAACTAACAGGCGAATACGCTCAGAAAATCGGTTACAAATCATTAGACGCGCTCGCTGATGCAATAGCAAGCTGCGAAGCTGAGTATCAGAAGCTGCCGAACGTGCAGCCTATTTTCAAGTTGAGACCTCCAAGCAAGGGCTTTAAGGGGAAAACCAAGAAAAGCTTCAGTGCAGGCGGCGAAGCAGGCTACCGAGGCGAAGCCATAAACGACCTCATAAAACGCATGGCTTAGTTTTACTAAACCACATGCCAAAAGAATCAAATAGCAAAAAAGGGATTAAATTTTAATTCACATATAGTCAGTTGGTGGCATGTCATCCAGAAAAACAGATAAGAACGAAGCATCATTGAAGTATTGATAAAGATTTTTAGAGGTTTTCGTATGGCAAAATTCAGATGCACCGTATGCAATTATGTGTATAATGAGACTCAGGAAAAAGTGAAGTTCAGCGACTTGCCTAAGGAGTGGGTGTGCCCTGTCTGCGGCGCTCCCAAAAGTGCCTTCGTTCTTTTAACTGGTGAAGCAGAGAAAGAAAAGACAGGACGAACCGTCTCAGAAGTTCTAATAGAACAAATCGCAGAGTGGGGAATTCAGTACGTCTTCGGAGTTCCAGGCACCTCAACATTAGGCATCGTGGACGCCATAAGAAAAAACAGTAAAGTCAGATACCTCCAAGTAAGACATGAGCAGACTGCAGCGTTCATGGCTTCGGCTTATGGAAAACTTACAGGGCATGTAGCCGCTTGCTTAGGTGTTTCAGGACCAGGCGCAACTAATCTGGCCACAGGCCTATACGACGCAAGCTTGGACCACTCGCCAGTCTTAGCGCTGACAGGATTAGTAGCGCGGCAACTTATCGGACCTGGATCAGTTCAGGAGATTGATCAATACTCCTTCTTCGAACCCATCTGCGTGTTCAACAAGATTCTGATGTCTGAAGATCAAACCACAACGCTGGCTACACTGGCAATGAGACATGCGCTACTTGACCGAGGCGTTGCTCACATTGGAATTCCCAACGACGTGCAAAAACTCCCGTATGAAACTAGCATACTTCCGCTCGAAGGAAGAATGCCAAACCTTGCATTCGGACAAGAAGACGCGCTTATTGAGAAAGCAGCACGAACAATCGACCAAGCGGAGAGGCCAGCAATAATAGCCGGCTTCGGCGCCATGGGGCAGGGAACCAAACTGCTGAAATTAGCCACAAAAATTTCCGCGCCGATAATAACGACGTTTAGAGCAAAAGGAATAGTCGACGAGGACCACAGGTTATACGCGGGCAGCCACGGCACTATCGCGTCAACAGCAGCTGCAACGCTCGTTCGCAAAGCAGATCTACTCATCGTCATCGGCTCTTCGTTTTCCGAGTTGACGCGGATTCCCGAAAAGAAAACCGTGCAAATCGACATTAATATGAAGATGATTGCAAAGAACTATCCAGTTGAGGTGGGCTTGCTCGGCAACAGCGCCGTGCTCATCCCGAAACTAACCGAAAAAGTGAAGGAAAAGCAAAACACGGCCTACCTGAACGAAATTTCACAGCTAAAGCAAGAATGGACGAAACAACTACAGCGAGAAGCTAATCCGTCCTTGAAGCCGATTAGACCTCAATACATAATTAAGGTTTTAAACGAAAAAATCGCAGGCGACGCCGTAATGTCGTTAGATGTGGGCGAAAACTGCTGGTGGTTTGGCAGGAACTTTATGATGAAGAAGACGCAGAAGATGGTGATGAGCGGGTACTTGGCATCTATGGGGTTCGGATTACCAGGTGCACTAGCAGCAGCCCTTGCATATCCAGATAGGCAGATTGTGTGCATAGCGGGTGACGGCGGCTTCTCAATGGTCATGGAAGACTTTCTGACGGCACTGAAATACCAAATGCCAGTTAAAGTCTTCGTTCTGAACAACCAAAGTTTAGGCATGATAATGCAGGAGCAGAAAGTGGAAGGCTACCAGAGTTGGCAGACTGAGCTTTACAATTATGACTTTGCAGATTTTGCAGAGCATTCTGGGGGAACCGGAATCAAAGTGGCAGAGCCTAATGAGCTTGAAGCAGCGGTTGACAAAGCGTTGTCCGCTAAAAAACCCGTAATAGTCGACATTGACACGGATCCCAGACGATTCTTATGAAAGATGACGTTGGAATGTTAAGGAACTTAACGTGTGGAAAAGACTAACGCCCCCTTATTTGAAGGCTGAAACTTAGAGCGAACTTCAGATTAGAGCAAGTGCTGCAAAGAGGGTAATCTGGCTGAGAATTGAGGTCTAAGCTTATTTGGCACTTGCCCATTAATATCTCAGCTGGAGATGAACCAAATTGAAATATGAGATCAAGTATAAACCGTCTTATGCGCTGCTTGTAGTAAGCTTGGATCAAGGCGAAACGATAACGGCTGAATCAGGCGCCTTAACTTACATGGATCCACCCATAGAAGCACACACGCGCAAGAGAGAGAAAAGCCTGCTGGGAAGCTTAGGACTTACGTTATTCGGCGGTCAATCCTTCTGGGTGAACGATTACACAGCGACAAGCGGTCCTGGAAGGGTGGGTTTAGTCGCTGCTCCCGTGGGTGACATAGAAACGCTGGAAATCAAACTAGACCACGGCTTCATAATACAGAAATCCGCTTACATAGCGTCAACGCAGGGCATAGACTTGGACGTGAAATGGGAAGGCTTCACCAAAGGACTGTTCGGACAAGGATTATTCATGCTGAAGGCAACGGGAAACGGGCAGTTATTCATCAACACTTTCGGCGCCATAGATACGCACAAGCTAGAGGCAGGGCAAACGTTGATAGTTGACAACTTCCACTTAGTCGGCTTCAGCGCCTCATGCAGCTACAAAGTCACAAAGTTCGGCGGATTAAAAGAAACATTGCTGGGCGGAGAAGGCTTAGTGACGCAAATCACGGGTCCAGGAGAAGTTCACATACAAACCAAAAACCTAAGGGAATTTGTAGAGTGGCTCTGGACCCTGCTTGAACCAAGAGTAAGATCAAGAGCCCGCTAAGCCCTCCATTTTTTTACCTTTCCAGCATAAACGGTTTCTCACCAGCAATTTTCTCGGGAACCCTGTCCAACAGCATTCGTTCTTCAGGTCGCTTGCTCAGCATAACAGGCTGAAGCCTCTTTGCAAGCTCTAACGCCGACTCCAGCTTGCCGCTTCTCTCAGCGTATATCTCCAACAGTACACCGTCTTTCTTCACGGCTTCACCTAGCTTGGCCTTAAGCACCACGCCTGCGCCTTTCTCTTTGGGTGCACCCGCCGCCTTCGCAATCTGAACTGTGTCCTCAGTGCTGATCCACAAGACTCTGCCATCCTGTTTCGCGGTTACTTCCGCCTTATTATAGCCCACAGACATCTCATCTGCCTTTATCCGCGGATTTCCACCCTGTGCCTCTATTATTTCTCGCAGTTTCTTTTCTGCTCTTCCTGACTTCAACATGTTTTCGGCTTTCTGCCTTCCTCCTTTAACACCAATCATTTCAAAAAGCATACCAGCGAGGCTAATTGCTTTTTCTTTGAGGTCTGCTGGTCCATCACCCATGAGAGTCGTCAATGCTTCTTGCGCTTCAAGTGCGGGTCCGATAGCGTAGCCTACGGGTTGTTCTCCGAAAGTCAACGCACACTGAATGTTCATGCCTAGCCGTTTGCCTAAGTCTACAAAGTCAGAAGCCAATGTGTACGCTTCGGTCATGCTCTTGATTTTGGCGCCGTCACCCGTTGGAATGTCGATTGCAATATGTGTGGCGCCTATTGCTTTTTTCTTGCTCATGATCGACGGCAAAAGCAGCGGGTCAATCCCAAGCGGGTACTCAACTTGAAT